>Ga0302325_10033221_pt1 | contig 10574 bp, 7 predicted proteins | sample Palsa_T0_2_FD_201948 | JGI IMG/M metagenome (GOLD analysis project Ga0302325, IMG submission 201948) | Peat permafrost microbial communities from Stordalen Mire near Abisko, Sweden - Palsa_T0_2 | ecosystem: Environmental > Terrestrial > Soil > Palsa > Peat permafrost | place: Sweden: Abisko...
TCTTGCCCGTCCCCGCACCATCGACCCGGAAGCTCAAGAGCTTTATTTGCAGGGTGAGCAAGCGCTCGATACCGGGAACCCGAGGAGCGGAATCGACTATTTTCAAAAAGCAATCGACAAAGATCCCAACTACGCCCAGGCGTATGGCGCGCTGGCCAGCAGTTATGGATGGATGGGGCAAGCGGGCTGGATGCCTTACTCCGAGGCGTTTCCCAAAGAGAGGGCCGCGGCCATCAAAGCCATCACGCTCGATGAAGCTCTTCCGGAGGGCCATGTGCAGCTGGCGGATGCCGCGATGGATCTCGACTGGGACTGGGCGACGGACGGAAAGGAGTTAAAACGGGCCCTCGAGCTCAATCCAAACTCGGCCCCCGTGCGTTGGGCCTACTCCAGTTATCTGGAACGGATGGGCCGGCTCCCGGAAGCAATCTCCGAGATGCAGGCCGCGTTGCAACTCGATCCCATTTCCAGCCGCGCCTTCCATGACTCTGCGTTCGCTTACTACTATGCCCGCCAATACGACCAGGCCCTTTTGCAAGTACAACATGCGTCGGCGTTGCACCATGAACCCGGTTTACTCATCTTTCCCTTGGGGGTCATCTATGTGGAAAAAAGTAAGTACGAGGAGGCCATTCAGCTATTTCAGCAGTTGGGCGATCAACCCCACGCCCTGGGCCACATGGGTAACGCTTACGCTCGCATGGGACGAGAGGCGAGAGCCCGCGAGATGATTTCCGAACTGCAGAAGCATGTGCAAAGCACGGGCATCGGGCGATATGAAATCGCGTTGGTTTATGCCGGGCTGGGGGAAAAGGATGAAGCTTTCGCATGGCTGGAGAAATCCTTCGCCGCGCGCGACAAGGGGCTGACCTATCTAAAAGTAGATCCCTGCCTCGATCCGCTACGCTCGGACTCACGCTTCGGGGATTTGCTAAGGCGCGTAGGCCTTCCGCCATAAATCTGTGAGGCACCCCGCTCCCTATGAAACCGGGGTGGCCGTTGAGGGAGAAATGACACCGGGCTCTCTGCATTAGCCGCAAAGGATTGGGTGGCACTCGAGCCTTCTTTTGCCTTGAGTGGGTTGTTGCGGACCCCAACCATCGGCCACGTGTCGATAGGAGCAGCGTGACTTGCTTGTGACAAGTTGAAGCTGGAATGAACAGAATCCGAGAGGTCGTCGTTTGCAACATCACACCCAATGGAAGAACGGGAGCTCCCCTCGGAGATCCAGCCCCGAGAGGGGCGACCTGAAAGTAGCCCCGGACGTCAGTCCTGGGTCTACGTCTGTCAGGCTAAATTAGTCCCGCCAGGGACGGCTGAAACCTGTAGAACGGGCTTCAGCCGTCCCTACCGGGACTGATCTCATTTGGGCTGGATACCCAGGACTGACGTCCTGGGCTACTTTCAGGTCGTCCCTTCGGGACTGGACATTTGAGGTGCTGAGGTCTCGAGCTCCCCAGTTGTTCATAGGGAGCGAAACCGAGGCATCTGCATTTCCGCGGACCACTCCTGGAAAAAAAAGCGTTTTCTCGGATAGCGCTGATGCGCTCCTGTCCCCGCCCCAGAGAACAACACGGATCGCCAGGCGCGGAATGTTTGTTACAGCATGTTCCCCGCTTTTCGCGTGGAGAACATTTGTTTCTATGCAGTTACGCCACGTGCCCAGGAGACCGTTTGTTGGTTCCAGAGTCAGGTTTGCTGTGTTAAAGTCACTGGCAAAAGGGTTTGCGGGATGCCGGTCACCTATCCAGTCTCGAGTCGGGAGGAGTTCAGTCCGGAGCGGCTCGGTTTGGTTCGCGATCATCTCAAGGATGTGTTCGCGAGCAAAGCGTTCGCGGGCAGTAAACGAGCCCAGGACTTTCTCCAGTTAATCGTGGAACACGCGCTGGCGGGCCGTCTGGATAACCTGCGCGAGCGCATGCTCGGCGCCGAAATGTTCGGACGCAATATCGACTACGACACTGCCAACGATGCAGTGGTCCGGGTCAAGGCCAGCGAAGTCCGCAGAAAACTGGTCCAGTACTACCACGAAACAACCAAGCCCCCTCTGGTCCGCATCGAGCTGCCGTCTGGGTCGTATGTCCCGAAATTCCATTGGGAATCCGCCCCGGCATCCCCCTCAGCATCTTTGACCGGTCCACACCTCGGGCCACACCCTGGAGATGATCCGCCGGCTCCCCTGGAACCATCCGCAATCGCCGGCCCCGCGGTGACATTTCGCCGGCGGGTGCTGGCCGGCACGCTGGCCGGGCTGGCCCTGGTTGCGGCGATCGGTTACATCGGTTTCAAAGTCTGGCCTAGGGGTTCGCCCGCAGAGCCCGAACACCACTCCATCGCAGTCCTGCCTCTGCAGAATCTCTCCGGCGATCCACGCCAGGATTACTTCGCGGACAGCATGACAGAAGAACTCACTGCTGACTTGGGCCAGGTTTCTGCCTCACGCGTCATCTCTCGTACTTCCACCATGACCTATAAGGGCACGACGAAAGCCCTGCCCCAAATCGCGCGCGAGTTGGGGGTGGATACCGTGGTCGAAGGTTCCGTGCTGCGCCAGGGCAATCAGGTGCGGATCACCGCCCAGTTGATCGACGCCAGGACCGACCAGCACCTCTGGGCGCGCAGCTACGTGCGCAATCTGAACGACATTCTCACCCTGCAGGACGAAGTGGCGCGGACCATCGCCGACCAGATCAGGATTGCGGTGACGCCCGAGGAGCTTGCCCGTCTTACTCGTCCGCGCACCGTCGACCCGCAAGCTCAGGAGCTTTATTTACAGGGCAATCAAGCGTCAGATGCAGGGGACCCGAGGAGCGCAATCGGCTATTTCCAAAAAGCAATCGACAAAGATCCCAACTACGCCCAGGCGTATGGCGCTCTGGCCAATAATTATGAATGGATGGGGCAAGGGGGCTGGATGCCTTACTCCGAGGCGTTTTCCAAAGGGAAGGCCGCGGCCATCAAAGCGATCGCACTCGATGAAGCTCTTCCCGACGGCCATGTCGCGCTGGCGTATGCCGCGATGTATCTCGACTGGGACTGGGCGACCGAAGGAAAGGAGTTCAAACGGGCCCTCGAGCTCAATCCAAACTCAGCCACAGTGCGTTGGGGCTATTCCAGTTATCTGGAACACATGGGCCGCTTCCCCGAAGCCATCTCCGAGTTGCAGGTGGCGTTGCAACTGGATCCCGTTTCCAGTCGCGCCTTCCAGACCTCTGCGTTCGGTTACTACTATGCCCGCCAATACGACCAAGCCCTGTTGCAAATGCAACGTGCGTCGGCGCTGCATCATGAACCCACGGAACTCATCTATGCCCTGGCCGTCATCTATGTGGAAAAAGGTATGTACGAGGAGGCCATTCAGCAATTTCAGAAGTTGGGCGATCAACCCCACGCCCTGGGCCATATGGGGAACGCTTACGCCCGCATGGGACGAGAGGCGGAAGCCCGCGAGATGATTTCCGAACTGCAGAAGCACGTGCAAACGACAGGCATCGGACGATACGAAATCGCCTTGGTCTATGCCGGGCTGGGGGAAAAGGATGAAGCGTTCGCATGGCTGGAGAAATCCTTCGCGGCGCGCGACAAAGGACTCACCTATCTCAAGATCGATCCCTGCCTTGACCCGCTGCGCTCGGACTCACGCTTCCAGGATTTGGTAAGGCGTGTAGGACTTCCAGCATGAGAACAGGAGCGCTCCATCCATTTCCGTCCGCGCGCAAACCGCGATAAGCAGGCGGTGCAGCAGCTCCAGGCATCCCCTACCTGCCGATGGTGATGAAATCCCTGCTCTTTAAAAATCTCCCCTAACCGCAGCAGACGGACTGCTGTCTAATGTTGCGCATGGATATGGACGACCACGCGGCGATTCAGGCAGTTCTGGCCGGAGACAAAGAGGCCTACGCAGCGTTGGTGGTGCGTCATAGCAGAAGACTTTACCGGGTGGCATTCCGCATCACCGGCAACCAAGCGGACGCGGAAGACGTGGTACAGGAGGCGTTGCTGCGCGGGTATCGAAAGCTGGAGAGTTTTGAGTCTCGGTCGGATTTCGGCACTTGGATTTATCGCATTGCGGTGCGCTGCGCGTTGGACAGAATTGGCGGCAGCAAGGTCGATGAAAGCAGCCGGGTTGCCGAGACAACGAATCGGGAGCAAAACGGAGTCCAAGTTGCGGACCGGGAAGCAGGTCCTGAACGCCTCTTGTTGAGCGGAGAAATCCGAGCCATGCAGCAGATAGCGATGCACGGCCTGTCGCCGACAGAACGAACCGCCTTCATGCTGCGGCACCTGGAAGATCGCACTACGGAAGAGATCGCCGCCGCGATGGGCATTGAGCCCAGCGCCGCCAAACAATCGGTATTTCGCGCCGTGCAAAAGCTGCGGCTCCGGCTAGCCACATTGAGGGTAAAGATATGAAGCATCTGAGTGAAGAAGAAATGATCGCGCAGGTCTACGGCGAGGGCGACAAGACCACGGCGAAGCGGCACCTGGAGGGCTGCGCGGAATGCTCCAAGGCCTACGCTGGGCTGCAGAGCGACCTCGCAGAGATGAAATTTGCAGACCCACCGGAGCTCGATGCCTTCTACGGCGAGAGGGTATGGGCATCTCTTTCTGGCTCGTTGCATGCCTATAGGGCGCCAAAGCGAAAGTGGCTAGGCGGCGGAGTGTGGAGAGGTTTGAGTTATGCCGCGGCCTGCGTCCTCCTGCTGGCATCCGCCTTCCTCGGCGGCCGGTTGTGGGAGCAGAAGCGCGCGCAGAAGGCTGCCGAAATCAGCTCTCGCCAGAAGCAGCAACAGGTTGTGCCTGTTCCGCACCGCGAGCGCGTCGTCGTGGTGGTTCTTGGCGATCATCTGGACCGCTCGGAACGCTTGCTGATGGAACTAACGCATGCCGATGCCGGGAGCCCCGAGATGATCTCTCCGCTGCGCGACGAAGCGCGGAGTCTGTTGGCTGCGAATCATATCTGCCGCCAGCATGCCAGGCCGCACGATGATCCTGAGCTGGCCACCGCGCTCGATCGCCTGGATCATCTGCTGGACGAGCTGGCCAACCAACCCGGAGGCTTAGACATGCCAACGCTCACCAGGCTGCAAAACGAAACCAACGCGTACGGCCTGCTCTTTGAGGTGCGTGTGTTGCGTTCACGATTGCCGGAGCGGCAGGCGGCCGCGGCCGGCCGTACGAAAGGGGGCACAATATGAGGAGTTCGCTGGTTTTTCATTCCGCGCTGTGGGGCGCATTGGCGTTTACGCCCGTAGCCGGTCTCGCTCAGCAGAATGCACCGGAAAAAGGTTTGTACGCGGACGGGACGCGGGCCATCAACCAAGGGCGTTGGACCGATGCCGAAGCAATTTTCACCAAGCTCGCCAAACAACAAGGCGAGCACTCCGATGGGGCGCTCTACTGGAAGGCATACGCACAGAACAAGCAAGGGCAGGTGAAAGCTGCCCTCGAAAGCTGCGCCCAACTTGGTCGCGACTTTTCTACCAGCAGTTGGGTCCATGAGTGCGGGGCGCTGGAGATCGAAATTCACGCCCATACTGGGGAACCGGTTGAGCCCAAGGTTTGGAGCGACGATGACCTGAAACTACTAGCACTCGCTTCACTGATGCAAAACGATGAACCGCGGGCCCTGGCGCAGCTTCAGGAAATTCTCAATGGCGACGCCAGTGAACAGCTGAAAAAGAAAGCCATGTTCATTCTGGGACAGCATTATTCGGAGGCCACCTATGCGCAAATCGTCCGCATCAGTTATGTCCAGGGCGATGTGCGCATTGCGCGAGGCGAGCAGAACGAAAAGCCTGCCGGGGAAGCATGGGAGCAGGCAGTTGCCGATCTGCCGGTGGAAACCGGCTTTAGCCTGGTGACGGGCAACGGGCGCGCGGAGATCGAGCTTGAAGACGCCTCCACAATCTATCTGGCAGAGAACTCAGTTCTCATCTTCAGCGACTTGCATACCACCAGCGGCGTTCCCTACGCCGAGGTCGCGCTGCTTTCGGGCACGCTGTCGCTCGCAGTCAAGCCTTACATCTTCGGCGAAGAACTGGTGGTTAACACGCCGACGGATAACATCGTGGTGAAACATCCGCAAGGGGCTTTCTTTCGAGTCGACAGCTACATCGACGGCACGAGGCTCACCTCGCAGGACACCGAAGGCCTTCATTTTCCCGAACTTGCTCCAAAGCAAACCGGCAAGGTACAGACGATGACCTTACGCGGGGGCCAACTTTTGGGAGCTACAGGCCCCGGCGATCCCGGCACATTTGCCGAGTTTGATAAGTGGGTAGCGGACCGGGTTGCCCAGCGAACGGCCGCCATGGCCGATGTGATGAAGGCCGCCGGACTCACTTCGCCGCTTCCCGGCCTGGCAGATATGAAAGGACAGGGCACATTTTTTGCGTGCGCTCCTTATGGGACCTGCTGGCAGCCGGATTCCGACGACCAGGAGCAAGCGGCCGGCAGGCAGCCCGGCCAGATAATGCGGGTTAACTTCATCCCCCCCAGGTTTGGCGCGGCGCAACTAACGCCGATGGGCACGCCGAGGCCTTTGGATTCTGGTTACGTAGATGCCTTCTCTCCCTGTTTTCCGTCGGCCCTTCGTTACCGGGTGCAAAAGGATCCTATTACGGGCAAGGCAAGGTTGATCGACACGGGGTTGGGAGGAAGCGCATTTCGCTGGGGCTGGGCTGTGTGTCACGCTGGGGGCTTTGTTCACCGGCGGCATCACTACGTGTGGTGCGTTGGTGTAAAGAGGCACCATCTTGAACCGGTTCGCTGGGTCAAGAGTGAGCATAAGGTAGGCTTTGTCCCCATCCATCCCTACGACGTCAAGGGGCGGCCTCCGGTCAACCGAAAGGAAGAAGTCTACGCAGTGAACAACAAGAATGGCTTTTCACTGGAACGGGTCAAATTCGATCCTGGCCACCCGATCGGCGTTCTCAAGTCACCACCCCGGGAGTTTCGCAACACCTATCTGCGTCCACTGCCACCTTCTAACGTTCCGCATATGGAGACTCACGCGATGAAAGAATCACTCCCCGTGGAAAAGGGTACGGCCGTCAGGCCAGTGAGTTTTCCACTTCGATTCGATGCCAAGTCGCAAAGCTTCATGATGTCGAAACAAGTGATGCAAGGAGGCAAGACGGTGACGGTCTCAGCACCCGTCTCGAACCGCGGAGGAACTCTACAGGCACGGGGTGGCACCTTTGCTGGAGGACACGGTTTTAGTGGCGGGAGCAGTGCGCACGGCGGCGGCGCTGGTAGTGGAGGCTCAGGCGGCGGCTCCCACGGCAGCGCTGGGGGTGGTGGAAGCTCGAGTGGCGGTTCCCACGGCGGTGGAAGCTCCAGTTCATCCGGCGGCGGTTCTGCGGGGGGCGGCGGCGGCCATCGTTGATGAGCTAATCTGTCGAACCACCCATGCAATTCCGTTGAAGCGCTCGTTCGTGGCCACACTCTACCCCGCAAACGACAACTCCCAATGTACGGTATGAACCTTGAGCAGTATCGACATGTAGATTGCAATTCAACGCGGGCCCTCAAGGAGGAGGAGCAATTGCTCCTCCTAGCCGGGATTTTGGGGTTCTTACCAGCCGTTGAAGCCGCCGGGAGCTAGAGTAACTCCGCGAAGCACTTCGCCGGCTTTGGCGCTGCGAATGATGAAGAAATGGCCCAGATATCCCTCGCCCGAGGGCAGGGTGGTGTCGCTTACGCGATCGGTGACCTTGACCAGCTGGTTGGGATCGGCGCCCGTATCGCCATTGGGGCTGATGGTCGAAGTGATGGCGAAGATGGTCACGGTTCCGTCGAAGTTATGAATTCCTTCGATGTTGCGGCAGCCGCCCGTGGCCGGATTGAGTGAGGAAGGATACCAGTTGACGTTGTAGGGAACTCCGATCTTTAACCCGTCCTGCAGGATGTATTGCAACACCCAGGTGCCGTCAATCAGCCGCCATTTCTGCAGGCCGGCGGTGGCCAGGGATTGGGCGTCGGCGACGTTTCCATTGACTGGAGGAGACACCATAACACCATCACCCTCGTCGCAAACATAGAGCGTGTTGGGGTCGGCGAACCAGATACCGAAGGGAAACGCGGTCGTTGTGCTGGCGGTGGTGTTGGGAAATCCCGGCAGGATAGTCAGCGGCACGGTGGCGAGATCGGCGGCGGAGCCGGTGGGTAACGTACCAGGAGTACCCGCCTGATAGACGGTGTTGATGCCATTGCTGCCGCTGCCTTTTGTGACGTAGAGGGTGTTGTGGAAGATGGTGAGGCCGCGGAAGTTGGTGTCTTTGCCCGGCTTGTCGGTGCCGTACTGCAGACGCCCGATCATCTCGATGTTCGGTGGGACCGGCGGCGTTTGACCAGGGTAGAGCAGCTCGGCCCCGGTCGCATTGACCAGGTCGATCCCAGCCTGGGTGATGGGGATTTGTTTCTTGGAGAGGTTGCCGTTGTTGTCGTTTCCAGCCATGTAGTAGAGGCCGTTGCCGCCCTTAAAGGCCGCCCGGCCATTGTCGCCGCTATAAGCGTTGCCGTCGGTGATGCTGAGGCGGCCGTCGGGGTCCACTTCGGCAACCGCGCGGTAGTAGGCCGCAGGAATCACGGGATCGCTGGGAAAGGTGCTGATGACTGGATTCGTGGGATCGCAGACACCCGGCGTGTTGGAATTCGAAACATCGAGCAGGTTGGGCGCGGTGGGCGAAACTGTGGAACCTCCACATCCGATGCCGCCGACGTAGCCCATAAAGGTGATGGAGCGCCCGTCAACGGAGCGGTTCAGGGCCAGCTCCGACTTGGAGCTGAAGCTGGTCACGATCTGATCGGTGGGGATGGGCAGAGTTCCCAGCGTCCAGCCGTCGGTTGTGATGTCGTCGAGGAAGATGGGGGACGTGACGCCGAAGCTGCCGTCGGAGTTTGCGTTGTTCCAGACGTTGTGGGTATCGAACAGGTTCGGGTACTCGCCGTTATCGGTCGCGACGCCGCAGGGAACGGTCACCGGGGTGGCGCCGCCAGTCGTGGTGGGAACATTGATGGTGAGCCCGGTGAGACCGCCCTGGCATCCCAAGGGCAGGGGCTCGCCGATGGTGACGGTCGAGGCCTTCCCTTGGTAGACGCTGCGGCTGACTACCAAAGTGCCTGGTACGAATTGGAAACCCCAGCCCTGGGGATGGTTCTCTTGCGCGTTAAGTCTTGCCGGTGATCCCGCCGTCAGGGACAGGAACAAAATCGGAACAATAAGCAGCTGCTTATACACGGATTAACCTCCGTGCCTAAAATTACAGACCCGGATGGCGCACAAAATGAACAACGGGAGAAAGGATAATGAACGCTCGGTTAACAAGCATTTATTTCTCAGACTTGGTGTCCGCAACTAGAATGTCCTCACGGGGGGCCGGCAACATGCAGCTTCTGCGCTCAAAGAAGATCGCTTTGGCGGGGCTACTCGGGGCAGCAGCACTGTGCTTAGCCAGCTGGCAAGTTGGGCAAGGGCCCCACATCACGCCCGGCACTCACCTGATCTTTCGGCAGGATTCCAACCCTGGAGCCCTCGTGGGGTTCGTGGTCTTTCTCGTGACCATGGTGTGCGGCCTTGTTTCTTCAATCCTGAGACAAGATGGAAGAATCTGCGCAGCGAACCGTGTGCGTTGGGTTTCCGCGGGAACCATCATCGTATACCTGGCCGCAGTATCGTTGGTCTCGCTTCTTACTCCCAGGACCATCGTCAGTATCGGCGACAGTTACTGTTATGACACTTGGTGTATCGGCGTTCGCAGCGTAAATGCCATCCCCCAGGGGCAGAACACTCTCTACACGGCACGGGTGCGAATTTTCAGTGAAGCCAACCGCGTACTCGCGAGCCGCGCGAGGGACTTTCTTTACGCACGCGATGACCAGGGACGGCGCTTTCCCCTGTTCCAGGATTCATCTGTCATCCCTGCCGACGCGACCATCAACCCCAGCGAATCGGTGGAGACATCCTTGATGTTCCTCGCGCCAGCGAGTGTGCGGAGGCTCTATCTAACCGGAGACTACGCCGTAATGCCGTGGGTGCCGTTGTATTTCGGCACTGACATGAGTCCATTCCACCGCCGTACGCTCTTGCGTCTTCATTGACTCATCGGCGGGTTAACCGTGAGTTGAGTTGCTAGCTGACGTCTTCCTGCCCCGGGGAACTTCCTTAGCCTTAGCTTCCGGCTGGGCCGCGCGTATGTAGGAGGCAGCGGCCATCAATCGCACGGCGGGCTTAGAGTCGTACAGCGGATCGCTGAGCGCATCCGTCGCTTGCGCTCCGTGATAGTCGCCGAGCGCTCGAGCCGCCGCTGTGCGCACCAACGGGTCAGGATCGTCCAGCGCATCCACGAACCTCTGCATGGACGCAGTCGAGGTATCCTCTGCGAGCAGCGTGGCCGCGATCACTTTTGGATGGATTGCATTCTGTCCCCTACCCATGCGCAATGCGGTAAATCCGATGCCGAAGGGTCCCAGCAACGCGTAGGCTCCCTGCTCGGCCCCAATCTGTGCGAGTTTGGAAGGACTGTGCAGGTCTTGGTCGGCCTCGTGCTTCTCAGAACTGGCGAGGCCCC
>Ga0302325_10033222_pt1 | contig 10574 bp, 9 predicted proteins | sample Palsa_T0_2_FD_201948 | JGI IMG/M metagenome (GOLD analysis project Ga0302325, IMG submission 201948) | Peat permafrost microbial communities from Stordalen Mire near Abisko, Sweden - Palsa_T0_2 | ecosystem: Environmental > Terrestrial > Soil > Palsa > Peat permafrost | place: Sweden: Abisko...
TCGCAATCGGGGGCATTCGAATGGCCGGGCTGATCCATCTCGAATTACTCACCGACTTCTTCAACAAAATCGACCCGAAGCAGAAATTCGCCGAACCGCTACTCGACAACCTCGTCGGCGAGCCCTTTGGCCGCAATCTTCATCGCCGGATGTCCCGCGATGTTTGGAATTGGGCGGGAACGTATCGAACATCGGATAAGAATCTCGGCGTTGAACGGCAATTGATTCTGCCTCGCCTATACGAGGCGATGGAGCAAACCCGCTACTGGACAGAGAATAAGACGTTTTCACAGGATGAGATTGCGGTTCGATTTCACCATGCGCTCGTTTCCATTCACCCGTTCCCGAACGGAAACGGACGCTGGTCGCGCCTGATGGCCGATATTCTGATCGTAAAATTAGGAGGCAAGCGCTTCACATGGGGTAGAGGCACTCTAAGAGCGGCTGACGAGACTCGCGCGACCTACATCGCCGCACTCAAGGCCGCGGACAGACAAGACTTCACTACGCTGCTCGCTTTTGTACGTTCTTGAACGCTCGATCATTACGCCTGGAGCTGCGAATCTGCGGCCTCAAGGCGATGTGCCGTTTCCTTATTTGTTTGAAACTAGATCAAACCTGACATTGATTTGGATTGCAGGTCGCAATTTTACGCGATACGCTTTTGTATATTGGATTCAGCGAATGCTTGGCAAACGAGCTAAGATACTTTCACCGCTTGATGTGGCAGATCTCCTAGCCTTCACCGAGACCACCCGCCACCCAATCCGTAACCGAGTGATTGTTCTGTTGTCCGCGAAAGCAGGCCTGCGGGCGGGCGAAATCGCCAGCCTGATGTGGGACATGGTATTGGCCGCGAGCGGCGAAATCGGCCACGTGATCGAACTGCGAGACTGCGCCGCCAAGAAAGGCCGCGGCCGGCTGATCCCGATACATTCCGATCTTGCCGACGCTCTTTTGGTTTGGCGTTGGGCTTCGGCTGGATCGAGCCACGTGATTCGATCCGAGCGGGGCGGCCTGATGACCGCGCTTAGCATCGTTGTTTGGTTTAGCCGGGCGTATGAGTATGTCGGCCTGGAAGGGTGCTCGTCTCATTCCGGACGCCGGACATTCATTACCCGAGCGGCCCGGGTCGTCCATAAGGCAGGCGGATCGCTGCGCGACGTTCAGCTGTTGGCAGGCCATCGCTCGATCCAAACAACCCAGCGGTATATCGACGGCGACACCGACGCCCAGCGCAAACTTGTCTCGATGATCTGAACCACTCTTCGAATTCCTGCACACCGACCAAGGAAGTATTTGCGAAATAGGCAGTTCGACAAAGGTCGCGCTGGAGCTCGCGGCGGATTCGATGGCGCCTCTTCGTGGACTACAGCATGGAAAAGAAAGCCCCTCACGCCAACGCCAATCTGACCTACGCGATTGATTTGGTCCATGCCACGTGTTGCCTTGCGGGCTCCGCGTCATATCTTGAGGACATTCAAAACGATCTGCGAGATCGCGGCGTTGTTCGCGCGGTCAGAGACCACGACACCCGCGCCCTGTTCGACTGGTTGATTGAGGTCCTGAGCTTTCAAGGGATTTCGGATTCGGTCGCCTCGGGGTATATGGCCCGGCATGGCTCCGTCCGATGGTCAGACATTTCCGCAGCGTTGTCGGCAAAGCCATCGTGCCCGAAGCTCGGCGGCTATTGGCGGTTCTTCGACTGCCGATATCAAAAAGGCGCTGACAAGTGTTCGGAGCCCGGCCACATCGACGCGTGTCCCCTGCCCCGCCATCGGCTGCGCAACGGTCGCTTGAACCAGACGGCATACAGCTTATTCCTGTTCATGCGGGACGTCGCCGATGACGATTTTGTAGGCTGGATCGACGGGCAACTAGACGGCGCGAATTCGCAGTCACCCGATCGACTTGCAGCCCTTCGCGAAGCCATCGTTGGCCCAATGCGCTATCTCTATGGGGTTGCCGACAAGGTATTGGCGATGGCGTTGTCGTTCTTACTCCTCGCAGCCGGCAAGCGACGGCCACTGTGGCTTGAAGCCGGCGCAACCTTCGTAGCAATAGATACGCTCGTTCATAATTTCCTGCACCGAACCGGTATCTTGCGGTGTCTGTCCGCCGACCACCTCTACGGCCTCGGCTGCTATCGGCCAGGAGGATGCGCTGACATTCTCGGCCTGCTCGCAGCCCAAATCGATACGCGGCAGTTTAATCCGACCTTCCCCAAGACGTTTCCGCGGTTCGTGCAGAGCGCGATCTGGCGTTATTGCGCCGCGGATGGTCGCGACATTTGCAATGGCAATCGTATCGACGACGCCACCCATTGCGACAATAGGCATTGTCAGATGTTCCGACGCTGCGATCGCATCGCTCTACGAGCCGAAAAGGCGAAAATCGCTATATTTCAGTGATTTAAGCGCACTGTTGACAACAACTATAGGTTGCAATACAATGATCATGCAGCTCATCGTCTAACGAGTTGCATACGCTGTTACGTGCTTGTCGGCTCAGCAAAGCCGCTGCCGAGCAAGCCGTAACCGGTGAAACCCAGGGACCCATTGCGGGTCCCTTTTTGATTCCAGGAGGCACTATGACGACAGCGAAAGCAAAGCAACCCACGCCGGCAACGACCTATCCGGCGCCAGTAGTCTTGTTCGGCATCGACAGCCGCGGCAAGCCGAAAGGAGCGCGATTCGGAGCGGCATTTGCCGGTCTTGCAATCAAGGCCGCTAGCCAGTTGCAGCTTCGAGTTCTTCCGAGCAACGATCCAAAGGTCGCCGAGCTTGCTACTCGGCTGCCGGTTGGCCGGGTTTATGCCACCGGCCGAACCTTCGTGCTGTTCATTCGCCGCGACCTCTACGACAAGCTGCTCGCGGCGACATCGAACGGAAACGCCGAGCCAACGCGCCCGCCGGCAGGTGGGTCCTCGGGCGCGCCCGGCTCGACCTCCGGTGGCTCGCCGCCGAACCTGCCTCGCAACTGGCAAGAGATCGCGGTAGGCCATCTGGTGATCGCCCAAGAGTCGCTTGAGGAAGGCTGGTGGGAGGCCATCGTGCTCGAGCGCAACGGCGACATGCTCACGCTGCGCTGGCGTGACTACCCCAAGCAGGCCAAGTGTGTCCGCCATCGTGACACAGTTGCGCTAATCAGCACGTGTATATGAGCCGGTAGGCTCTCCCTAGACACAGTATGACGGCGGCCTGGTCGCGCCTCACTCGCCGTTCGGCGCCACGGGCCGCCGTCTTCCTCTCCCGCATCTCAAATCACCTCTCGCCTAGCCAGCCGAACACCACGGCAGCCGTTCACGCCGTCGCGGGCCCTGTTGGCTCACGCCAGACAATCATGGAGGCTTCAGTGACCACTCAGCCCGAATTGACCAAAGCCGAACAAGTTCGCGCGCTTAACGACCGGCTACGTAAAAACCTCAGCGAAGGCACAGCAGTGATGACGTGTGGCGTTGCCGCGCTCGGCGCCGAGGCTGTCGCCCGCATCGTCAAAACAATCGCCGTGTACGACGACTTCTGCCATGCCAACGATCCGCACGAAGAGCACGACTTTGGATCGTTCGAAGCAGACGGTCACGTGATCTTTTTTAAGATCGACTATTACGACAAGAGCCTCACTCACCACTCACCAGACGCGGCCGACCGATCAGTGACCGAGCGAGTGATCACCATCATGCTGGCCGAGGAATACTGAGCCTCCACCGCATAAACCGGCATTGTTGGGAGTTGCCAATATCCCGATCACAGACGGCTCAGAAGAAGTAACGAGCGAGTCCGATCTACCCCCAAAAGCCGACATGACATTGCATTGCGATAACTGAAGCGAAGGGCGCGCGTCTTGCAATTTTTTCTCGGCTCCGTCCCGACTAGCTCACCCCCTGTCGCACTTAGCCGCCTCGAACAGCTTTTCGACCTCGCCAAGCGTCAGGTGTTCCGGCGCGGCCCACAAAGGACCTGCCCCTAAAAGGAGCCGACTTGCGAGAGCTGCTGCCGTTCTTGGCAAGTACGAGGTCGGTGCGCCTGATTCTGTCCGGGGTCTTCCGTTTGTTGTTCTCGCGTCCTAGTAGTACGATTATCTACGTCGGGGCCGTTAATGGCTCAAATAATTACGATCCCGCTCGGATCGGAAGGGAGGAGTTATGACGAAACGCCCACGCTTCGGGATCGTCGCAATGGGGGTAATGGCGGTCGGGTTTTCAGCACTGATTGCGACGCGGACTGAAGCCACCGAACCCTCTAAAAATACTGAAGCCAAGGCAACCAACCATCTTAGGAGAATTCCCGCCTCATTAAAATGGACATGTACCAGATCAGCGGGGGAGTACACTTGCACCGACCCAAAAACAAACAAGAATTACCTTTGCACCAACGACCCTGAGAAGAATGAAAAGATTTGCGATGTTGGCAACGACACCATCAGTGGATCGACCAATCCTTGAAAACTGGATTTTAGCAAAGACGCCAGACTTATCCACGGCCCCGTTGTCCCTCTGGGTCAAGAATTTGAACTGCTGCCCGGTTTCCGCCAGCGGCGCGGCGTGTAAGCGGTCATGCGCTTGCCCTTGCGCGATTATCCGTAGACGTAGTTAAGGATTTATCCTGTTTCCTGGTCCTAGCGGATCGATTCGGCGGACGATATCGGCGATGGGCCAAACGCTTCACTTCTGCGATGTTCAAGTTATGTCTGCTTTCCACCGGATCGCGACCAAATCGCGGAGGTCTCGACACTTCAGTTTAGAGGATCACAGAACGAAGCGACGCACTAAGGTTTCAATGGATGCCGACAAACTTGATTGAGGTTTTTGTCGTAGATATCTTTGAGGTCCTTAATCGATAGTTCCACATGATGTTGGGTGAGATTTGGATCGCACTTTGGTGAATGAAATTTCGCCTGCAATTCGTCAAGGGCATCGTTATACAAGCCAACCTACCTCGCAACGCAATCTTTGTCCCATTTAAAATTCTTAGATAGTTTATTGTCCTGCTCGTCTCGACTAACTTTGTGCGGCGGGAAGGAGATGATAACAGCCGGACATTTATTTTGCGCCAGCCGTAGAGAGCCCCATTTATCCGATCGCTGATCAGATGACTGTTGTGCGGCAGCCGAAAATGCAATTGTATAAATAGCGAGGGCAGCAACGGCGACCCTGTATTTCATCGTCACGCTCCTGTCTCACTTTGTGGCCGCAGGCCTGGATGAACCTGCAGCAATCCACTTATTTCGACCGCCGCGTCTAAATTATTGCTCTCGTGTACGGAGGCGTGACGGACGAATTCAAGAAAATCGTGTGGTACGTGAAAGGCCGACAGCAAGGCAGGCTTGGGGCATCTGACAAGGTTCACAAGACTGCCAAGAAAAAGGCGGCAGATAAGGCCGCCAATAGTAAAGCGAATATAGGAGAGCTGCCGACCTCCCGCTGCCGCCGCTTCAGTTGGCGCCGACGCTTTCCCGCAACCTGACGACTTGGGGACGCAGCCTCGCGCAGCCGAGGTTGCGTTCGAAACGCGTAATTTCATCGGGCGCTGGATTGGCGCGCAGCCGCGCGAGCGTCTCCTCGTCACGCTTGCAGACTTCGTTTGGCGATAGGGACGACGGCGGCAGCGCCGTAACCGTTTTTTGCGGTCCGGGGTCAGCTTTCGGTTGAGTGGACTCGCCCTGCTGACGCGACGGATCGGGCTGTGCGGGAGATGGCCCAGACGGTAAAGTGACATTCTGGGAATGTGTCTTGGCTACATTTACGGCTTCGCGTAGTCGGGCGATTTCCGGGCCGAGCTTCGCACAGCTCAGTTCGCGCTCTAAACGAGCGATCTGGTCGGCTGCTGGATTGGCGCGCAGCCGCGTCAACCACTCCTCTTCGAGCTTACAGTTTTGTTCCTGCGATAATCCCAACACAGACTTCGGCTGGGACAGGGGCTGCTGCGGCGGCGCCGCAGCCACTTTTTGCGGGCCGGGGTCAGCTTTCGGTTGAGTGGACTCGACCTGCTGACGCGACGGATCGGGTTGTGCGCGAGGTGGCCCGGGCGGTGAAGTGACATTCTCGGCATGTGCCTTGGCTGTATTTACGGCTTCGCGTAGTCGGGCGATTTCCGGGCGGAGCTTCGCACAGCTCAGTTCGCGATCTAAACGAGCGATCTGGTCGGCTGCTGGATTGGCGCGCAGCCGCGTCAACCACTCCTCTTCGAGCTTACAATTTTGTTCCTGCGATAACCCCGGCACCCGCGGCGTGGGCTCGACTGTCAAGCGCGCTTGCTTTTCTCGGTCGGCCTGTGCCGTCTTCGCGCTTTCCTCCTCATCATGGCGACGCTGCGCAAGTTCCCGATCAGCACGCTCACGCTTAAGCCTGTCCTGATCCAGCATGACCAACGTCGCGGCCTCTTGCTTTGCAGCCTCTTGCCTCGCGGCCTCTTGCCTCGCGGCCTCTTGCCTCGCGGCTTCTAGCTTTGCGGCCCCTTGTTTCGCAGCCTCTTGTTTCGCGATCTCTTGCCTTACAGACTCTTCTGTCTGTCGACGTTGCGCAGTTTCGCGCTCGATGCGATCCCGTTCGGCCTCCTCACGCCTTGCCCTGAGAGCCTCTTGTTCGACTCGCTCCTTCTCCATCTGTCTCACGCGGGCTAACTGCTCGAGCGTTTCCAGGCGATATTGTGCATCTGATACCTGGGGCGACGAAGGGAAATTGGCAACGAAATCGCGAAAGGCCTTGGGATCGGTAGATTCCTTTATCTGATCCCAAACAAGTCTGTCTTTCTGATTGATAAAATACTCGTCGATCAGCGAGACGTAAATTTCGGGCCGCTGCCGGCCATGCGTCATTTCATTCACGTCAGCGGCGATGCGCCGGAACATCTTTGCGACCTCAAGGCCCGGATCCTGGAGACGTTGGATCAGCGCAGTGGTAAACGGGCTGTTCCGGCCGGGGCCATCCGACGCGACCTCGTCGGCTGCCGTAGCGTAGGCCACTATTATGCCCTGGGCCCTGTCGATTCGAGCCAAGCCACGTGAAAGGTCGACACTCCGACTAGCTCCCATCATCTTGCGCTTGAGATCATCGACGATCGGGTTATTGCGACAAGCGTCGAGGATCACAATTTTGACTCCGCCGGCGCGGTCTACTGCGGCGCGAACGTCCTCAAACGATGTCGTCTGGTAGCGTAGGCTGATTTCGTCTTCCAATTCCGCATCAATCGGCAATAGGTAGTTGCGCCCCTGATACTGGATGGCATGGCCGGCATAATAGAAAAGCGCCGTATCGGCATTCGTCGCCGAGCGAGCGAATTGGGTCATGGCGAGGTCGAGATCCCGCTTGGTGGCGTCGATTGCAACGATCACCTCAAATCCTAAAGTACGGAGAACCGTGGCCACGTCTTGGGCGTCGTTTTTCGGGTTCTTAAGCGTAAGGCTCGCGTTCTTATAAAGAGAGTTGCCGACGACCAGTGCGACACGCGTCTCCGCCGTGGCCGCGCTGATCGAAAGCGCCGCTAGGATGAGGCCGCAAAGCGCGGATACCCACCAGTGAAGCGGTTTTATCACGGTCACCTTCGCAGGCTCCTCAATTGGTATCAGCCAGAGCGCCAACGTGCGCGCCGCCGATGCGGCTCTGGTCGTCGCCCGGTTGCCGTCACCGTGACTTTGATAGGTGTAGAGTAAACCGGCGGTTCATGCGGTATGTGATTTTGGTCACCAAGTAGCAGTTGGAGTGTGTGCACGCCGAGCGGTAGCGCGACTTGCGCCTCGGTCTGCCCGGCGCCGAAATGCAGGTGATTCGGATCATTGGGAATGGGTTGATCTAGCGGCGGTAGTGGTGAATCGATTAACAGATGGTGATGACCAGTATTGGCCTTTTCCGTGCCGGCTGGCGCCACGCCCATGCCGACAAGCCCGAAGCGTATGATGGTGCTGCGGGACACATAGTCGCCGTCTGTTGGGTATTCAAAATAGACGTGGGCATTGGGTGGGGAGGGACGCCGATTAGGGGACGCGGAGGCGGAGGGGTCTCCGGCCGAGACCACATGGACGTGTATTCGCTCGGACATCACCGGGGGGTTGTGCGGGATATGATCCTTATCGCCCAACAATAGCTGCAGGGTGTGATCCCCCGGAGGTAACGTGACCTCTGCCTCGGTTTGGCCAGCTCCGAAATGTAGATGATTAAAATCGCTCGGGATGGGCTGATCCAAGGGCGGCAGATCAGTATCGATCAGAAGGTGGTGGTGCCCAGTGCTGGCTTTGTCGAAACCCGCCGGCGCTACGCCCATGCCGCGGAGGCCAAAATGAATAGTGGACTTTTCGCGAATCGTCGCGCCGTTCGCAACGTCAATAAAGTAAACCGTCGCACCTGAAGGTGATTGCGTCGGCCCCACTTTGGCCTGGCAAAACGCGGTCCCGTTAGCCGCTAAGCCGATGAAAAGCGAAAGTGTGCCCAAAGCTATTGTTTTCGAAAGCACGAGGCGTCCCCCTCCATCGAGGGTCATTGGTAACTGTTGCGCCCAATACCAAAGTTGCGCCTTATACCAAAACCGATAAACTATCACTAATAAGATACCAGGAAAAGTGAGCTATTATACCGTACCGTTTCGATGTCCCGGATGGCCCCTTCACCATTACGGGCTGGTAGCGAACCGCGCTTGCGGTCGATAAGACTTTCAATGGAATGCACTAACGAGCCCTATGGAAACACGCGTCCCTGCCGCCGCACTGACTGTGATTACCGCGATTGCGACCCTGTGGTTTGCCGCTCCTCTAAGTTACGCGCAGCCCAAATCCGCACAAACAGCGGCGCTGGCAGAATCGGGGCCCAACTCGACCGGCCCGACGGCAGCGATTCCCGACCCAGGCGAGACTTTTCGCGATTGCCCTGACTGCTCCGAAATGGTTGTGGTGCCGGAGGGCGAATTCAAGATGGGTTCAGGCGACATCGGCACGGAGAAGCCCGAACACCGCGTCGTAATTGCTAATCCATTCGCGATTGGACGTCGCGAAGTCACCTTTGCCGAATGGGACGCATGCGTTGCCGCGGGCGGATGCAAGTATGAGCCTAGCGATCACGGATGGGGACGTGCTAACCGTCCGGTAATCGATGTCAGTTGGGATGATGCAAAGACATTCGTGACATGGCTGGCGCGTACGACGGGAAAGAAATATCGGCTGCCGAGCGAAGCCGAGTGGGAATATGCCGCGCGCGCCGGCACGACTTCGCCGTTTTGGTGGGGGCGGAGCCCCGGTCCAGACCACGCCAATTGTGAGGAATGCGGTGGCTCCCCACTCCATCAGACCACGGTGACCGGTTCATTCCGACCCAACGGTTTCGGACTATACGACGTGGCGGGCAATGCGGCTGAGTGGGTAGAGGATTGTTGGAACGAAAATTATCGCGGCGCGCCGACTAATGGCTCGGCCTGGACTTCTACCCAGTGTGGGCAACGCGTTTTGCGCGGCGGGTCATTTGCCAGCAAGGCAAATTTTATACGGTCGGCTTCGCGGTTCCACTACGACCAAGACGTGCGCTACTATGCTAATGGATTCCGCGTCGCGCAGGACCTACGATAGAGCAGCAACGGCTTCATCTTGCCCATAGCTCTGTTCTTCTGCAACTGACCGGCTACGGTCATCACCTTGGATACACACAAACAATTATATTTGGTGCGCCCAGCACAAAATGGCTTGCCGTATGGTTGGTTGAATCAAAAAATTGGAGAGTTGCAATGACATTATCCTCTCGCGACTTGCCAATGTGAGAGTCACGATTGCGATGAAGTGGCAACTCGGTTGACCCTAACACACGCGCACACTTGCGACGACAGCAGACACGCCATGACTCCACAAAATTCGCGAGAGCGAACGTTCTCTTACAACATTAAAGTTTTGGCTGCGGTAATAGGTAACCAAAATTGCAGTCTGTCAAACCCAAACGTACGAAAATCCACCATTCTGAATCGTAACGCTGGCCTGATCTATCCTTTCTTTTGCAAGTGAGCGCTTGAGAAATTCGCGCGAAAGCGCTGGCAACAAAGTATTGGTGATTACGTTGTCGATCATCCGTCCACCTGAGTCAGGATCGTTGCACATCGATACGATATGATCGATCACAGGTTGGTCGTACAGGAAAGCAACATTGTGATTTTCGCGGATGCGTTGGCCAATGCGATCGAGCTGAATGCGCGCAATCCCACCGAGCATCTCGTGCGACAGGGGGTAATAGGGAATTGAAACAATTCGCCCTAGCAGGGCGGCCGGAAACACTTTTAACAGTTCCGGCCGCAGTTCTTGGGCCAGCGCTTCAGAATCATTTCTGTATCTCGGATTGCCTGAAAGGGTTGCGATGATGTCGGTGCCAACGTTCGTCGTAAGAATAATTAATGAATTTTTGAAGTCTATCCGCCGGCCGTTTCCGTCGTCCATAAAGCCCTTGTCGAACACCTGAAAAAAGATCTCGTGAACGTCAGGATGAGCTTTTTCGACCTCGTCCAATAGAATGACACTATGGGGCTTGCGGCGGACTGCCTCAGTGAGGCGGCCACCTTCGCCATAGCCCACGTAGCCAGGCGGCGCTCCTTTTAGCGACGATACCGTGT
>Ga0302325_10033223_pt1 | contig 10573 bp, 11 predicted proteins | sample Palsa_T0_2_FD_201948 | JGI IMG/M metagenome (GOLD analysis project Ga0302325, IMG submission 201948) | Peat permafrost microbial communities from Stordalen Mire near Abisko, Sweden - Palsa_T0_2 | ecosystem: Environmental > Terrestrial > Soil > Palsa > Peat permafrost | place: Sweden: Abisko...
GGCGGGAGGCCACAGGCGAACCGACGCTGAAGGCACTCGCCTCGATCAATGGGTTTTCCATGCCGGCCACTTGCTTCTGCATCGCTTGCAGCGATTCGAGAATCACCGCCGGCCGCACTCGCTTGGCGCGAAGGTCGCGAATCTTCTTAAGCTGGAGGAGGTCGTAGAAGGTGAACGTCTCAGAAATAGGAACGAGTCCTGCGCGTTGCCAGCCCACAAGTTGCTGGGCCGTTATGTGCAGGATCCGAAGGACGTCCGTTCGACAATATCGATTCATGTAAGCTCGGAGTCGCCAGCTGAGCTTGCATTGATTATCCGGGGACAGCAGTTGCGAAGCAAGTGGAAATCCCCGAAAACAGTGGAAAACCGGGCCCGGTGTCCCTTTACGGTAACCTCCCACGACATTTACAATCGAGCCAAGCCGACGTAGCTCAGCTGGTAGAGCAGTCGATTCGTAATCGACAGGTCATCGGTTCAATTCCGATCGTCGGCTCCAGTAACTTCCTGCGTGTCATCGGTTTGGCCATTACATTAACCACCTACTTTGTGGTTGCGGGATTGGCCGAGGCAGCATTGACCAACAAGAGCCAACCGCTACCGTCGCGGACGAGTATCTCCTTCGCCGATTCCAGCGTGATTTGTCCGACGGGCGCAGTGCTTCCCGCCTGAGCAAGCTTAAGGTCCTCAAAGCCATAGACTCCACACGCGGTGGTCGAAAACACCCATAAGGCCTGCTCTTGATCGTTGACCTCGGTAGCCAGGCAGTCGCCGGCTGGCGTCAACTTCCCCCAGGCTCCGGAACCATTCCAGCGGCCGACTTTCCCGTCGGGCGATGCAATATATCCACGACCGCGAAATACCACGTCGCCGCCCACTTGTTTCGTGGTCCACCCATACGAAGATTCGTAGGTCGAGGTGGAATCGATGGGAGTCTTAGCCTGAAAAACGCTCTCCGATGCAGCCATGGCGCGCAGTCCAACATTCAACGGAATCGTTCGTCCCTGATCCTGGAGACTGTCGAACATCACCGTAATGCGCCAGACCGATCCGGCGAGGTCGTCGGAAACCACGTGTCCGGTCAGGTGCGATCCCGACTTGATTTTCACCCCGGACGGCAACAAGAGTTCCTGCATGAGTTTTCCCTCGATCCTTTTGCCAGCCTTAGAGTCTTTGGACTTGAGGGTCGAGTTCAGCATGATAGGAATCGCTGTCCCAGCGGGAATGCTCTGGGCGCCCAGCATGGTTGCGGAGCAGAGTAATGCGGCAGCAAGTTTGAGCAAAAGCATAAGGGGAAATCTCTAACCTACCTCATAAATCGATTTGTATCAGGGCACGGCTCCAGTCGTGCCGTAATTGGCTCAATAAAACTTGGGGCTCTAGCGCCTGAGGGCGGATTTTGCAGAGGCTAAAGCCCGACCTTCATTGCAGTTTCTTGCGGCACGCCATTTATGAGATGGTTTCCGGGACGAATTTAGACCGGCGTCCTACCGAGAGAGGTTCAAACCGTCTACCGGATGCTTCCCGGGCGTCATCGCGATCAAGAGTATATAAGAACTGTGACAATAGAATTACGATTTCCGTTTTGTTTGTACATCACGCTCAGATGATATATGGCACCAGCGCCGCCACGTGTCGAGAGTAGGTTTCATACGACGCGCCGAACTGTACGCGCATCCATTTCTCCTCAAGCCCCAGTTTGTGCCATAGTGCGACGAAAACGAGGGCAACAGCAAGCAGCCCGCGCCATTCGCCACGGGCCACCGCGCAACCAATGAATCCCAGTAGAAGCCCGGTATAGATGGGATGGCGAACCAGTGCGTAGGGCCCAGTTGTAATGAGTTCGTGACCTTCCTTCAGGGTGACGGCCTGGCTCCAGTTTTTTCCAAGGTGACGACGCCCCCAGACTGAGAACAGTAGACCACCTGCGGTAATTGCCGCACCACTCCAAAAGCACCAGACGCCGAGCGGAAGAAATCGCCCATTTAGCAGTGGAAGCGGAACTCTCGGTAGCCAGACAAGCGCGAACGCGCAAATAATCAAAACCAGCCGCGTAAGCCGCGACGGCGCGGACTCCTGGCGCTCAAGTTTCTTTGACATCCCGCGACATCGCCCACCAATACGCCGAATAAATCACCCACATTGCAGGGAAGAGATAGCTATATAACAGTGACATGAGCATGCCCCATTATCCTCCTCAGTTCACTCCATAAGTCCGCTCCGTCGACCCAGGTGGTCCGCTTTCGGTTTCCCGGCACAAACCCATTGCAGACCTGAGTAGAATTGACCTTCCACCATGCTCGAAAATATCAACTTGAAGAAGAAGCTTTCCCGCGAAGAATACAAACGCGCGGTCCCCGGCTTGCAGTTGCGTTTGTACGACCTGGAGAAAGCGTGCTGGGACAACGGTGTGCCCACGCTCATCGTTTTCGAGGGCTGGGACGCTTCGGGCAAGGGAACCACGATAGCGGCGCTCACCCAGCGACTGGATCCGCGGGGCTTCAAACTGTATCCGATCACCGCTCCCCGAACCTACGAGCAGCAGCGTCCGTGGTTGTGGCGGTTCTGGCTGAAGGTGCCAAACCGCGGCGAGATGGTCATCTTCGATCATAGCTGGTACGGTCGCGTACTCGAGGAGCGGGTGGAGGGAACGATTCCGGAGAAGTCATGCAAGCAGGCGTTCCGCGACATCATCGAATTTGAGCGCATGTTGGCCGACGATGGCACCGTGATCCTGAAGTTCTTTCTGCACATCAGCAAGAGGGAGCAGAGCAGACGCTTCGAAATGATTCAAGAAAACCCGATGGAAGCATGGCGCGTGACTAAGGCCGACTGGGTCCGGCATAAGAAATACGGCCAGTATCTGGCTGCAACCGACGAGATGTTGGAGCTGACCGAGTCGGAGTACGCTCCCTGGACCATTGTTGAAGCGACCTCAAAGTGGTACACCCGGAAGAAGGTGCTTGAGACCATCATCACCGCCATCGAAAAGAGCCTGGGCGCCAAGGCGCCGCCCACCGATGTTTCCGCCGAATCCTCCAAAGACGCCGAATTGCGCGCTGCCATGGATTCCTTGACCGAAGGTGGGCACTGATGCTGGAGACGGTGGATCTTACTCGCACTCTGGATCGCCAGTCGTATGTGCGCGAAGTGACGCGCCGGCAAATTCAACTGCGGGAGTTGGGATATCAGGTCTACCTGCAGAAGCGCCCGGTCATTATCGTGTTCGAAGGCTGGGATGCGGCGGGCAAGGGCGGCGCGATTAAGCGCATCACCGAAAAGCTCGATCCGCGCGGCTACGTCGTTTATCCCATCAGCTCGCCGCTCGGCGAAGATCGAACCCGGCATTATCTGTACCGTTTCTGGAGGCGGCTGTCGGAACGAGGACAGATCGCCATCTTTGATCGATCATGGTACGGCCGCGTACTGGTGGAGCGGGTGGAAGGATTCGCCAGCGAAGCGGAATGGAAGCGCGCGTATAAGGAGATCAATTCCTTCGAACGGCAACTGGCGGACTTCGGCGTGATCCTGGTGAAATTCTGGATCCACATCTCGCGGGAGGAGCAGCTTCGGCGCTTCGATGAGCGCAAAGCCATCGGATACAAGGCGTGGAAGCTGACAGAGGAAGACTGGCGCAATCGCGAGAAATGGGCAGCCTATGAAGAAGCGGTAGAACAGATGTTGATGAAGACCAGCACTGCCACCGCACCCTGGACGCTGGTCGAAGGCAATGATAAATACTGGGCGCGAACCAAGGTGCTGGCAAAGCTGGTGAAGATTCTGTCAGCGCAGATGGAGTACGAGCCGGCTGATCCTCTGCGTAAAGCGGAAGCAGGGAAGAGCCGCAAACGCAGCAGCCGAAGCTGAGTATTTGTCAGAACATATTCGTCAGAACCAGGTCTGGCTCCGGTACTGGCGATAAGCATCACCAAAGGCCGCCTCCAGCACTCGCGCTTCACGCCGGGCGCGAATCGCCTGAATGATAACCACGATCGCGAGGACGATCCACAGAACTGGTTGCTGCAAGACCAGTAACAGCCCAATCACTACCACGTTTCCGAACAAATAAATGGGATTGCGTATTTTCGAGTACAGGCCACGGGTGACCAGTTCGTGGGCCTCCGCCCGTGCCGAAAACGACTTGCCGAGTTGATAGCGAGCTACCCCAACCAGGGTGGCACCGGCCGCGGTAAGTCCTGGATTTGGAGCTATCTGAGCGGCCCGCTCTCTACCGCTCAGTATTTATAAAAGCCTCGGCCCGATTTGCGGCCCAGCCATCCCGCGTCCACCATCTTGATTAGCAGCGGACATGGGCGGTACTTGGGATCGCCTAGGCCGGACTGCATCACGCGCATGATGTCGAGGCAGACATCGAGACCGATGAAATCAGCCAGCGTGAGTGGTCCCATGAGATGCGCCATCCCCAGCTTAAAGACTTCGTCCACCGCTTCGGGCGTGGCGACACCTTCCATCACGACATACATAGCTTCGTTTAACAGCGGCATCAGCACGCGGTTGGAGACGAACCCCGGAGCATCATTCACCTCAACCGGAGTTTTCCCCAGCTTCTCAGCCAAGGCCTTGACTGTGGCATAGGTCTCGTCCGAGGTTGCCAGTCCACGGATCACCTCAACCAGTTTCATGATGGGTACGGGATTGAAGAAATGCATTCCGATGACCTTGTCGGGCCGCTTGGTCACTGCCGCTAGCCTGGTAATCGAAATGGACGAAGTATTGGAACTGAGGATTACTTCCGGGCGGCATATCGCATCGAGGTCGCGGAACAGGTCGGCCTTGATGTCGAAGCGTTCGCTGGCGGCCTCAACGATGAAGTCGCAATTTGCGATCTGTTTGCGGTCCGTCACTGCGGTGATGCGGCCCAGCGCCTGGTCGCGCTGCTCGCCGGTGAGCTTGGCCTTCGCCACTTCGCGCTCCATGTTCTTGCGGATGGTTTCCAGTCCGCGATCAACGAGGCGCTGCTCGACATCAACCAGTACGACATCGTACTCACTCTTGGCGAAGACATGGGCGATACCGTTGCCCATCGTGCCCGCTCCAATTACCCCAACAGTTCTTATGTCCATGATGGCCTCGGATTACTGGATGATCTGGAACAGCCTAGATTCCGTTGCCGCAGTGCGTCAAGACTTGCGGCGAGATTTTGGTTTTGGCGGGCTCTTAAGCGCACGTTTTTTCTTTGGCGTGCTCTTGGTCAGCAACGATTCCAGTTCCGCAACTCTCTGCTTCAGTTCGTCTACCTCGCCCGCCGGCATCGCGGTTGCGCCAGCTGCCGGTGGCTGATCTGCCTGCGACGCTTGCTCTCCAGCGCCTTGATTAACTCCAGGCTGGCCCCAGTGCCCCTGCAGGAACTCGAACGGGTTCACGGCTGGCGGCAAGGCGCGATAGGCATTCTGGTACATGTCCATCATGCCTTTCATGTACCGCAACGCGTTCTCCTGCGTTGCCCTGCCTGATGCAAGAATCATGTGGCGCAAGACATCGAGCGGAAAAATCGAGTCCGGAGTCTTGGCATCTTCCACCACGATCTGGGCCAGGATCAACCGGGTCACGTCTTCGCCTGTGGTGGCGTCCACCACCCGCACGTCGTGGCCGTCGCGCACCAGTTGCGCAACCTGGTCCTGATTGATGTACTGGCTGGTCGAAGTATTGTAAAGACGCCGGTTTTCGTATTTCTTGATGATCAAGGGCTGGGGACCGTCTTTTTTCATTTTGTTCTTGACACGCCGCGAAAGAGGGGTATGATTGAGTTATGTTGCAGTGCAGCATAATATGCAACATGATCTTATATACGCCGTCTTCAAAGGAGCAGACCATGCCAAAGACCTCTAAGTCAAGCAAGCCCACTACGACCCCAACTGCCACACCCACGAATGCCGAGATTATGGACGTTTTTTCACCCGTGATCCTCAACACCGTTGAGCGCGTTGCCAACCTGCAAAAGCAGACTCTGGACATCGCCGCTGAGCAGACTGCGGAATGGCTCGGGGCCTGGAAACAGGCATTCAGCTTTTTGCCCGTGACCCCGCCTGCCTTCGTCTTCGACGTTGCCAGCCAGGCCGTGCAGACCGCCATTGAAAACCAGAAGAGCGCCATCGCCCTGGTGGTCGAGCAGACGAAGTCGGCTGCCGATGTTACCAAAGTGCGCGCCCAAGCGTACGGCAAGATCGCCAGCGGCGTCACCGCGACCATCCAGAAGTCGGTGCAGCGCTCGGTGGAAGCGCAGAACAAGGTTCTGGACTTCGCCGGCGAGCAGAACAAGGCCGTTTTTGAAGGCGCCAAGAAGCAGCTTGGCGGAGCAGCCGGGCCGGCAACCGTGGTCGTCGATGCGTTCCAACGCGGCACGAATGCGGTGATCGAGGCGCAGAAGTCTGTTCTAAACATCGCCTCCCAGCCGTTCCTTGCTAACGCGAAGAACTAACGACTGCCGTCGGCATGTTGATCGGCGGGATAGTGAAGCGCAGGTAAGTTTACAACACACCGATATCGAGAGAAGGGTCCAGTGCGCTGGGCCTTTTTCGCTGTTATACGGAACGATTCCCACAAGACCCGTGCAGGCGATTACTTTCTCCTCGAACAAAGTCATCTTATTGCCACCCAACGGGGCCAACACAAAGCGGTCAAAAGGGCACAGCTATTCGTTTCTCATTCGCCTAGCCTGTATTTGAGGTTATACCAATGAAAGCACTGGCCACCCTGGGAACGGCCCTCCTGTTTCTGACGCTCGGACCCATTGTTCCGGCGTTCGCACAAGACAAACAAGAGGAAGCGAAGCCCGAGCAGAAGACGGAACAAGAGCATGCTCAGCCGCAGAAGCAGCAGCAGCAGGCCAAGCAGCCGAGCGAGAACAAACCCGCACAACCAAAGCAGCAGGCCAAGCAGCCGAGCGAGAACAAACCCGCCCAGCCGCAGCAGCAGGCCAAGCAGCAGCCGGCACAACACACCCAGGAACAGCAGCGTGCTCAGCAAGCCGCCTGGAAGGGGCATCAGTCACGGAATTGGCAGTCCGACCACCGCACGTGGCAACAGCGCGGCGGCTACAACGGCTACCGTATTCCGGACAACCGGTACAACGGATACTTTGGCGCGGGCCACGCGTTTGTTATCTATAGCCAACCCTATATGGTTGTTGGCGGCTTCCCGCGCTTCCAATACAACGGCTACTGGTTTAGTTTGGTTGACCCATGGCCCAGCTCCTGGGCGAACAATTGGTACGAAACCGACGACGTTTATGTTGTCTATGCTGATAACGGATATTACATGTACAACCAGAGTTATCCCGGCGTTGGCATTGCGATCAGCGTCTCGCTCTAGCGCTGGCATGACGTTTTGCGGCCCCTGTGAATGGTCAGTCTTGACCAGACGCGGTGTGCCATTTCCAAGATAATCGGATTGACCTTGAATTCAGAGGGTAGACGTTTACCTAAGTAATTTGGAGGGCATTTGAGTGCGACAATCCACTATCCGCTGGACGCAGCTCTGCCGAAAGCATTCGGCAGATTGCTGCGACTTCTAAGCTTGTGCCCTCACGCCAACGTCGGTTGGCCGGTGCGTTGCGGCGGAGAGGGAATATCGTTCCAGCATTGTTGTGATTGCGGAGCACAACGGACATACATTTTTCAACCCAACATACAGACCGGCCCGTGGCAGCGTCCCCAACTGCCCTCCAGCTACCCTCTTGGAATCGCCTTCTCATCACGTCTGGCGAGTGGATCGATACCACCCGCGCAGCCGGCGATTTACTAACCAGAGGTGCTCTGAAATAACCACCAGAGCAACAAGAAACAACCCTATCGGAGTACAGAAAGGTAATAGAGTATGCCCCTACTTCAAGTTGTCCTGGTTCTGGTCGTTGTCGGAGTCCTGTTGTGGCTGGTGGATCGCTTCATCCCCATGGCAAGCTCCATAAAGTCAATATTGAATGCCGTGGTGACAATCGCGGTGGTGTTGTGGCTGCTGAATGTCTTTGGGCTCATGCACTACCTCTCCGACATTCACATCGGCAAGTCGTGAAGTAGAGGGATGATTTATCGGGGCCATCGTAGAATCCCTGGCGGAAGCGCGGAGATGATAGTCGCGCACAACCCGGCTCGGCCTCGAGGCATCACACGAACTATGTCTGAGGCGAGCGCCCATAGCTTCCGGGAGCTTGCGGTTCGCACGATAGCCCTGTTGCTGATAACGCTCCTGTGCAGCAGCGGCGCGTCAGCGTATTCCGTGCTGACCCACGAGGAGATCGTTGACTTGCTGTGGACGGACGAGATCCGGCCATTGATTCTTCAGCGATATCCCGGTCTCTCGGAAGATCAGATTAAGGAAGCGCACGCCTACGCCTATGGTGGCGCAGTTATTCAGGACCTCGGCTATTATCCATTCGGCAGCCGCGAATTCAGCGACCTGGTGCACTATGTTCGCAGCGGAGATTTCGTTCGCGAGCTGTTGGCGCAGAGCAATGACCCGGATGAGTACGCGTTTGCGCTGGGCGCGCTTTCGCACTATGCATCGGACATTGCCGGCCACCCGGCAGTCAACCACGCGGTGGCGATCCACTATCCCAAACTGCGGGCAAAGTATGGACCTTCAGTCCGGTATGCGGACAACAAAAGCGCGCACTTGAAAACCGAGTTTGGATTCGACACCGTGCAGGTAGCGCGCAATCGTTATGCCTCGCAACAGTACCATGATTTCATTGGATTCCAAGTGTCCAAAGGCCTTTTGGAGCGGGTTTTTCCGACGGTCTACGGGCTGGAACTGAAAGACGTGCTGCCACACGAGGACCTTTCCATCAGCTCGTATCGTTACTCCGTCAGCCGGCTAATCCCGGAGATGACCCAAGTAGCGCTGCAAACCCACAAAAAAGACCTGATGCGCGAAACGCCTGATTTCGCGAAGCAAAAGTTTCTCTACCGTCTTTCGCGCTCCAGTTATCAAAAGGAGTGGGGAAAGGATTACGAGCGGCCGGGCGTAGGCACGCGGATTCTGTCAACCCTCTTGCGATTCGTGCCGAAGATCGGACCCTTCAAAGGGTTGGCGTTCAATAACCCGACTGCGCAGACAGAGGATATGTACATCAAGAGCGTCAATACTACGGTCGACCAATACCGCGCTTTTCTCAAGGAAGTGGGTACGGGAACGCTCGTGCTGGCCAACTATGATCTCGACAGCGGCAATCCGACCAAGGCGGAGGAATACTCGCTCACCGACGAAACTTATGACAAGCTCCTGGGTCAGCTGGCCAAAAGCAACTTCGACCGTGCGACGCCGGAACTCCGCGACAACATTCTGCAATTCTATTCCGACGTCTCGGCATCGATTCCGGTGAAGGACGACAAGATTCAATCGCCAAGTGTGCTTGCATTGCTGGACCAGCTCAAGGCCGCTACTCCTGCCCCGGCCAGCGAAGCCCTGCCGGTCCCCTGATGGCTGGTCTGGAAAATCTACCTTACTAACCGCCTGCGGTCGCTCCCATTCAAGCTGACGTCCGTTGACATCCAGTAGTGTGACCGCCGTCACCGCCGCCCGGATACGGGGATGCTAAAAACGAACCGTGTCCCAGTTCGGGAGATCTCTTTGGGTACATCAATCTTCCATCCTAAGGCCCGCGTGGCGCCATCGAGGTATTGAATGAACGCTCGTTTGGTAAGTGAATTTCGCTCCATCGTTGGAGATGCCGGCCTGGTGAGTGGGGCTGAGCAACTCCGGACGTACGAATGCGACGGCTTGACTCTGTTCCGCGTAAAACCCGACCTGGTTCTGCTGCCCGCAACCGCGGAAGAAATGCAAGCCATCGTGAAGCTGTGCTACCGGGAGAAAATCCCCATGGTGGCGCGCGGCTCAGGCACAGGACTGAGTGGAGGAGCGCTGCCGGTAAAGGGCGGCGTCGTGATCAGCGTTACCAGGATGAATCGCATTCTTGAGGTTGACCTGCCTAACGCGCGCGTGGTCGTCGAGCCCGGCGTGACCAATTCCGCCATAACCGCGGCGGTTTCAGGTTACGGCTACTTCTATGCCCCAGACCCATCCTCGCAGGTGGTCTGCACCGTGGCTGGCAATGTGGCGGAGAACTCCGGCGGCGCGCACTGCTTCAAGTACGGAGTAACCACGACCTACATTCTCGGACTCGAGGTTGTGCTTTCCGACGGTACTCTGCTTAATCTGGGCGGCACCACTATGGATCAACCGGGCTACGACCTGGTGGGAGCTTTCGTCGGCTCAGAGGGAACGTTCGGGATCATTACTAAGGTCACGCTGAGAATCATCAAGAAGCCTGAAACCATACAGGTATTGATGGCAGCGTTCAATTCAAGCAGCGAGGCGGGAGCGGCCGTCAGCAACATCATCGCGTCGGGAATGTTTCCCGCAGCCATGGAAATTATGGATCGGTTGGCGCTTGAGGCCGCTGAAGCGGCGGTTCATGCCAATTATCCCAACTGCCAGGCGCTGCTGCTGGTGGAACTCGACGGCTCGGCTCGCGAAGTCGAGTTGCTGATGGAAAAGGTTGGCCCGATCTGCAAAGAGTGCGGGGCCTGGGAGATGCGCCTGGCGAAGTCCGAACCGG
>Ga0302325_10033226_pt1 | contig 10572 bp, 11 predicted proteins | sample Palsa_T0_2_FD_201948 | JGI IMG/M metagenome (GOLD analysis project Ga0302325, IMG submission 201948) | Peat permafrost microbial communities from Stordalen Mire near Abisko, Sweden - Palsa_T0_2 | ecosystem: Environmental > Terrestrial > Soil > Palsa > Peat permafrost | place: Sweden: Abisko...
GCCGGGTCCATCACACGACCGTTTGCGAGCACCACATCGTATTCCTGGGCCTGCGCGGCGGCGGCCAGCAGCAGTGCGAAGAGGATCGGGATTGCGCGACGCATGGCCGGTATTATAGAACAGCAGCGGCGGCAGAAACCGTGGCGCGGGCTATTTGATTCCTTTTGTGGGGCGGGCGCAGCTCGGCTATGGCGGGCGCATGCTTGTCACCGGCTCGCAAAGACGGCGCTGCTACAATGGTCATATGCGAATTCTGCTGTTCAGCGGGAAAGGTGGCGTCGGCAAGACCAGCCTGGCGGCGGCGACCGGCGTGCAGCTTGCCCGGCTGGGCTATCGCACCCTGGTGATGAGCGTGGACCCAGCGCACAGCCTGGCCGATTCCTTCGACCTGGAAACCAGCCTGTTCCACGAAAAGACGGGCGACCCGTACGTCATCAGCGAGCGGCTTTCCATCCACGAAGTGAACATCCAGCGGGAAATTAAGCGCCACTGGCGGGAGATCTCCGCCTACGTGATTTCAGTGCTGCGGACAACCGGCATCAGCGACGTGGAGGCCGAGGAACTGGCCATCCTGCCGGGTATGGAAGAGCTCAGCGCCATGATGTGGGTGAATCAGTTCCGGCGCGAGCAGCGCTACGACATCATCGTGCTCGACTGCGCGCCCACCGCCGAATCCATGCGCTTCGTCAGCATGCCCACCACGCTCGATTGGTACATGAAGCACATCTTCCCGTTTCAGCGCACGGTTCTGAAGGCGGTACGCCCGCTGGCCAACCGGGTTTCGCCGGTGGAACTGCCCACCGACAGTTACTTCGCCAATATCCAGGATTTGTTCGGCAAGCTGGAAGGCATCGACGAACTGCTGGAAGATCCGCGCTTGACCAGCGTGCGCCTGGTGACCAATCCGGAGAAAATGGTGCTGCGCGAGACGCAGCGGGCCTTTGTGTATTTCTCGCTGCACGGCCTCACGGTGGATAGCATCATCGTGAACCGGGTGCTGCCGGAGCGCGTCACCGACGCGTTCTTCACCGAATGGCGGGAGTCGCAACAGCGCATCCTGCATGAGATCGACGCCTACTTCTCGCCGGTGCCGGTGAAGCGCGTGCCCTTGTTCACGCACGAGGTCTTGGGCGCGGAACGGCTCAACGAGTTGGCCGCGGCGCTGTATGGCGAAACCGAGGATCCCGCCGCCATCACGCGCACGGAAGCGCCTTACACCTTCGCCAAGCGCAACGAGCATTACGAAGTGCGGCTGCTGCTGCCGTTCGCGGTGAAGGGCGAGGTGGGGCTATTCAAGAAGGGCGACGAGCTGGTGGTGCAGATCGGGACCCTGCGGCGGCACATCGGACTGCCCACGTCGATGGCGGCCCTTTCGCCGGCACGCGCAAAGTTGGAAAATAAAGTGTTGACCGTGGAGATGAGGGAGACTTGATTATGGCAGACGAAACGAAACCTGTGGACGCTCCGGGCTGCTTCTACTGTTTGAACGTGAAGCCCATGTTCCGGAAGGCCTGGTCGGACGCTACCAAGGACCATTTCCGCAATGCGCGGGTGGAGTTATTGAAGGGCGTGCGGAGCGTGCTCGACGACCGCATCGCCAATCTGGCGCGGCATGAGGCTAAAGGCACGCACGTCACCGTGGAGTAGGGCTTGGCGGGCATGGCCGGCCCACTAACTTTTGAGCAGTTCCTTAGCGATTCGGCCGCGCAAGGAAAGGCCGTCAATCTGGCATTCGAAGAGCGCCTGTTCCGCCTTGCGGGCATTCTGCACAAGATCACCGGGCCGCTGATGGCCGAGGGTCTGCCGCACGATCTCATTGGCGGACTGGCTGTGCTGGTCCACGTGGAGGCGGCCGGCTTAGTCACTGTCGCGGTGGAAGAAGCGTTGGAGCCCGAATTGCGCGCGCGGCTCCAGCACGTGCGGGAAACCGAGTGAGTCCTCTACTCGTACCTCAGGGCCCGCAGCGGCTCGATGCGCATGGCGCGTAGCGCGGGCGCCAGGCCGGCGAACAATCCCACCAGGGCGATTATCACGGTGGCGGCGGCCAGCGTCCACGGGTCGCGCGCCCGCACGCCGTACAATTGTGACTCAGCCAGGCGCGCGAGCCAGTAGCTGATCGGCAAGCCAATCGCCACACCGGCCGCCACGATGGCCGCCACTTCGCGCATCACCGACAGCAGCAGCCCTTGGGGCGCTTCCCCCAGCACCAGGCGGATGCCGAACTCGCGCGTGCGCCGCGCCACCGAATAAGACATGGTTCCATACAGTCCCACGGCGGCCAGGATGGCGGCCAGCACTCCAAAGGCGACCGCCAGCGTGGCCATCAGCCGGTCGGTGTAAATGGAGTCTTCGATCATCACTTTCATGGACGTCAGCCGGTCGACAGGCAAGTTGCGATCCAAGTGTCTGACGGCGGTGCGGACGGCCGCCATCATGCTCGTTTCATCGCCCGAGGTGCGCACGAAAAACGCGGATTGCCGGGTGAAGTCGTCGCCGGCCTGTTCAAAGGGGACATAAAGAATGCGGGGCGGTTTCTCGCGCACATCGTTGATACGGGAGTCGGCGACCACCCCGACGATCTGCGCGCCGGCCGGGTTGTTCCCGAGATTGATGTGACGTCCAACGGGGTTGCCGCCCGGGAAAAGAGCATGGGCGAAGCTCTCGCTGAGGATGGCGACAGGCGCCGCCTTGGCACTATCGCTGCCGGCGAACTCGCGGCCGGAAAGCAAGGGAATGCCGAGCGCGGCGAAATAACCGGGACTCACGGAATTCTCATTGCAATAGGTCCAGTCCTGGCTCGATTTGCCCGAACCGGGAACCTGGACGCCATTCCCCCATCCAAAGCCGCCCAGCGGCACGATCCCCGCGCTGACCGCGGATTGCGCGCCGGGGAGAGCGCGCAGCCTCTCGCGGAGATCGCGAAATAGCGCCAGCCGGCGCTCGGCCGAATAACCGCTCAGGCTGGGATCGATGGTGAAAGTGACAAGCTGCTCCGTGCGGAATCCGGGATCGCTATGCAGAAGGTTCAAGAGGCTGCGCGTAAACAGGCCCGCGCCTATCAGGAACAACAAAGAGAAGCAAATCTGGGCCACGATGAGGACTTGCCGCGTGCGCGCCTGAGACCGGCTGGCGCTCAAGCCGGCGGTTTGGTCCTTCAGCGCCGGTGCCACTCCCGGCCGCGCGGCCTGCAAGGCGGGAGCCAAGCCAAACAGCAAGCCAGTCAGCAGGGAGAGCGCCAGGCTGAGGCCGAGCAGACGAAGATCCAGTTGAGGGGCCAGCCAGCCGCCGGTCGTATCGGCCGGCAGCACACCCAGAAGACCCTGGGTGAAGTATTGGGAGAGCCACAGCCCGAGCAGCCCGCCCGCCACCGCCAGGCTACCGCTTTCCACCAGAAGCTGCCGGGCAATTTGCCAGCGGGTGGCGCCCACCGCGAGCCGGATGGCGATCTCCCGCCGGCGGCCGGTAGCGCGCGCGATCAGCAGGCTGGCTACATTCGCGCAGGCCGCCAACAGCACCAGCCCGGCCATCACGGCGAGCACCGCCAGGGGGGTCTGCCAACGGGCGCGCAGCGCGTTCAGGCCTTGCGCCGCGGGTTGCGCGCGCATCGGCCTGGACAGAATTTTCCGGATGGCTTCGGCGTTCAAGCCTTCGATCCTGGGCACTTGCTCCCGGAGTACGGACCGGAACACAGGCAACAGATCGGCGCTGGCCTGCTCGCGCGTGACGCCGGGCTTGAGCCGTCCCACGAGGCTCAGCCAATAGCAGTCCGCGCGTTCGTTCCAATTCCATCCCGGGGAAATCAGAGGCATCGTCGCGATAGTGGCAAAGAAGTCGGGTGCGCCGCCGCTCAGCAGGCTGCGGAATCCACGCGGCGCCACGCCAACCACGGTCACGGGCTGGCGATTCACCAGTATCCGGCTGTTCAGGACGTTGGGGTCCGCTCCCAGGTGGCCCGTCCAATACGCATAACTGAGGACCACCACGGGGTCGCGGCCCGGCGCGTCGTCGGAAGGAATCAGCAGGCGTCCCAACGCCGGACGCACCCCCAGCACTTCGAAGAAGTTGCCAGAGACCACCTCCGCGGTGACGCGTGCCGCTTCGCCGTGCCACGCCAAAGTGGCCGGGAAACTGGTGCGCGCGACCAGCCCGCTGAGCGCCGTATTGCGGTCGCGGAGAGCCTCATACATGGGATAGGAGAAGATGCTCGAGTTGTTATCCTGCCGGCTGTTTCCGTAGTTGGTATCGTCGGATTCGAGCCAGACCAGGGCGCCGGGATCCCGCACGGGAAGCGAGCGCATCGCGACTTGGTACAGCAGGGAGAAGATGGCCGTGTTGGCGCCGATTCCCAGAGCCAGCGACAGAACCGCCAGGAGTGTGAACCCCGGAGAACGGCGGAGGGCGCGCAGGGCAAAACGAAAATCATTCCACATAGAACGGTCCGCGATCGATAGAGCACGCGCGCGCACAAAGGGGGTGGCGCTTGTTCTCAATACCTTATGCTAGGCCAGCTTGGCGGTGGATGTCCGAATTCGGTGCCGGCTGTCCGATTTCGGACGACGTGGCCCTTTGACTGGAGGGCGGGCAATTCTGCCCGCAGCCGGCTGTCAGCCGGCTCTGGAGTTTGGACATTCTGCGACCTGACGTGGCGCACGCTCTCAGCGTGCCGCGACCGCACTCTTGCGGTCGCCGCGGGCGTAGCCCGCGTTAGCCGGCTGTCAGCCGGCTCTGGCCGCCTAAAAGGCGGCTGCGGCCAGGATTGGCCGCCCTCCAGGAGTTTCGACGGTGCCCCATAAACTAAGAGGCACCTACAGCAGCCAGTTTCATGCAAAATAGATGGTGTGGCCAAACAACCCCTGAAAATTCTCGTCCTGGACGTCGGCGGCACGCACGTGAAGATGCTGGCCACCGGCCATAAGACACACGTCGAATTCACCTCCGGACCGGCGATGACCCCCAAGAAAATGATCTCCCAGGTACACAAGGCCATTCCCGGCTGGGAGTATTCGGTGGCGTCCATCGGCTATCCGGGACCGGTCCTGCATGGAAAACCCGTCGGCGATCCGCACAACCTGGGACGCGGCTGGGTAGGCTTCGATTTCAAGAAAGCTCTGGGATGCCCCGTCAAGGTCATCAACGATGCGGCCATGCAGGCGCTGGGCGCTTACCAGGGCGGTCGCATGTTATTTCTCGGGCTGGGCACTGGCCTGGGTTCCGCGCTCATCGTGGATGGCGCCCTGGAGCCCATGGAATTGGCGCACCTGCCTTATAAGCACGGACGGACATATGAGGACTACGTCGGCTTGCACGGCCTCAAGCGCCAGGGCAACAAGAAGTGGCGCGACAGTGTGGCCGATGTCGTTAAGCTGCTGAAGACGGCCCTGGAGGCCGACGATGTGGTCATCGGCGGCGGCAACGCCAGACTGCTAAAGAAGCTGCCGGCCGGCGCGCGCCTGGGCGGTAACTCCTTCGCGTTTCGCGGCGGCTATCGGCTGTGGCGCGAAAATGGGAGCGAACGCCAGCGGATAGGCTGAATGTCTTAGTTTTCGCAAAGATGACATCCTGCGTAAATAGTGGGGCAGGCCCTCGGCCACTACCCGAGCCGGGTCGGATCCAGCAGATGCTTCGGTTCGTACAACTCTCGCGACCATCGCACGCCGGGCTCGAACTGAATCCCCACGAAGTATCCTATCTCACTATGCACACAGTACTTAACCTGCCCACGGAACTTGCGCCGGCCGAGCTTCAGCGCGATTCCGGCGCCCGCCGGCACGGGTTCCTCGAACTGCACGCAGGCCCCCGAAGGCGAGATATCTTCAAGATTCGCTACCAGTTCCGCGGGCTGGCGACCATCCACGCTCACTTTGATCAAATCCGAACACCACAGGCGGATTTCCGCTCGTCGTTCCTGCACGCCGACACCTCTCAGGTCTTTCCTTATCGGCATATCGGTTAAAAACTTTAGTCTATCTGGGAGATTAGCAGGTAAAATCAAGCAGGATGGTTACACGCAACATAAAGGACGTTGCACCGGATTCGAAAATCCTGGTGAACAGGATCGCAGAGGAAGGAACCCTGGTCGAATACCGCAAGGGTCGCGCAATCTTCCGCCAGGGCGAGCCCGAAGATGCCATCTTCGCCATACAAAAAGGCAGGGTAAAGCTGACGGTGGTGTCCAAGCAGAGCAAGGAAGCGGTCATCGCTATTCTAACCCCTGGCGATCTTCTGGGCGAAAGTTGCCTGGTGGGCGCGGCCCATCGCCTGGCCACCGCCACGGCGCTGGCCGATTGTTCCATCGCCCGCTTGAGCCGAAAGAGCATGCTGCGGATGATCCACGAGGATCCGGCCGTTTCGGAAGCGGTCCTATCCTACGTGCTGCACCGCAACATACGCATCCAGGAAGACCTGGTGGACCAATTGTTCAACTCCAGCGAAAAACGCCTGGCGCGCGTTCTGTTGCTGCTGGCCAACTTCGGCAAAGAGGACCGGCCGGAACTGGTGATCCCCAAGATCAGCCAGGAAACCCTAGCCGAAATTATCGGCACCACGCGCTCGCGCGTGAGCTTCTTCATGAACAAATTCCGGCGCCTGGGATTCGTAAAATACAACGGAGAGCTGGAGGTCCACAGTTCGCTGCTCAACGTCATTCTGCACGATTGAACCGGATGTGAGCAATTTTGACCATAAATCGGCCGCACTGCCGGTCAATTTTGGGCAGACGGAGTCGAATAACGCTGCTATGCTCGCAGAAGGGAATGGATCTGCAAAATATTATCGACCGGCTGAAGGAGGATCACGACTGCCTCTCCATCGCCATATTGGCTCTGGAGAAGATTGCCTCGGGAAATCCCAAGAGACGCGGACGGCCACGCAAAACACTAGACCTTTCTTCGAAGGGAATCAGGGAGCTAGAGGAGACCTACAAACTTGGATTCGAGCCGGCGAAACGGCACAACCCCGGCCCGCGGCAATGGAAACCGTTCGCTTTGAGCCGGCTCATCCCGGAAGGAATCCGATAATCTTCGGCACAGCAGGCCGTGTTACCACTCACGCCGGTCGACTCTCTCACCCATGTTCCCGGTATTCTGTGCGATCCTGAAACGATTAGGAGACCAGTGCTATGAAGAAAAGTTTTTACCTCGCAGCGGGCCTGTTGGTCCTGGCTTCCGGATTCCAATTCGGAAAAGCGCAGGACAAGACCAGCCGCACCCTCAAAGTGAAAGTGCATTACACCGGATCGGGATCGGTCGACGACAAACACAAGATCCAAGTGTTCCTGTTCGATTCGCCGGACTTTGCGCAAGGCAACGGAATGCCCGTCGGCATGCAGATGACGGCATCCAAAGATGGGTCGGTGACCTTTTCCGACATTGCCAAGTCGCCGGCCTATGTGGCCGCTGTTTACGATCCCACGGGAGGTTACGACGGACAGTCCGGCCCGCCGCCCTCGGGTTCTTCGCTCGGCATGTACACCAAGGCGCCGCCGGCGCCCGGACCCATCGCTATCGACGAAGGCAAAACGGTGGAGGTGGAAGTCTCATTCGACGATACGGCGAAGATGCCTTAGAGTGGCGCACTTTTCGCACCGTAGGGCGGGCAATTCTGCCCTGGGGTCCCCTCTGGGGACGGCTTTCTGCCGGCTCTGGCCGCCTAGAAGGCGGCTGCGGCCATGATTGGCCGCCCTACAATTAACGCGGAATCGCATTGCGCTATGGCCCGGCTGCGATTTCCTGCGACCCTTCCGTGAGTGTCACTGCCCGGTCCGCCGCAACATGTTTCCATTCCTGCGTCTTCCCGGTGGGCCAACGCACTGCCAGCCGATCCACCGTCGTGGCTGAACCCAGTCCGAAGTACAGCGTCTGCTCATTCTGGGAAAGATAGCTGCCGCCGCTCGACACCTCGTCGATCTGCGTATGTCCGCCCGCTTCCAGCGTGGCGCGCGCGCCAATGGCGCTGCGGTTGGATATCGTCCCCACCAGGCGCACCCGGAAATAATGGCGCCGTGGCGACTCATTTTTCAGCAGGCTGGGCGTTTCGTTCATGTTGGCGATCACAATCTCCGGTCGCCCGTCGCCATCCACGTCTCCGACCGCCAGGCCGCGCGCCGGACGCGCCTGCTGAAAGGCCGGCCCCGCGCGATCCGTCATTTCCTCGAACCGTCCGTTGCCCAAATTCCGGTACAGCAGCGTCTTTTGCAGGTAGCGCTCGCCGATCTGCGAATTGTCCACCTCCGGATACACGTGCCCGTTGGCGATCACCAGGTCCTTCCAGCCGTCTTCATCCACATCCAGAAAAGCGATTCCCCATCCCAATAATTGGTGTTTGCCGAGGCCCGCCGGCTGCGAGACGTCGGTGAAGAACAAGCCGCCGTCGTTTGCATAAAGCGAGGGCAGGTCCCCCGAGAAATTGGATTTCGCAATGTCCAGAAATCCATTGCCGTCGTAGTCCGCCACCGCCACGCCCATGCCGGCCTGCAGACGGCCGTCGAAATTGTAGGCCACGCCCGACTGCACACCGCGCTCCTCAAACGTCCCGTCCCCGCGGTTGTGATACAGCAGGCTGGGCGTCATGTCGCACGCCACGTAGATATCCGGCCAGCCGTCGTTGTCGAAATCGGCGGCCACCACCCCCAGACCGTACCGTCCCCCCGGCTTCAGGATTCCGGCTTGCTCGGACACATCCGTGAAGGTGCCGTCGCGATTGTTGTGGTAGAGCGCATTGTGGCCCAACGGCAGACCGCTGGGACCGCACATCACCGGCAGCCCCTTCCAAAAGCAGTTCGGATTCGCGCCGGCGCGCGGTGTCTTGCTCAGATCCAGATCCACGTAATTGGATACGAACAGGTCCACGTAGCCGTCGCGATCGTAATCCACAAAGGCGCAGCCCGTGCCCCAGCGCGTGCCGGTAACCGGCAGCTTCGCCTGCGCGGTCACATCCTCGAACTTTCCGTTACCCAGATTACGGTAGAGAATGTTGTGGCCGTAATAGGTGACCAGCATGTCGGGCCGCCCATCGTTGTCGTAGTCTGCCACGCACACGCCCTGGCCCCAGCCCTCTTGCTTGATGCCGGCCGCGCGCGCCATTTCGGTGAAGTGCCCGTTTCCGTCGTTGTGATACAACTGCGACGTGATGGGCGGCTGCTGCCCGTGCCGGTCGAGGGTCGTTCCGTTCACTACAAAAATATCGTTGCGCCCGTCGCCGTCGAAATCGAAGATCGCCACGCCCGTGCCGGTCGTTTCCAGAATGTACTCTTTCTTGTTGAGGCCGCCGAAGGTGGTCGGGATATTGAGGCCGGCGGTCTTGGCGACGTCGACGAAACGGATTTCCACTTCGGGCGCGCCCAGCAGCAGGATGGCGGCCGCCAGCGCCGCCAGGACGATCGCGAAACGAGACACTGCAATCCATTCTACGCCTGCCGGCGTGGCGCACGCTCTCAGCGTCAATGCCACATACTTTTTGCACCGTGGGGCGGGCAATCTTGCCCGCAGCCGGCTTTCAGCCGGCGGGACCCTGTGGGCCTTGCGGACCCGCAGACTGGTTGAGAAGTTAGCTGTCGCGCTCGTGACGTTGGGGCTCGTCGCGCTTTGCGGCGCCTGAGCCATTGAGCCTGCCGGAACAGCCATCAAACAAGCCGTCAAGCAAACTGCAAATTGGGCACACTTCGATTGTAACGTCATGTAGTCTCTCCTTTTTCTGTGTCGGTTTTGTTACTGCGTCAAGCCAATTGGAAGCGGGAAGATATACAGCTCTGAACATTAATTGTTTCCCTGTTCACTTAATACAGGCGGGAATTGAACACGAAAACCGGAAAGAATCCGAGAGAAATTCTAACGGCGCTACAATTCACGATGTGGGTACGCCGCCGCTAAGCCAACAAACGGAAGAGCGCATAGCCTTTGCTTTTTGTTCCGGCGGACCAGGACATAATGCGGACCATCCTTCGCGACGAATGCGGAAACAACCTGCCTCTGTACCGAAATTCCAGCGAGCGGGAAATCGTGGGTGCCACGTGCGCCATCGCAGCCCACTGGCATGTCACGCCTGCTGCGCCGGTAGACGGAGAAACGCTAGCACGGCGCCAGAGCCGGCATTCGGCGGCATGCCAGTCATCCAGCACCCAAGCCTGGCCTCCCGAGGGAGTCGAAAGAAGCTGAGCAGTTATCCGTCTGACCCCGTGTGTTTTCTTTGCGTCCTTTGCGCCTTTGCGAGAAACAATTGTTTTCGATGGTCTGGCGCTTGGCCTGTTTGAGTGACAGCAGTCCGCCCGATATATCCCCGCCCCCCTCAACAACTTCCTGGCATCGCCCGGCCGGCCGCCCTGTCCGCTGTGCTGATGTGGAGATAGGGGACGCGTATGTCCACGAACCCACTCGTAAAGACAGGCGACATCTTCTTGCGTCAATGGCCGGCTATCTTTCTCCATCCGCTCGCCCATAATCGCCCATCCCCGCGACCAGTTCGTTTGATCAAATCCCTTTTTTGCACCGGAAAACCCGTCGCCGACGCACAATTACGCCCAATCGTGCACAATCCAGCCCCTTCGCCCCCTCACCGGCACCGCGTCCCCGTGTCTCC
>Ga0302325_10033227_pt1 | contig 10572 bp, 7 predicted proteins | sample Palsa_T0_2_FD_201948 | JGI IMG/M metagenome (GOLD analysis project Ga0302325, IMG submission 201948) | Peat permafrost microbial communities from Stordalen Mire near Abisko, Sweden - Palsa_T0_2 | ecosystem: Environmental > Terrestrial > Soil > Palsa > Peat permafrost | place: Sweden: Abisko...
CGATGAAGCGCTTTCTGGTCAGGTACAGGTCCGACGAGGTGCGTCGTTCCATGGTCAAACTCAGCGACCTCAAAACCGTCGCAGGCCGCCGCAAGCCCAGGGCTCAGTCTCCCGCGCACGATGACTCTGTACGTCCTGCTGGGCACGGCGGCTTCCCATCTTTGGTGGCGATCGATTCGGTACGGGCCACGTCATGGATGCCCGGCGCGGCGGCAGTATAGGAATACTTGTCGTAGTGAAATGGTCGGTGGGTCGATTTTTACTCTGCCCTTATCGCGGACATCTACCCCGACCAGATGGTCCTGGATTCGGTCCGAGATGAGCCGCACCACGAAGTCGCGCATCCCGGCTGGGTAATTTTGGGAGTACCCCAGTTCGCTGCTCGCGACCCCCTTCGTTGCTCGAGACACCCGCTCGGGTGGGTCTCGCCTGGGCCTCAAACGGTGAGGCCACGATCACCCTCCAGGGATGATGACATGTGCGGCAGCCCGCTCCACGATGGAGGGGTGCCGAACCTGTTCACGGGTCCGTTTGTTTCGGCGGGAACCCCCAGAGGGCGGACTATCTCGTGCTGAATAGTCTTGAAGAGTCAATTGCCAGAATATCGGAAAAGGGCCTGGTTTCGCGGCGTCACCGAGTCTCACGACCGTGGAATGGATCCCCTTGAATGCGCGCACCTTTGAGATCGTAGTGAGAGGACGCTTGAGCCCGACGTTGATCGCAGCAATGGACGGGTTCGAGGTCAGCCGGTGTGATCTCGGCGTGACGCACCTGGTCGGGTGGGTACCAGATCAGGCCCGTTTGTACAGCACCTTAGAGGTGCTCAGGGATCTCAACATCGAGTTGGTGGCCGTCAATCCGATGGAGTTCCCACAAGCTCAATCCGAAAACCACTAGGAGGGGTACCCCCTCAGGAGAGACCGATGCGTGACTCGATCAACCGTTTTGTGCTGCCCATCCACGATCGCCCTCACGTAGGTCTGACCACCTACGACGCAAAGGACCCCGAGACCGCCTTTCCGCCTATTGACGAGGTGCACCCGCCAGAAGGAGCGCCCAACGTCCTGATCATCCTGCTCGATGACATCGGCTTCGGCGCCGCCTCGAGTTTCGGCGGCGCGATCAACACCCCGACTGCCGAACGGCTTGCTGCGTCTGGCCTCAAGCTCACTCGATTCCACACCACGGCTCTGTGTGCTCCTAGCCGCCAAGCGTTGCTCACCGGGCGTAATCACCACACCGCAGGCATGGGCGCCATCCCTGAGGTGGCGACCTCGGCTGCGGGTTACAACTCCATCCGGCCCAAGACGACTGCGCCACTGGCGCAAATCCTCAAACTGAACGGTTATTCCACCGCCCAGTTCGGGAAATGCCACGAGGTCCCGGTATGGAAGACCAGTCCCATGGGACCCTTCGATCAATGGCCTTCCCAGAGCGGATTCGACTACTTCTACGGCTTCATCGGTGGGGAGACCAACCAGTACTACCCGGCGCTGTTCGAAGGCACCACGCCGATCGAGCCACCCAAAACTCCAGCCGAGGGCTATCACCTGACCGAAGACCTCGCCGACAGGGCGATCACCTGGGTTCGCCAGCAGAGGTCCCTCATGACGGACCGGCCGTTCTTCGCCTACTTCGCCCCGGGGGCCACGCATGCTCCCCATCACGTGCCCCACGAGTGGTCGGATAAGTACAAAGGTCGCTTCGACGCCGGCTGGGATGCGTTGCGCGCCGAGGTGTTTGCCCGCCAGAAGGAGCTGGGGGTGATTCCTCCCGAGGCGGAACTCACCGAGCGCCCGGAGGATATTGACGCTTGGGATGCCGTACCCGCCCTTCTGAAGCCGGTTCTCGCCCGCCAGATGGAGATCTACGCCGGCTACCTCGAGCACGCCGATCACCACGTCGGTCGCCTCATAGACACCCTGGAAGAGCTCGGCGTCCTCGAGGACACCTTGATCTACTACATGATCGGAGACAACGGCGCGAGTGCCGAAGGCACACCGAATGGCACCTTCAACGAAATGTTGTCTCTCAATGGTGCCGCAGCCTTCGAGACACCGGAGTTTCTGGCGGCTCACATCGACGAGTTCGGTACTCCTGAGGCCTATAACCACTACGCCGTCGGGTGGGCTCATGCCATGAGCACTCCCTATCAGTGGACCAAGCAGGTGGCCTCTCATTTCGGCGGCACACGCAATGGAACCATCGTCCATTGGCCCCGTGGAATAGCCGCCAAGGGTGAGGTGCGCAACCAGTTCCACCACGTCATCGACGTGGCCGCCACCGTGCTCGATGTGATCGGTCTTCCCGAGCCCACCTTCGTGAACGGGGTCGAGCAACTTCCGCTGCACGGCGTTTCGATGGCCTATCTCTTCGACGATGCCGGTGCCGGCGAACGCCGTGAGACCCAGTACTTCGAGATGGTGTGCAACCGCGGCATTTATCACAAGGGCTGGACGGCCGTCACCCGGCACAGCATCCCGTGGCTATTCGGTGCCACGCTTCCGGCGCTCGATGATGACGTGTGGGAGTTGTACGACACCGCGTCGGACTGGACCCAGACCCGCGATCTGGCGGCCGAGCATCCTGAGAAACTCGCCGAGCTCCAGAGGCTCTTTCTGATCGAAGCCGTGAAGTACAACGTCCTCCCCCTCGACGACCGGCGAATCGAGCGGTTCAACTCGGAAATCGCCGGCCGACCCGAGCTCGCCAAGGGCCCCTCGCAGATCTTTTTCGGGGGCATGTCGAGAGTGACCGAGAACACCGTTCTGAACCTCAAGAACAAGTCCTATTCCATCACCGCCGAAGTGGTCGTGCGCGAGAACGCCAACGGGGTCATCGTCGCTCAAGGGGGAGCGTTCGGTGGCTGGTCCCTCTATCTCCTCGACGGCGTCCCCACCCACTGTTACAACCTGCTCGGACTGAACCGGGTCAAGGCCGCCGGCACCGATCCCCTCACCCCTGGGACACATCAGATCCGGGTCGAGTTCGCGTATGACGGTGATGGGCTCGCCAAAGGTGGTGACACCACGCTCTACGTGGACGGCACCGCCGTTGGAGCGTCACGCCAGGAGGCCAGCATCCCGATGCTGTTCTCTGGAGACGAAACCCTCGACGTGGGGGGCGACCATGCCACATCGGTAAGCGACGACTACACGCCCGAGACGAGTGCCTTCACGGGTTCGGTCAATTGGGTCCAGCTCGATCAAGGGGCAGATGACAACTCGCACCTGATCTCCCCGGAGGATCGCCTCCGCGTCGCCATGGTCCGCCAATAGCACGAGGTCTCGACGGGACAAGGACCCTCGTCCCGCCTGCGATTGCTCAGTCGGCGGCTGAACGCGTCGCTCGCTCCCCCAGCGAGCCCATCGAGACGGGCAGCGAAGAGGGTCTCAATTTCAGGCGGTCTCGACTGTCTCAGCGTTGAGCGCGGCTGTTGGATCCTCTGGGATGTTGCCAACAGCCAACTTGGCGCTCATTTTGATCGCCTTGATCGAACTCGTTGCTCCGGTCTGCAGGACGACCGCTATGACCAGCATCAAGATGGCCAGATAGCGGAAGGTATGCGAACCCAACAGCAGAATGGCAACGCGTCCCAATGCGAACGGAGGCGTGCACACCACCGCTCCGACCGCTCCTCCCACCGCAGAGGCAGTGAGCTTGTCCCTTGTCGATCGCTCCGACTTCACGCCGATGAGCCTTGCCGGGACCGCGACGTAAGTGACCATCATGACCGCAACGACGATGCTTAGCGTAAGAGAGAACCAGAGCTTCCCCCAACGGTCGACGACCATGGTGGCGAAACCAAGCGGCAAGCCCACGAGCAGGCCCCAGGCGAGGATGGTGCGGATGTGTCGTTTCGCTTCGGTGAAGGCCGGACGAATCTCGGGTGCACCCGGCTTGAAGATGGCGAACGCGAAGACCGCATTGAGAAAGTAACTGCCTGCGGTGAGGCTTGCAATGACCAACAGCACGAGCCACAGGAGCGGCCCACGTAGGAGGTGAAATTCCTTGCCGTGCAGAGCATGCGCCTTGAGATCAAGCATGGCGGCCCAGATCCACATGGCGGGCAGGATCTGGACCAGCGTGAGCCTCCAGTTGGTGAAGAGGAGCTTCACGCCTTCAAAGAGCATGGCGAAAGCCCCCACCAGCAGGGCCAATGGTGCCAGCCAGCGGCTGCGTTGGCTGAGCGACAGCACCGTCCTCTCAACCGTCGCTTCGTCTCCGGTGCGAATGGCCGTCACCAGTCGCTCGATGAGCTTGGCAATCGCCACCCTGCGTGACGTGCGGTGTGGTTCGACGGCCCCCTCGCTGACGGGATCAGGCACCTTTTCCGAGGTCATGATGCTGGACTCCTAAGTGGAGAGAGCGACCCGCCCTAACGACGGCGGGACCAGCTCCCGACGAGACTAACCCGGCCCATCAACAGCACTGGGATCAGTCGAGCCGACCTCTTGCGGTTCCGCGGGGCCCGCAGGGGCGGACGTCGGCGTGAGGAGCCGTTTGCGGAAGGTCCACAGGCTCCAGCCCTGGTAGAGGAGCACCAAGGGCAAGAAGATCAGCGCGATCACCGACAGCACCTTCAGCGTGTACGAATTGGCTCGGCTGGCTGGCCGCGCTGATCACCTTCGGCTGGCTGACCTGGATCCATGTGGGACTGGGCAGCTTGGCGCTGCACTGCATTTGAGCTAGTTCCCCGCACGATAACGCTTGCGTAGATTGAGCGACTCACCGCCGGAATATACCATCTAGACGGAGTTGCGATTCCTTTGTTGATCCGGGAGGAGATCTCCCCGAAGATTGCGTTGTTGTGCTAGATCGACGTCTCCTCGAGTCGAGGTTCACTCAAGCGGGCGTCCCAGCGGATCGATGAAAAGCGTACATGCGCCTGATGATGTCGGTACCGAGCCCTCCAGAACTTCAATGGAATAGCAACTGATGTTCTCGATTCGCCTGGTCTGTCTCCAGTGTCAGTGGCGGGAATGCGGCGGCGCGACCGCCGGCGCTGAGGACCCAGGATTGACCTTCGTCCTACCCCTCCACGGTTCTTCGTAGCCGCCGTTTCTGGCTGGAACCAAGAGTCCTCCTCTCGCGGGCTCAACGGAGAAAGTTGGCGTGAGTTCCCCGAGAGTGCGTGAATGGCACTGCTCTCGAAATCAGTGGGACCGAGGTCCCCTATCCGTCCGAGCCCGTCAGGGGCGCACAATCGGAACCGATGATTGGCGCACTTCGATCATCGGCCGGCCGTCGATGGGAGGCTGGCCGAGTGGTTCGTAACTGGCGGGGAGCCAATCGTAGGTGACCACAGTCCCAAAGGCCACGTCTTCGAGTCCTCGATTTCGACGATTGACCAAGGCCAGCAGAAGCACCGGAAAGAAGGTTGCGCAGAGAAGTGCCCGGAGAAGGGCTCGCCAGAACCGAAGCGGGCTCCCATCCGAACGGACGACTCGTAAGCCCAGAAGCTGCTTCCCCAGAGTGCGTCCCGTGGACCACCATCCCGCCGTCAAGTACACGACGAGAAGGATCCACGCCAAAAGTTCATTGACCCAATGCGGCGGAGCCGCAACCGAAATCGACTTCGAAAAAAAGAGATCCCATGCGATGCTCACCAGAACCACCCCAACGACGTAAGCGAAGAGAACGAGAACAACATCTATCCCGCTCGCAACTGCCCGAGAAATGAAGCCTGCTCGAAGGCCCTGGAGCTGCTGCCCCCGTTCACTACGGATCTCGCGATGCCGACTCACGGCATGACCTCAGGCTTTACGCTTACCGGCGGCGCAGTGCCGTTCCACCGTACCGTCAAGTCCCGAGCCTCCTTGCGTCGGAGGATCCTGTCGACCAGTCGGGCGCTCCACAAATCCATGGCCATGAGCCCGGCACGGCTGGCGTCAAGCGTTTCTCCACCCAGTCCAGTCGTGGCTTCACGGATGACTCCCGCAAGGTCGATCTCCTCGATCACGCCGGGAAGATCGACTCTGGCCACAACCTTGTTGATCGGCACATGATCGATCAACTGCTCCATGTCCAGCATGTCGACAACTCCGACGACGACCCGGTTGAGCACGGACTCCGCAACGTCGGCCACGCTGTCTCGATTCTCCCGTTCACTCTTGCGGGCTTCGTCCTGCCGCCGACCCAGGTGCCGCTCAACCGCGTCAAGGGGCCCCTCGGCAATCGAAGCGGGTACGACAACTCTGGCGATCCTTACGGATCTGCTCGTGATCTCGCCAGCCACTAGGGTCGCTGCGCCGATACCCACCTTGGCCGTCCCTGTCATCAGGTCAACGATCCGCGAACCCGCCTTCAACGTAGCCCCATGCGGTCCTGACCCGGCTCCACGCGCCGACAGTTGGGGAACTGTCGCCTGACCGAAGTCAGCCTTCCTGGTGACTGCATAGGCTCAGCGTACTCAGGCACGAGGTCGTGATCCATCAGCAGGTATGTGCCTCCACCAGCACGGAGAATGGGACGCCGCACAGCGGGTCAAGCCACGGAGCCGGCAACGCTCACGGTGCGGTCCCCAAGGTGACCTTGGCCGTGGCGGTCTGACCATCGCGCTCATAGGTGATGGTGGCGGTCGCCCCGGGCTTTTCGGTCAAGGTGATGGCCGTCAGTTGATTGGGATCGTCGGCCGTCTGGCCATTGATCTCGGTGATGATGTCGCCTCGGCGCAAGCCGGCCGCGGCGGCCGGACTGCTCGGCACGACGGCCACCACGTAGAGCCCTTCGCTGGTCCCGGCCTGTTGGGCGGCCGATGGGGGGATCTGGGCGGCCTGGAGGCCGAGATAGGAGTGGGTGACGTGGCCGGTGGCGATGATCTCGTCGGAGACCGATTCGGCCGTGCTCACCGGGATGGCAAACCCGAGCCCGACGTCGCCCGAGCTCGACCCACCCGATCCGTTGGGGACCGAAGCCCCGGCGGAAGGCACGCCGATGAGGTTGCCCGAGCAATCGGTGAGGGCGCCGCCGCTATTGCCCGGGTTGATGGCGGCGTCGGTTTGGATGGCGGCCACCAAGAGCGCGTTCTTGCCGTTGTCGCTCGGGACCTCGATGTTGCGGTCGAGGGCGCTGATGATGCCGGTCGTCACGGTGCTGGCCAGACCGAGGGGCGCCCCGAGGGCTACGACCGGTTGCCCGACTTCGGCCTCGCTCGAGGAGGCAAAGGGGATCACCGGGAGCGATTCGTCCGACTTGACCTTGATCACGGCCAGATCGGTCTGGGGGTCCCGACCGGTCAAGGTGGCCGGCTCCGTGGTGCCGTCGCTGAAGAGCACCTCGATCGACCCGCCCTCGGCCGCCAGCGAGATGACGTGGTTGTTGGTCAGGATGTAGCCATCGCTGCGGATGATCTCCCCGGATCCGGTACCACCCGAGGCCCCTCGTTTGACCATGATGGTGACGACCGAGGGCAGGGTCTGCGCCGCCACATTCGTGGCCGAACAGGCGTCGGTGTCCGACGATTGGGTGGCGGCCACGATGAGCCCACCGACCACGCCCGCCACCAAAAGGACCAGAACCCCCAGCCCGGCCAAAAGCCACCGCGGCGCTCGATGCCGCGTGGCCGCTCCTGTGGCTGTTCCTGAGGTCATGTTCCCATCCCTTCGCGCCGATGAAGGCTACGGCGCACTCGACGTGAATTCGTCATCCTGGTCGGGTGATTCGTCGCGGTCAGGCTGGCAGCACCCCGCCCTATTGTGTGTCTTTCTCACGGGGGCTCTCACCTCGAGGGAAAAAGATGGGCCTACTCCCTTGGAATCACCTGTGATCGAACCGTCGCATTGCGTCATGCACGATTGCGCCAACGGCTCATGCCGCCATCGGTGGGGGCACGGCGGTGGCTCCCTCAACCGGACTCGGTGGATGACCCCGATACCGGAGTTTGAAAACCCCGTAGGCGACCGGCCCCGCGGCGAGAGGAACCCAATAGGAGGCGAGCCGGTACGTGAGCGTGGCGAGCACAGCGCTACCGGAGGAGACGCCAGCCAGCACCAAGAGCCCGGTCAGGCTCGCCTCGCCGATGCCCAGACCTCCTGGGGTGATGGGAATCATGCCGACGATGCCGGCAACCGCGTAGCTTGGCCCTTTTGTTCATCGACTCTTTCGACAAACGAGGGCTTGCTCGGCGGCGCCTGTCCGTCGTTCACGGCCATTAGATGTACTCGCGCCGGCGGAGCCACAAGAGGCAGAACCACCCCCAGATTGGCGGTAGGTAGGCTGTGAACAGGCGCTGGATGAAAACTGCCGCCGTGGCGTCGCTCTCACTGATGCCCGCAGCGGTGAGCCCCAAGATGAGTCCTGCCTCGACGACGCCGACTCCACCCGGTACCGGCGAGACACCGCCGATCACCGAGGCCAGAGTCATCACCACGAACAACGTGGCCAAGCTGAGATGGTCGCCGAAGGCGCGGAGCGAGGCAGCCAGGGCGAGGGCTACGGCCAACTGGCCCCCGATGGAGCCACCGATCAGCAGAGCCACCTTGCGCGGGGAGGACGCCACCGACCGGGCGTTCCCCCACACTTCTCGGATTCTCGGTCGCAGCTTGGCTCCGGCCAATCGACGCACCTTCGGCACGGCGAGCACGAGGCCGACCAGAACCAACACGCAGACGACCACCACCAGGATCAGCCAGACCGTGTTGGAGTTCCCGCCCTCATTCGGTTCACCCAGTTCAATGGTGCTCCAGGCCAGGGGGAGGGAGACCAGGAACAGGAGGCCCTTTACGAACCAACTGGCGCCGGTGACGATGGTGCTCGAACTGACCGCCACGGACGAGGTGTAGCCCTGCTGCTGGAAGAAGCGCACCCGGGTGGCGAAGACCATTGCCGTGCCCCCGGCAATGCCGCTGAAGCTTTCACCGATCTCCAACGCAAGGACGCGAATGAACTGCAGCGAGCCGCTTACGCTGCCGAGATCCTCTACTGCCGTGCCGACGAAGGCGGCGTTGCCCAACAAGAAGACGGCAGCCACCCAGATCCAGTCGGCCCCGATAATGGTGTCGAAGGAGTTGCTGACGTCGATCAGCACACCGATCAACGCCCATCCCCCGATCACCGTCCCGATGACCAGTACCAGATTGGCGACACTGATCCGGCGGGGCTCGACCAACTTCGGAACCTCGATCGACTTCGCCGCCGCCGCCTTCTCGCGAACCTGGTCGAGCAGGCCTTTTTGAGCCCGGAGCGCTCGAACAAGCGCGGGATCGAATCCGGCGCTCCGAAGATGCCGGAGTGCCGAGGCCAAGACTTCGGAATCAAGGGAGCGCGCCGCCGATTCAGCGGCACGGTCCGCCCCCACCACCAGCGCTATGGCGGCAATTGCTCCAGCCAGGTCTGCGTCGAGTCGGTCGTCACTGGCGCCGGTCGAAGCCTTGCGAAAATTGATCAGGGAGGCGGTCTCAGCGGCCAGTTCGAAGACCACGGCCTCACCACTCATCGCACCATGAGCCAGCCGGGCTCCGCGGAGAAGCATCAACTGGGCGAAGAGCGAGTCGAGCAAGCGATCGGTCACCGCCTCCGGCGGAACGACGGAAAGCGCCACCCCGTCAGGGAGCAGGCAGACGAGGAGGGCATCTCCCGATGGTCCAGCCCGGCCCGCCTGGACCACTTCAGGAACGGATGCCCCGATTTGGGCCGCCCACATCGTCAGGTAAGCCTCGCGCTCCACCTGTTGAGCCCGCGTCAAGGTGAGCGTCGGCCCCGAGTCGCGGTAAAGCAGAAATCGACCGGCCTTGGAGAGGAGCTTGGCATCGGTGGCGTCACGCCCGTAGACCGAGATGGCCAGGTTGGCTGGGCCCTTGGCAGCCGATTCGAGGCGCGCTCCGTAGCGTGCCACACCCCATTCCTGACCCTTCGACAGCTCTACGTCGGATGCCACCACGCCGAGCTCCTGAAGGAGAAGCACCACATCGTTGGTCGACGGGAGGCCGAGGGGCGACCCGAACACCAGGTGGACGATGGCGGTGGCTCCCCAGCCGATGGCCATGCTCCCCAAGACGTTGATTGGAAGGCCGTGCCCTCCCACCACCGAGGCCAGGGCAACCAGCACGATGAAGACCTGCACCAACCGCTGCAAGGTCCGCGCCAAGTAAGGGAGGCTGGCGGTGGTCACCGCCATAAAGGCGGCTATCTGCAGCACTGGAAAATGGACGCTGTAGCCGTGGATCGCCGCACCCGGACCCCGACCGCCGTCAGAGCCGACGAGAAGCACCAAGAGTCCCGTCACGGCGGCGGACCCGATCACGCTCAGGGCGATGTCACGGGCCACCTCCAGGCGACGAGCCAGGAGAGCCAGCACCACAAGCACCGCCGTGACGCCAAAGGCACCGGCGTCGTACACGACGGTGACCAGCCAGCTGATGCTGGCCGGCGGCGGATTGACCACCCGCGTGATCACCCGGTCTACTCGGTAGCCGTACCGGATGATCAACAGGCAAGCGAGCAGAGCCAGGACGGCCGCTACCAGCCGGAGCCCATCACTCCCCCGCCGGCGGCGCTGGCCGTCGCCCACCGGAGCGAATGCGACCGAACGCCATCGGTGCCACCGGGAAATGGTGGGAGTTGGCATTGCCA
>Ga0302325_10033228_pt1 | contig 10572 bp, 4 predicted proteins | sample Palsa_T0_2_FD_201948 | JGI IMG/M metagenome (GOLD analysis project Ga0302325, IMG submission 201948) | Peat permafrost microbial communities from Stordalen Mire near Abisko, Sweden - Palsa_T0_2 | ecosystem: Environmental > Terrestrial > Soil > Palsa > Peat permafrost | place: Sweden: Abisko...
TAGTCACCGAGACCGAGTAGACCTCGCTACCCCCCCCTAAATGATTATAGTGGGCCCAAGGATAACACCACGCCTGCATGGCGAAAATCCCTCATATACCACTTTTCCTTCGTGTATTCATTTTATATTTCTTTTTGAACACCGCAGCGTATCAAAGCCAGAATCAGGCATCTCTCACATGTGGCATAAAGATAAGGTGCAGCCAGCTCCACGGGTGTGGGCTGGCGATGCCACTGGAACCTTTGTTTGACTTTGATTACTGTCCACGCAGTCAAAGTCGGCCCCAAAAGGCGAATTTCTCATTGCAATGCTTCTGCCTATTTTGCATGTGCTGGTTGAGCTGTCTTTATCAGCATTAATGGCGATGGTGTAGGAACCGGTCGAGAGAAGCATGTGATTCAACGCGCAACCGAAATCTTGGCTCATGGTTACACAAGATACTCGGTCTCGATGCTGGGCGTCCGCCTCACTTTCCGCAGCCTGATTTGTCAATTCCTTGCATACCTGCAGGATATCTCCCGAGAAGATAGGGGTCAAGAGCACCATCATCGAAGAGTTTATCTTTTCTTTTTTCCCCGAACATCTATGGAAGCAACGAATCCATCCAGATGGGACTTGTGTTGTATTCATGATTCGATGCAAACATCTTGGATTGTGCTTCATCGTAACGCCAACGGACCAGTCTCACAATGACTATCGTTGAATTGATTAGCCTTGGGTGTTCGATAGTTTCTGCCACCTCGGAGCTTGCTCACCATACCAAGAAATGGAAAGCGAAGAACGCCAGGCGAAAGGTAGCCAAGAGGCCTCCTCGGCGAGCACGGTCACACGTGCAAGAAGAATCAGACAGCGATACTACAGAGCTAGAACACAGATTTAGCGTTGAAGATGGTTGGTGGACTTGCTCTTCTTCAAGAACCATACCCCAGCTGACTTGAGCCACAACAGAGATTGGATTTGGCGATTTCAGGGACTTGATCCAACCGCAGGTGACTTCGACACAGCCCTTGATGTTGGAAGAATATCCAGTCCACAATGGCGGGTTTGGTGATATGTTCATGGACTCGAAAACGCGATCAATGCCAGCCTTGGCCGACCAAGTTCCGCGCAAGTCTTTCAAAGCTCCTGCGCGAGCCTTGTCTTTCCCAACGCCGAATCGCGCCGAGCAGGGCGTTGCTAACCGTCCTCCTCAGAGATCTTCGACTTTCTCAATATTGGAACCATCCCCACGCATGTCAATTGCGGCCCCTCCTCTTAGAGCTTTCTCATTCTCAACATCGAATCAACATCCCAACGGGCCTCTTGAATTTCCTCTTCTCAGCGCCTCACCTATCCCAATGACGGACCCGTCCCCACCTATGTCTCCAGAAACGCCACGGCCTCTTCTAAGAGCCTCCTCATTCCCATTGCCGAATCAAACTCGGTACAAGCCTCGTGGATCTCACCCAAGAGCCTCGCCTATCCCAATGCCGGTCCAATGGCGCCGATCCCTTAAATCACATCGGAGCGGCCTCTCGTCTCCAGCGTTGAGTGAGTCAAGTACCACAGCGTCTTCACGCTCCGCAGCTAGTTCTTTCCACGATATCCTTGACCTCGATCTATTACCTCAACTACTACCATATCTGAACAACGTTCCCATCCTGCACCTGGTTCAAAACGCCGCAGCATGGTCCTATCCTCAAACTCTGGAGCAATTCCTACACCCCGATCGTTTCCACCTCAAGGGAGACGGTGTTATGAGGCGATCGTATCTACCTCCGAGTGTGCGTTCACATATATATGGTTTAGCAGATATGGTGTCAGAGCGCAGCCCCCAAGGACAGGCTGTTACTCTTGCGATATTCTTGGCTAGGTTTATTATGCACCACGGAACGCACGTTTTGCTTGATGCCTCATGCCAGTGTGAGGATCCAACTGGACTAAGGGAGCTGGAGAGTAGATATGCCATGGCGAGGGAGATTTTGGGGTTCCTGGAAGCAAATGAGTAGGTGAATCAACAAAATGAGCTTCAGAGAATTATTCTGAGACTTTGGTCATGAGGTTGTACAGTATGTGGAGTTCATTGAAGAAACACTTCGGATGGAATGAGAAGTTTTGGTTTTTGTCGAAACTTTCGTTGCGATGAGAAGAGCAAGAGCAGGAATACCCTGTCACCCTCATTTCAGTGATGATTCCTCTTTCAAATACGGTCAGAGAATTCTCAATGATTCAATGAACAAGTCTTGCAGAATATCCAGAACGGCCTAGTGTATAACAATAGCAGGGCGGCCTTTCTACCCACACTAGCTCGTCTATTGCCCAATAATGAGGGGTTCAATATATGGCAGACATTAGCTCCACCCAATCGTATAGATCAACGTCACCACGTGAGCAAACAAGTAAACAGCAACCTAAGTGATTCAACGTTTTCGACTGAACTTGGTTTCTCATGTTCATTTTGGCCGAGAGCTTAGCTGGAAGGAGCCTATTCAATCCGGCTAGGGTGAACGTGGTATCACTACTGCGGGGTCGAGGCCGCTGTCGCTCAACCTGATTATCGAAGCTCTTGTATTGTATAGCTCTACCCTCCGGGATCGGACGAGCGTCGTATTCACGTACATTAGGCCTGCCTCCTCGCTAAGTGCTACTAGGCATTCCTCTAGGTGCTATATCATAGATGCATGAATCTCTATAGTACCTCTATGTGGCCCCTTAGCTAATCCTGTACTCTTTTTGTTAGTATCGTTTGAGTATTAGTGCCTATGTAATTCTGGCTTGCTAGGATCTGCATAAATCTCCTAGAGCCACTGGACATCGGTGACTCCTCTCTGATACGGCATCGCCGCTGCATGAATCTCAAGGCGGCCAGCAGGAACAGAAGTCATCCAATCTTTAATCAATGCACTACCGCCGAGATACTCCCCTTGATATAGCAACGGAGTCATGCTAGTATTGCCTGATGTTGCACGATACCCTATCTAGAGAAGCACCGGACGTTAACGGACTCAAGGATTTGTACTACGAGGGCCTTGCTAGCGAGCAAGCTCGCTAGAGGGACCTTGTTTAGACTCCCTATCGGGAGTCGGTGCCTTTAATACATATAATTAAAGTATTTAAAGTATAAATATAAAAGTATAAATATAAAAGTATAAATATAAAAGTAAACGACCAGACGGCAAGCCCGCATGCGGAAACCGCGACCGCCGCATCGGGCAAGGCGCGCGCACAGGCCAGCCGCCGCTTTCGCGGGGTATAAGAATCTCGCGACTCCATCGCTCGCTCCTTTCCCTTCTTCCTTCCTTTTTAACAACCCAACAACCTCCGCCTCGCAACGCTCGGTGCTTGCTCTTTATACGCATTCGGCCCTTTTGCTTACAACCTTACCCATTCCCGCCAGGCTCCCTTAATCGGCCACGTCGTAGCTAAGAAGACCGCGCTAGCAAGGTGCAAGGTAGCTTTAACTAGAATCTACAATCGCCCCCTCTAGCCTCGATAATGCTAAGTAGCTATAGTGCAGATCCCCTTACATGTGCGCCTTGCATTAACCGAGTTATAAGCTCGATAGCGTCCAAACCTCTTATAATTTGCCTTATCGTCGCACTATTACCGCCTCGAATTGTAGCGCGCTCCGGGGACTAAGACGCCATAGACAAGGCTTGCCCTCGTTGTAGCATAATAGCTAGTCGCAGAAATGCCTCAAGACGACGCGGCCTAGCTTTTGCCTAGCTATATTCTAGGTGCTATAAGTGAATGATGCGTTAAGAGCGTCCTAGTAAGTTTCCCCCTTGCCGTAGCACATGTCGTATTTGTCCTAATTGTATAGCTTTAAGCTAATTCGAGGCAGCAGGATTATTACAAGGGCTTTACTAGCAGCATTTCTTTAGAAGATTTGCTAAGGATCCGCTAATTAGACCGCGCTAGCTACAAAATTGGCAGCCGAGACGCCGGGCAACAGGAAAGACTTAAAGAATGTGCTAGTTTGCTTAAAGCCCTCGGACGGGCAAAGAGGGCAATATCCGAAGTTATGCACCCTCTCTCGTATAACAATCGTCGCTCCTTCTTGCTTAGCTTTTTATAGCCTTGCCGATAATCGAAAGATAATATTAAGATCGGCCGATTGTGGTGCATAGCAAAGTAAGGATAATAGCTGCAAATAGGCATATTCCGGGATAAGAGTGCAAGATTGATAGTAATAGGCCCTTGCAGCTATAGCGGATCTCTTTGCACGAGAGGGGCTATATTAACGCTAAAGTATTTTTTCACAGCGAGGGCGTTAAAAGGGGGGAAGCTTAGCATGGCATAGCATAGCATAGCAAGCTATAAGGCATATTCCGGTTTTGCGAGGGCAGTGCAAGAAGCTTATATAAACCCTTTAATTTCCTTGTCTTTGCTATCTCTTTTATAGTTTAGTTATATAGCTAGTAGCTAGCAAAGAACTTCTCGATTACTTTTAATTATTTCTATACTCTTAAGATGGTTATTTTTGTCGAATTAGAGTATATTTATAAGCTAACTCCTCCGCGCTCTAAGAGCATAGCAACCGGCTATAAACCGGCCCCGGAACAAGTAAGCATCCTTAATAAGCTTTAATAGATTAAGTCGAGTAGTGCATCGCTTAGCACATTATAGCTAGTAATAGTAGTAGTAGCTAATAATGATAATTGGGGCTATAAGCCCGGAATTCGAGGTATATAATAGAGATATGTTTAGCTTATAGCAATATAACTAACTTGTAAGAATCTAACTAGGGACTAATACTATTTATAGACGTAGCGACAAGACAAATAATAATAAAAGCGACGACGATTGCGACCTCCCTATAATCGAAGAATTGCTATTTACTAAGCTATAAGCGCAAGGTTTTATAATAGGGGGTTAAAGCTTAAATAAGATAAGCAAAGTTAAGGAGGTAGCTGCAAATAAGAGGGGTAGCTTTATCGATTAAAGCAAGTTAGCGCAAAGCAATAACTCGGGCGGGAGTTTAAGTAAGCTACGCTTATTACACACTTTATTATAAAAATAGATAGCTAATTTTTCTAATATAATATAAATAATTTAATTGTCTTATTAAGCAACGGCGACTTGAGTGCCTCCGAAGCTAAAGCTAATAACATTAGTCTTTGCGCCGAAAGTGTAATAATATTAAGCGCTAGACTTTTTAATAGCTTAAAGATAGCTATCGACTTAACAACTTTAGCCCCTTTTTGCAGTTCTAATAAGTAGCACGATATTAATAATTACCCCGAGACGGCTCTGCGTATGCGGCTTGCAAAACAAAGAGCTTCGATGCCGGACTTTATATATCTTTATACCCCTTCTTTGTGCCTCTCGAGCAAGCTATTGCATAATAATATTAATATAAAAGGATTGCGCTATACTAGATTTAAGGCTATAACCTCCTTTTCGAGCTTGCTTTTACGCTATTGCAAAGCGTCGCTAGAGACTTAGCTTAGTTAAGAGGGTCGTCTTACCGGTCGAGGCGTAATAGATAAATATAAGCTAGTTAACTATGCGCTTGACACTTTCCTTATTAATAAAGGGGCAAGGGAGTAGCAAGAAGTAGAGTAAGAGATTGATAAGGATAATAGAATATAGTAAGAGGTAAATGTTATAGTAATAGTAGTAATAGCTAAGAGGGCTAGTAAAAGTCTAAGACCGGCTAACGGATAGCAATTGCTTCTTAACCTTAATTTATCGCTAAAGCCGAGTTATAACGAGGCGGGATGCGATAGTAATAGCGACGTTAAGCTTAATAATACCGAGTCGGATAAGGATAATAAGGAATTATATCTTATAAAGTAAAAATAGCTATCCTCTTCTTAAGATAGCTTAATGCACAAGAATCTTAAGCACTATTTGCAATAAAGGTTTACTGGCTAATAAAGACTACGCTTTAAGCCTTATAAGCGTTCTCTTAAGTTGCACTCTTTACTTAATTAAGCTTCGAGAGTTGCTATATTCCTTAGTCTTTAAGCTTAACCTTTTATATTACACGCTACAAATATAGACATGCTACCCGATTATAGTAACTTCGACTAATCGTCTAAAGCCGTCTTGCTAACGCTAGTTAAAGCTACGTTTTGCCCTTACTTTATAGATTACTGCTCTTTTATAGCAGTTATTTATGCTAAGCAAGGAGTCTCTTTCGGCTAGCTTAGCCGACTTATTGCAAGCATCGGCTATATAAGGAAAATTGACAACTTTACTATTAAGCCGATAAAGCAACATTTATTCCTTGTTACTAGCTTTAGCCGGTATACGCTATCCCGGCTCTCGTCTAATAGTAAGGCTATATCGACTGCTATAGAGGCAAGCAATACTTACAAGGATGCGACGCGTCCCCGACTTTAACATTGCAAAGCTATATATGCTTAACCTCTTGCATTATAAGGGAGTAAGCCGTTTAGTAGCAATAACGGCAGTGATTTAAGCGATAGCGATCCTAATATTAGTAGCGACGATGACAGTTATTCGAGCGAGGCCGAGAAGCAAGGCGGTTTAAGCGTGAGGATGAATATCCCATAAGACCTTGTAGACGAGTAGCGCTTGGTAGCATAGAAGAAGGAGGGCGAGTAAGCTTCCTCTTACAAGTGGATAGCGTGGCCCCCTTATAACATTGTCGACCGCCACACTTGAGATTAACGACGCGCAACCTTAGATTAATTATAAATGCCGGTCGACTGTCGTCGATAATAGCCGCTACTATGCCTTGCGAGCCTCTCGAAGCCCGCTTGCGGCATTAGAGGCAGCCCTAGTTGCTAAGTATTAGCAGTGGCCCTTCTAAGACTTCTTAAGCTTCTTAAACGCACTAGGATCGGAGATGATGTGACGCTTAAGTTTAAACTACTATCGATCTTAGAACATCTTTACTTACTAGTTAATCTTAATGCATTAGATATTAATCACGACGCTACTGCACATTCTCAAATATATCAAGCACGGTTAAAGCTAAAGAAGAGCAAGGTTTCATGGGTAAAAGACGATATAAAGCTAGCTTAGATGTAAAACAAATGCCGTTCGTGGGAATACATCTTTGCTAAACTCCCTTACCGGAGTAAAGGGTCTATCCGGGTGCGCTATTTGACAAAATTCAAAAAGCGACCTCGTATAAGGGCCGGTCGTTCTTGAACTAATAAAGCAGCTGATTGCTCTATTAGCGTTAGGGCTCCTATATTAGAGAAGGTCGAACTGCTAAATAGCGGCGATGATAACAATTCAAGAGGTTCTTGCAAGGCTAGGCCCGTTCGAGCACGAATAAGCAAGAGCCGATAGTTATACGAAGAGAACTAAAGCTATATGCCTTAGATAGGAGAATAGGGTGGGAGAAGAGATAAGAGAGAAGGCGGAGGAAGAAAGAAGGAGAGGGGAGAGGTGGAGGTTCCTTGTCTACTTACTACTTACTAGCAACACGACTTGATTGACTGTTAGCTTCGTTTAGAGACGTAGCATTATAACTTGTTTAGTTGGAGAGATGGTGGCTCTAACGAGGAGGCAAAGCTTTTAGTTAACTTTGTCGACGTCGACTTCTAGCTTTAAATGATTATTTTTCGACTGCGCCGAGCTTATTATAAGCTTATTACAACATTATTTAGCAGCGTTCTTTGCTATAAATAGAGATAAAACGATAATTAGGCATTTCTTAAAGGTTACTAAAAGCTTTAAAAGCCGGCTAGTATTAGATTTCCCCTTGTAGATGCTTGTAAGTAAATGGGATAAATTAAGTTAGCTATAATGCTCTTAAGGTTTGTGTACTTGCTACCTTATTTAGTTAAAAAGCATATTATGCAAGTGTTCTAGTAAGGGAGTTAAAGACATGCTTTAAAATTTAACTTTCTATAATATAAATGCATCTTGTTCGAATAAGGTTATAGTAAGTCACGTGTAGTTAGTTTGTGATTTGCAATCGCTTCGCCTTGCAAATTAGGCTATCGGCAAGCTAACCAGTTAACTATTTACTAACCTTTATTTAGCATAGCGTCAAATCTTCGTCTTAGTTTTCTTAAACTTTAACTTTTCTTAGTCCTTTATCGAGGCACGCTTAGCTCGATCCTCGGCTTTCTACTTCTTAATAGGCTATCTTAGATATATTCTTGCATCCCTTACTTCGGTATACCCCTTCTAAATTTATTAAACGAGAAGGTGCTTATACACAATAAAACAAGCATCCTCATATCCCTTTAGTGTTAAAGCACAATAGGCCGTATAAGGAGTTGTATTAAAGCCCTAAGAGACGTCGCAGATTCTTCCTCACTTGTAGGCTAAGGATCGAAAACGAAAACGAAAACGAGAACGAGAATAAGAACGATTGCAAGAAGACGTCCCCTCCTCTCGAGAATATAATCGGCAAGAATAAAGTGCCAGATTTTAGTTATGCGCGTCTAAGCTATAAGACGTTCTTTATAGGTGTGCTTTTGTACGTCCTTTAATTTAAAGACAATTAAAAGTGTCTAATTTATATAATATAGGGAATTTTACTAGTTAAATGACAAGGCTAGTAATTGTTATGCTAGCCTAGTTGACTCTTTACCCTCCTTAAAGGCTCGAGGGACGAGCGAGCAAATTTCTAAGAGGGGATAAGTTATAATGCTAAGAGGGCTAAGATATAAATGCTATAATAAGCGTTAAATACTATATTAGTAGGGAGGTTTATATAAATTAAGGGGTTTAGAGGCTTAGTTTTAAAGGAGAACCAAATTAAGGCGAGCATTACTATTATAAATATAAAGAAAGCGTGTTAGCTTTAATTGATTCTTAATTGAGAATTATATTTTATATATTATATTATACTTATTGCCCGAATTGCTTAATAATTGACGTGATATTTGCTTTATACTTTATTATAACGTAAACGACACTATCTTTACCCTCCCGAAAAATCAATTATTTAAGCGGTGCCCTTAATAAGAATTCGTTAAAACAAGCGAGGAGAAAGAGAACATTTTAAGGATAAGGGAAAGAGAAGAGCTAAATCTAGCATTCCTTTATCCCTTCCTTTATCCCTTCTTTTAACAAGTAAAATCCTCTTAAAATTGCTTAATTTGCTTAACGATTTTAGGAAAGTATTTTAGCTAAGCCCCTAATAGTATAAGCCTTTTATAATAAAGTATCTTATACTCTTTCGGATAATATTTAGCATATTCTTAATCGAGAATTGCAACAACTTTATATATTATAAGATTAATTATAATATTCGAATATGAAAGGTTATTATAAATAAAGATATATATAAAATCTTCGGCTAAAATTTATTGCTATATTATATTATAGTTGCAATTGTTAGTAATTATATTAAGTAAACAAAGAATGCTTAAAGGACCTCTTATTTTATTCGATTAAAGCGTTTATAATATAATAATATGCCTTCGAATTTTAAGTAATACTTTTAACTAATCTTCTTTTTTAAGCTCCTTTAAAAGAATGCCTTTAACACGCGCTATTTATATAAAAAATAAACTATTTTCCTTATATGCGTTAAGCATTTTAAATATAAGAATATTTATCTTCTTTTTAATATATTTTAAGCAAGTAACTTCGTTTTCGAGCCTTTTTTTATTATAAAATAGAATAATTACTTTACCGGATTGCGCAAATTTATATTTGGAGGGGGCAAGACTCCTCTTTAAATAGCAATTTAAGTAAAAGTAATATGCTTATTCCGAACTTTTTTCGTATATTAAAAGCTCTTTGTCGAATATAATTAATAAGAGACTAAGCAAGGACTAATATATATAAGCTTAGTATATAAAGTTTCGGAAGACAATTTATAAACTTAAAGCAACTAAGACAAATTAAATAAAGTATTAAGTAAGCTAAGGAATAAAGCGCTATAATAATAGCTAGTTTTCCGAGGACAATAAACGTTAATAAGGTCGCATAACTCTTTAGACGAGAATAGTAAAATAAAGATCTTAGTAAATTATACCGGGAAGAGATATAAAAGAGCAAAAAAGAGCTTTAGTATAAGAAGAGATAATAGTTAAAGTTAATGCAAAAGAGTATAAAGCTAAAAGTTATATTATTGCGAAAATTTAGTAATAAGAAAAGTTAACAAAGACGCCAAGCTTGCAGTTAATCTGTTCTAGTCTATTATCACGTGAATTATAGCTTTAAATATAACAAATTTCTCGTTAAAACTAGAGCTTTATAATTATAAAGGAAAATAATAAAAATAGATTACTTGATATTATAAATAAGAATTTAGTAAATAAGTAATAGGATTATATACTTATAAAATATAATAGCAAATAAGTATAAGCTATAAAAATTGCTATTTCTAAAACTTCTTTATTGCTATATTGCTTTATCGCTACCCCTTTATCCTTTACCTTTATAAGAATAGCAAAGATTGCAAGTTTCTAATCTTATAATAGTTAAAAAGGTCTTTAGTATAAATTACTTATATTACTTTAAGTTATAAGTAAATTAAGTATTCCGGCAAGTAAAAGCTTTATAAGCTTAAGCTTAAGTGATAAAGATAAAGTTAAAACTTTATATAAATCTTTTTTATTATAAGCTAGATATTAGCTTTAGCTTTCGGAAACCTTTATCTTATACTTCTTATAAGGTTAAGTACCCCTTATTATAAATGTTTTT
>Ga0302325_10033230_pt1 | contig 10572 bp, 13 predicted proteins | sample Palsa_T0_2_FD_201948 | JGI IMG/M metagenome (GOLD analysis project Ga0302325, IMG submission 201948) | Peat permafrost microbial communities from Stordalen Mire near Abisko, Sweden - Palsa_T0_2 | ecosystem: Environmental > Terrestrial > Soil > Palsa > Peat permafrost | place: Sweden: Abisko...
TGGGCGCCGCCGGAGTGTTCTTGCTTTCCCGGATACCTCTGCACGGCACCTATCCTCCAGACATCCTTCCGGGGATGATGATCATGGGGGCCGGTTTGGGCTTGGTGATGGTGGGCGTTCAGAATGCCGCAAATGGGGGTGTGCCGGCCGACAAAGCTGGACTCGCAGCGTCGTTGATCACCGCGTCCTTTCAGCTCGGGGCCGCGCTGGGGCTGGCGGTCTTCGTCTCCGTCGCCACGGTCCGCACCAACCATTTACTCGCAACACACACGCAACATTCCGAAGCGCTCACACTTGGCTTCCAGCGAGGACTGCAGGGCGCCAGCATCGCACTCGTGATCGCCGCGGTGATCGCATTACGAGCACCAAACGTGCGTGTCGCCGACATGGCCCCAGGCGCGGACGACGACCAGGGCGAGCCGTACGGCACGACGCTCGAAGGATTGACGGCTGCGCCGCTGGGGCGCTCATGAGCGATGCCTCGCCTCACATCGACTTCGAGAATCTTCCAGCGCCGAGCGAAGGCATCCTGGTCACTCTCTTCTTGACGGTTCGCGACACCGCAGCGTCTTGCGACTTCTACTCGCGGGTCCTCGGTGGGACCGTGGTGCTCAAGGGGACCCCCTCGATAATCAAGCTCTCCAACTCGTGGATCATCATGAACTCTGACGGCGGGCCGACTCCCGACAAGCCCGGGATCTCGGTCGTGAACTACGAGCCGGGGGACACCACTTCGATCTTCCTCAACCTGCGCGTCGCCGATGTCGAGGCCTGCTACCGGGAGTGGAGCGCGAAAGGCGCCACCTTCGTCACGCCACCGATCGATCGCGGGGCCGAAATCCGCTGCTACATCCGTGATCCGGATGGCTACCTCATCGAGGTGGGCCAAGCGACCGGCTTGCTCCGGGGTGACATGGCGCCGGTCAATGGCGGGTTGACTGAAGAGGAGAGTTAGTGCGGAAGCCTGTCTCGAGTTTCTGGGGGCCCTTCACCATGTCGATCACCCGATTCACGGCTCCGCCAGATCGTCGGTCGGTGGATCGAGGCTTAGGCTTCCGAGATGGTACAGATCAAGCGGATCTATGAGCCGGCCGAATCGGATGATGGCAAACGCATACTCGTCGATCGGCTGTGGCCCAGAGGCGTCTCTCGGGAAAAGGCTGAGCTCGATCTCTGGCTGCCTGACGTCGCACCGACCAGCGAACTCCGGAAGTGGTATGGCCACGCCGACGAACGATGGGATCAGTTCAAGGCGCGGTATAGGGAGGAGTTGCGCGAGAACTCGCATCTGCCGACACTGCTCGGACTGGCCGATGACGGGCCAATGACACTTCTATACGGGGCCAAGAATGAAGCGCACAATCAGGCTGTCGTGCTGCAGGAGATTCTCAACAAGCGGTGACTGCCCTCATGTGTCGAGACCGATTCCTTGCCTCATTTTCCCGGGGCGTAAGTATCTCAACGGCGCCCGACTTGTGCGATGGTCAGATCGTGAAGGCGAGGTTGTCCACGATTCGGCGACCGAGGTCCAGGTCGCCGTCGAAATCGATCGCGCCAAGCCCTGACGGGGCATCAGCCCTCCCTCCGGCGAGCCTGACAAAGAGCGTCGAGGTGAGATGGAGCGTGGTGGTGGCCGGCCGATCAATTTGAGAACGACCTCGGCTCGTCCGGTCACCGCTACATGAAGCGTTCGGCGAATGGGGCCGACGAGATCGATCGTGACGGTCGAGCCATCGGGGACAGCCGCTTGCTTTCCGATGATGAAGCCGAGGGCCCGTTGTACTTCGTCGATGGACACCTCAGCGCATGGACCGTCCTCGTGGCCAGGCCGCGCGAGTGCCTGGCGGATGTCCTGCTCGTGTATCCAACAGTCGAAGACCCGGATCTCCATGAATCGGCGATACGGTGCCTGCCCGACGGGCGTCTGCGTGTGGGAGTCAAAGTCCTCTCGACTCATGGCGATGAGCATCTCGGTCCGCCTTCGGGTGACCTCTCGAAAGCGGAAACGCATCTCCGCAGGCATTTCGGGGCGCAGCGCACGGACCCAGTGCTCGTTCACCGCGCCGATGGCGTTTCGTACGTGGGCGACGTCGGCGACGTCGATCGTTGAGGGAGGTTCCTCCTCACCCGAGAGCCGACTTTCGGTACCGATGAGGTGAGCAACGACGTCGTGGACGCTCCATCCCGGGAGTGCTGTTGGCATCCACCATTCCGAGGTATCCAATCCGTCGAGAAGTTCTTCTAGCGCCGCCCACTCCTCCACGAGCGTCGCGATTATCGGCTCGGGCTCGGGGTTGTATCCCTTGTCGGTCACGTTATTACTTCCCGAACCACACTCACCGGAGTGAGCCTTCGACTGACGGATCTAGCAACTCGTTCTTCGGCCGTAGTACCGCACTCGTGCTGGCGATCACTACGAGGCTGAACGCAGGCGTCAATTCGCACTGTCGGCCTCACGTTGGGAGCGATACCAGGTCATCGCCGGCAGGTCGGGCGCGTTAGTGCGGTCCCGTTTCATTTCGGAGAAATTCTGGTAGCGAGCCAGCCATAAAACGTGTCGCCACAGCTCCACGGCATCTTCATCGGTGGGCAGTTCGCTGATCACCGGTCCGAAGATGGCTGGCCCACTCCCCCCATCAAGAACAATGGTCGGCACCCCGAAGCTTCGCGTCCTTTCGATTAGTCGATAGTGCTCCTCAAGGACGGCGTCCCAGGTTGGTGGGCTAGCGAGCGCCTCGTCGCACCACTCGACGTCCAAGCCGATCTCTTCGAGCGCGCCGCGCACTGCCGTCGCCATGTCCTGTTCGGGCGGTGACTCCTCCCAGACCCTCTTACCGAGCGCGGTGTAGAAGCGGCCTATCTCGGCGCCCCCTTTGCGCTCACGTATAAGGATCGCAGTCCGCAGAGCCGGGCCCGAGCGGGCTTGCAGTCGGTGCGGATCGGACTCGTCTTTGAGGTTGACGACCTCAAGGGAGAATAGTCCCCAGTCGAGTTGGATTTCGCCTAGCTGCTCGAGGCGCTTAGCCCATCGCGAGGTCTGGTAGCACCAAGGGCATATAGGGTCGAAGTGGAATCGGACGGTCTCCATACGGCACCCTTCTTGTAGTTGACGGATTGAGAGCTTCTTGGCTCCTAGTGGAGGTTCTCGAAGGACCGGTGAGGGGTTGACGTCGACAAGAGAGGATCGTCGTCAAGTTGAACCGCTGCGCCACAGGTCATAAAGCGCTACGAGCTCTTCTCTCACTTCAGATGGCAACTCTTCCGATCTGAGGTGCCCAGTGATTTGAATCGTGCTTCGCATCTGGGCGAGGTACGCCGAGGTTCCCCAGAATTAGTGGACACCTGACAGGCTGACCTTCGGGTCGGCTGGAAGGATGTCCGATTATGGGAATTACGAGGCGTAAGTTCACGCTGGAGTTCAAGACCGAGGCTGCTCACCGCGTGATTGACACGGGGAGAACGATTGCCGAGGTGGCCAAAGAGCTGTCGGTGGTGGACAGTGTGTTGGCCCGATGGGTGCGCGATGAGCGTCGCCGCATGGAGACGGTGGCCGGAGGTTCGGAGGAGCCGTTGAGCGCGGCCGAGCGCACTGAGCTGTTGCGGCTGCGTCGACAGGTGGCCGAGCAGGACAAGGACCTGGCCTTCTTGGGAAAAGCTGCCGCGTACTTCGCTTCGAATCCACCAAAGCAGAAAGATTTGCGTTGATGGCCGCCGAGTGCGCGAGCTTCGAGATCACCCGCATGGCCCGCCTCTTGGAGGTGTCGACGGCTGGCTACTACCGCTGGAGAGCTGCTCAGGACCGCTCAGCGTTGCCGAGCGAGGTCCGACGGGCCGATCTCGACGCCAAGATCATCAGCTTCCACAACAGCTCGGACGGCACCTACGGAGCTCCCCGGATCACCCTGGACCTGCACGAGGCCGGAGAGCAGGTGAGCCGCAACACCGTAGCGGCCCGCATGGCCAGCCTGGGCATCGTGGGGGTCAGCCCCCGGCTGTTCAAGGTCACCACCACCCCGGATCCGAACGCCACCTATCCCGAGGACCTGGTGAACCGCCAGTTCCATCCCGATGGCATCGACCAGCTGTTCACCTCGGATATCACCTACCTCACCGTCGGCGAGGGCGAGGCCTACCTGTGCGCCATCCGCGACGAGGGGTCGTCTCGGGTGCTCGGGTTCGCAGTGGCTGATCACATGCGGACCGAGATCGTCCTCGAGGCGTTGGAGCAGTCGGTAGCAACCCGTTTCGGCCAGGTGGCGGGCGCGGTGTTCCATACCGACCGCGGCAGCCAATTCTCGGATCGAAAAGTCGTGGACTTCTGCGAGAGCGTGGGCCTGGTTCGGTCCATGGGAGCCACCGGGAGTTGTTTCGACCACGCCAGTGCCGAGAGCTTCTGGTCGATCTTCAAACACGAGTACTTCTACCGGCACACTTTCGCCACCATCGACGAGCTCCGAGCCGGCATCGCCCGCTACATAAACTTCTACAACCACCAACGACGTTGCGCCAAGGCCGACAACCTCAGCCCCATCCGCTACGAGTTAACGTTGGCCACCAAGCAGCGAGCCGCATAAAACCGTGTCCACAATTTCTGGGCAACCTCAGGATACGGGGAGTACCAAAAAATCTTCGATGAAACGACGAATGAGAGGATGTGAGCACAATGAGCGATATGACTGCCGAGAAGGCGGTTCTGGCCGGAGGGTGTTTCTGGGGGATTCAAGACCTGATCCGCAAACAGCCAGGCGTAGTCTCCACCCGGGTGGAGAGGTTGCCAATGCCTTCGCCGAACCAACTCCCGAGTCAGCGCTGTTTTTCGAATCGCTGAGGCAGGTGGGACCCAAAGGCATCGGCAACCAAGTCTGCACCGCGTTGAGATAGCGACGTGTCATCGGGCGTGAGCAGACTTGAAAGGCCACCCTTGTTGATTGCTGAGGTTAGGAGATCACCGAGGTTGACCACGGTGGCTCCGGTCCGGTGAGCCACTGAGTCAATCACGCCGTCGTAGGCGGAACTATCCGCGGTCAACGAAGATGACGAAGGCAACACGGGCGGTGCTACCCCCGGGCGACCGCAAGCGGCGGCATATGTCAGACAGGTCTCTAAGGCCGGATCAATCTGCTGCGGGGCGACGTTCGCCAACAAGACGACGGCGCCCTCTCGCCGAAACTCCTGTACCAGTTTTTCGAGCTCCTGGCTATAGACGGATGGTGACGTGCCGGCCACGATGTCTGCCGTGCCCACCCATATGGTGACCAGGTCTGGGTGCAGCGCCAGCGCATCAGGGAGCACTTGCTGCAACGCGTCGGCAGCCGTCTCATCGGGCATGGAGTAGTCGTAGAAGGTGCCATTCGTCCCCAAAGTCGATCGATAAAAGATCTGAGCCCACATCGCGCGAAGATCCCCGCGGTATGTAAATCCCCCAGATCCGTCCTCTCCGATGGCGACGTACACGTGGGATACAGGTGAACTGTTGGCGCGCGCTGTCGTGGTTGGACTCGTACCGGAGCAGGCTGAAGCGAGCAACGCCACAACTCCGAGACACAGGATGACAATCCGTCGCGGCACTATGCCTCCACAGCCTCGCGTGTGGCCAAGCGGGCCGCTCGGCGGGCCGGAATGACCCCCGCAAGTACGGAGACGATGGTCGCTCCGATGATCGCTCCGACAGGGATGTCCCACGCGATGGCGATGGGTACGCCGCGCAGGCCCTGTGAGGTCAGATAGTTGTTGGCAAAGTCGCCGATCCCGAAGAAGATGACGATGCCGAGTGCCGTTCCGACAAGTCCCCCCACCAGGCCGAGGCAGCCCGCTTCCACCAAGAATGTTCTCATGACGTCGCGGTCTCGTGCCCCGATCGCCTTCATCACACCTATTTCACGTCGCCGCTCTCTCACTGCCGCCAGCAGAGCATTGGCAATGCCGAGCGCTGCGATGGCCAAAGCGACCACACCGATTGCCGTCAGGATGAACTCAATCACGTGGAGGTACCTCTCCACCGATACGATCACATCCTCAGGAGCGCTACTTGAATAGCCAATTGTGGCGATCGCCCGGCGCACCGCGCTGACATGGCTGAGTTGATCCGCTTCCACCAAGACCCCGGTGTACAGCGACTGCGGTGCATCGGAATCACCGTGGGCGCGACCGGCAGCCGTCCACCGGAAGTCGGACGCCACAAGGCCTGGGTAGGTCAGAAACTCTCCGGATCCTGCTTGCTGGTCGACGACGCCGACGATCTCGACGGTCGACCACCGCAGAGCCACCCGAAACTCTCGATTCACTACCTTGAACGCGCCCAGCTCAACGTCGGTACCGATGACCTCATGAGCGGCGCCGTCACCGAGGCCCACTCGAGTGAGGTAGTCCGGCGTCACATCGACCTCTGTCGTGGAATTCGCTGACGGGTAATTCCCTGCCAGCAGCGAGATCGGCAGAGAACCTACTCGGGATAGGTCAGCGCCAACGATATTGCTCCCATAGATTGGCACCCCCGAAGAGTTCCCCTTGGATCCTTCGCAGTGGGGGAGTGGTCGAGCTGCGGCGCACAAGCGTGAGCCTGCCGGGGGCCGAGCCGAAGGAATGACGATTACTTGGGCCTGGAGGATCGGAATGACGGCTGTGACACCTGGGATCTTGCGCATCGCCCGGAGCGCTGATGCAGTCAGGCTCAGGGGTCGACCAGGAGTCGGATTATCGAGACCTTCTTGGCTTTGATCGGGGGCAGCTGCAGCCACGGAGATGCTGGCCAGCGCCCCGCCGTGGGTTATCTGATCCAAGACTCGGTCGCGCCCTGTACTTGCAATCGCAACGAGGGCGGTTAGGAGCGAAGCTGCCAGCGCGATCGCGACCATCGTCAGAATCGCCCGGCCCGGCCGTCGGAGAAGCTCTCGCCGTGCCATGGCAATGGCATCACGCCATCGCATCGCTCACCCTCCCAACTCTTCGTCATCGGTCGAGCCGACCGGTGCGAGGTGACCCTCGACAAGGGTGAGATGCGTCTCTGCGTGCGCTGCAATTGCCGGATTGTGGGTCACAACGAGGAGCGTGCAGTCACGCTCACGGCGAATTGACGAGAGGAGCTCAGCCACTGAGACGGCAGCCTCGCCATCAAGATTTCCCGTCGGCTCGTCGGCCAGTATGAGGAGCGGTTCGTTGGCGATTGCACGGGCGATAGCTACTCGCTGGCGCTCACCGCCCGACAGTTCATGGGGGCGGTGACTTGTACGATCACCGAGCCCAACGTCTCCCAGGAGACTCGTTGCCCGACGCGTCCGAGCGGAGCGCCCGATGCCATTGAGCATGAGGGCAAGCTCCACGTTCTCGCGCGCCGTCAGCGCCTCGAGCAGGCCAAAGTGCTGGAACACGAAACCGATAACAGTTCTTCGGAAGTGAGCCAGTTCGTCACCATTCAGCGACGCCAAGTTCGCGCCGGCCACGACCAGTCTCCCGCTCTGTGGCCTTTCGAGGCCTCCTAACAGGCTGAGGAGCGTTGACTTTCCCGACCCTGATGATCCGACCAGCGATACGTACGAACCTTTTTCCATGAGCAGGTTCACGTCTCGGAGTACGCTCAATGTCCGTTCCCGCCGGATGTAGCGGTGAGAGAGACCACTTACATCGACAGCCGTTTCATTCATACTGGCCAGATGGAGGCAAACCAGGTCATGGGGACCAGCATTGCAAACTGATCGCTTTGATACGCCGATCAATCCTTACGAATCGCGCAATTTCGAGGCGCACCGCAATCCCACGGGTCCCTTCTGATGGTCGACGGTCGGGCGTTGTTATCCAATGGCGTACAGGGTCCCTGACTCGGAACCGATGAGCAGAATGCCGTTGCCCGCAAGGGCGGGATACGAATCGATTGGCCCGTTGGCCTTAAGCTGGAAAAGGAGTCGTCCTCCGGCGCTATACCCGTAGATGTCCCCGCCCTGTGTTCCGAAATACACGTTCCCTCGGGAGTCAATGGCCTCGGCACCCCAGATTCCTTTATCACCGTGGTCACGGTGGACCTCTGCGCCCGAGGAGGTCCGTACGATGTTCAACACCCCGCCGTTGTCGCCGAAATAGAGCAATCCGTTCGCGCCCACTGACGACGACGAATACGACTCTTGGCCGATGTGTCTCTTCCAGCGCACGGTACCGTTGGCTTCTAGTGCATATGCCGTTCCATCATTGGCCGTGACGAAGACATCTCCGTTGCTCGCTACGGAAGGAGAGACTTCGATGGTGGCGGTGGCAACGTGTCGCCAACGAGCAACGCCGGAGCTGCCTTGGTCGGATACGGCGATCACGCTCTTGTCGGCGGTGGTAATGATATTGCCGTCGGGACTCACCACGGGGCTTCCGAATGAGACGTGTCCTACGGTAACGTCCCAGCCCAGCTCCGGTGTAGCCCCCTGTACGTTCAGTTCCCAGAGGGAGCCGGTCATAAGTTCGATATAAACCCGCGATCCGGCCCGAACCGGGGACAGAACTGAACCGCTGAACCGATGTGACCACTGAGGGTGGCCCGAAGCTGAGAGTTCGTAGAGCGTGTCGCCGGGACCAGGCCACAGGATGGACCCGGAGGGCAAAACCAACGGGCTGGTCGAGAGATCCGCCTCACCGGAATAGGAGGAACCCCCATTGAAGGTCCAGAGATCAGCTCCGGTTGTGGGGTCGAGCGCATAGAGCACGCCGGCGTTGGTGGCAATGTAGATGGTGCCGTCGACCGCCACGACGGGCCCCGGAGTGATGTTCCCTCCGAGAGATCGCGCCCACTCTACGGTTGCGTGACGTGGACCTTCAATCGAAGCGGTCGAGGTGTGAGCGCTGTCGTGAAGCGCGCTGGGCCAGGGCGAGAGCTGCGGCGACGACGCCGACGCCGAGACGGGACTACCAGTGAACGCCACGCTCCAGACAGATACGACGAGAAATCCGAAAGTTCCTCTTTTCGAGTGGCTGCGGAGCCGTTTGGCCATGCGGTCATCTTGACGCAATGATCGATTGAGAACCGCCAAGAATGCTTACGAATTGAGCAATTCATGGGTGCGTGGGGCACTCCGCTCAGGTGAGGGCGTTGACACCCTCGGCTAGGGAGATCTCTGCCGAGAAGCCGAGTAATTCCTGGGCCAAGGCCGGAGATGCCTGGACGTGGCGCACATCACCAAGCCGCCAGTTGCCAGTGACGATCGGTCTTGGTGCTGATCGTCCCAGGGAACGCCATAGCTCGTTTGCCAGATCGAGGATCGTATGAGGCGTCCCGCTGGCTACATTGAAACTCCCTTGCACGGAATCCGGTGCACTCAACGCCAGCACGTTGGCCCGAGCAACGTCGCTCACATGGACGAAATCCCTGCGTTGCCCACCGTCCTCGTACACCCGCGGAGCATCTCCGCTACGCAGCGCGCTCAAAAATATGCTGGCCACCCCGGCATACGGGGTGTCTACCGGCGACCGAGGACCATAGACATTGTGATACCGCAGTGCGATCACCGACGTACCGCTCTCGCGTCCGTAGGCGAAACAAAGATGTTCTTGGTGGATCTTCGTGGCCGCATAGACGTTCCGCGGGTCGATGGGCGCGTCTTCGTGGGTAAGAACGGGGTCGAGATCTCCGCCGCAGATAGGGCAGGGGGGCTCAAACCGGCCCTCAGTGAGCCGCTCCGGCAAACGTGGCGCCGGCCGGATAGATCCGCAGCAGGTGCAGTTGTAGGCACCCTCTCCATAGACGACCATGCTGCTGGCCAGGACAACGCGGCCGACGAACGTCATTTGGTCCATCGCCCACAACATCGCAGCCGTACCAACATCGTTGTCGGAGACATAGTCGGCCACATCGGAGAAGTGGACGCCGAGTCCGACGCGCGCGGCCTGATGGCTGACGGCGTCGGCGTCTTCGAGGACCAGTCGCCACGCCTCCGGGTTTCGGACATCCTCTTTGACGTAACGGGCATCGTGATTTGGGAACCGAGGCGTCTCCCGATCGAGTACCACGACATCATGTGACGCGGCGACAAGGGCGTCGACCAGATGAGAACCGATAAAACCCGAACCGCCGCTCACGACGACCCTCACGGATGGGCTGTTTTCTGCGGTGTCGGTGGGGTAGTCACGAGGACAGCCTATTAAGTGCCACGAACCCCGAAAATGGAGAATGACGCGGTTTAAGGGTTTCGTAATCTGATCTCGGCCTGAGCGGCTCGTTGGATGAGTACGGTCCATGAATGCCAGTCGTGATCCTCCCGGTCCTCGACGAGATTGCGGCATTGCCTTGGGTCCTCTCTCGGATGCCGCTCGACTACGAACCGCTTGTCGTTGACAACGGGTCGACCGATGGCTCGGCAGAATGCGCGTCTCGCTTGGGCGCGCGAGTGATCGTCGAACCGCAGCGAGGCTTCGGCGCGGCATGCTGGGCCGGATTAATGGCTGCTCCGGAGGAAATCATCTGCTTCATGGACTGCGACGGCTCGCTCGACCCGCAGGATCTACCGGTCGTAGCCGAGCCGGTCATCGAAAAGTCGGCCGATTTGGTGCTCGGCCGGAGGGTAGCCGAAAAGGGGGCGTGGCCCCTACACGCCCGGTTGG
>Ga0302325_10033231_pt1 | contig 10572 bp, 8 predicted proteins | sample Palsa_T0_2_FD_201948 | JGI IMG/M metagenome (GOLD analysis project Ga0302325, IMG submission 201948) | Peat permafrost microbial communities from Stordalen Mire near Abisko, Sweden - Palsa_T0_2 | ecosystem: Environmental > Terrestrial > Soil > Palsa > Peat permafrost | place: Sweden: Abisko...
TGCCATGTTATGATAGTGAACAAAGTCGTGTCTTTGAAACTAAAAATAGGAATATCAAGAAGTAAGAGGCTTGTGAAGCTTCTGTGGTTGGTTCAGTCCACTTGGGAATTTTCTGGGAATTTTCAAAACGAAGGAAGTATGACACATCACAAATGTGGAAGTCGAGCTGACTTCCTGTTTTGAACTATAAATTTTAACATACTTCACTCTGAACTTTTTTTGGGGAAAGAATTTAGCTCTTTTTAAATTTACACGAATGTCAAATTTATAAGTCTTGTTTATTCACTTATTAATCTTATGTTATTTTTCGTTTTAATAATTGTCGGTCCACCTATAACGCGTAGCAGTCGCCACTTTTTCGTGGGAATGCTAAGTGCGTAAAGTTGTGGTTGATTTAAGAGGAGGAAGGGTAGTCAACCTGCGACGTTGATATACCCTTCCCCCCGTGGTCCAACTAAGCCAAATCGGGACCAGCTACAGAGGTTTACCCGCGCTTGCTCACCTGTGCACATGAGCTTGTAAAGCGGTCAAACCGCTCTACGTGCACGCAGTTATACGCAAAGCAGCTGTAGCAACAATAATTTTGGCTTTAATAAATAATTCCAGCTTGCCTGAAAGTCTATTAAGCCGGATTCGTATACTTTGAGCCACCTCTTGTACTTTACACAAGCTAGACACTTCGGATATCATAGCCATGTATTGCTCAACATGTAATATAAAATAAACTTTAATGGAACGAGCCTATCCCAAGAGGCGGGGGGCGGTGGGGCGCGGTTGTGACTCTAGCCATCGAACGAGCAAATAGGCTTCAGAGTACCAAACGACAATTGGAAACACATCAGAATTGAATCACCAAGAGACCGGAGAGAAAAGAAGCAAGTAAAGGAACGTTTCTTCTCTAACTACTCTATTTCACCCCAAGCCTAGAGTTCCCTCCCATCACTCAACGAGAACCGCTCTCACTCGTGCAGCTAGCCCCTTACGAACCGTTATCACTGGTGTAGCAGTTATCACTGTCTCCATCACTGTCGTCCCAGTGATCCGCCGCTGTGCTTGTACCAGCGCCGCTACCGCTATCATCATCACTTGCCTCATCAGCCGACTCGTCGTCGTTTCTTTCGTTGTCTGCTTCATATCCGTCATCGGAATCGTCCCCGCCGCCTCTGAGATGTGGTGTATATCCCGCCAAGAAGCTGGTATTTTCTGTCTTCAGCATTGTGAGGGGAAAGAGTGAGAAAGTATTTTCAGTCATATTGAGGTTTCGTATTATGACTCTGAGTTTGAAGGCTTTTTCTTGTGGTAAGGTACGGCTAAAGCTGATTCCTGTTTTATTTATTCTTTTCGCAGGAGAATGTTTGGGACCAGTGTAAGTTGTTGTTAAAGAGGAGAAGGAATCAAGAAAGTGGTCGCTTTTTATACCTGAGAGGGGGGCTCTCGAAGCAGATAGAATATGAGATTTACTCACAGCGAAATATTTGGTTCTCTAGCAGAGTTTGGACATTGACTTAAGGTTTCAAAGAAAGCGAGGACAACTATATAAGATTCATAGCCAAACTTTTAAGATCCCGTGGACTTGCTCATGAGTAATGATAAGTATTCTTTCAGTGAATGTCACCCTAAGCACCTTTTCAGGTATAGTTCATGATATCTCCATTTGTGAATAGACGGAGCTTGACCAATCTTAAATGGCCCAAGGTTCCGGGGGAAGACTGACTGATGATAGCCTTCGAAACGCGTGCTTGTCATCTGTCAGCATCTCCAGTGGGATTATTCCCTGATGATCACTGAGAGCTGCAAAAAATGCTCGGACTCGTTACTTCTTACAATAATAGGGTGAAAGCAAACGAGACAAGTAGATGGCAAAGTACCACGAAAGGCTATGCAGTTGATTCACTTGAAAGCACTTCAACCTATACATACAAAAGAGAATCGGACTTTCTTCGAGCCTCAGACTCTCCAGATAGCATCTGACATCTTCGCCACCTTCGCCATCCCCCACACATCATGTACTCTTACAATATCCGCACCAGCCTGTACGGCCGCTGCGACTGTAGCAGCAGTTCCCCAAATCCTTCCAGCAATTTCCTTCGCGCCGGTGATCTTCCCAATGAAGTTCTTCCTACTAGAGCCCACCAACCATGGCAAGCCCCTCAACCCAGGCCAATCTCGCAACTCATCGAATCTCCTCAGGATCTCGAGATTCTGCTCGCTCGTCTTCGCGAAGCCGATTCCTGGGTCTAGGATTATGCGCCATCGATAGATCCCCGCGGCTTCTGCTGCAGCTACACGCTCGAGGAGTTCTTTGGCTATTGTGGGGATCAGGCCATCAGGGTAGTCGGTAAGCTTATTCATTGTTTCGGGAGTTCCACGGGTATGCATGAGGATTACTGTCTTGCCGAGACGAGCCATGGTTAGGAGCATATCCGGATCCATTTGGCCAGCGGAAATGTCGTTGATGATGTCTATGCCTACTTCTGCCGCCGCGGCAGCAACAGAAGAGCGATACGTGTCCAGGCTGATAACTATTTTTTCCCTTAGCCGGCGTCGGCCATTCAGATGTTGGAGAAAGCCAATTATTCTCGAGATCTCCTTCGAATCGGACACTTGCTCGGTCCCAGGGGCAGTAGACTGGCCTCCAATGTCGATAATAGTGGCTCCCTCATTTCGGTATCCGAAGGCTCTGTTGTACAAGGTTGTGATTGATTGTGAAAGAAGCTCGCCTCCGTCAGAGAAGGAATCAGGAGTAAGATTCATAATGGCCATTACACGAGTATTCCTGGTTGGCTGCAGAGCACGGATTGGCTGCATCCGATCATGCAAAGGAGTCAAGGTGGATATTGGAGGTGACGGCGGCAGAGAATTCAGGTAATCTTGCGTCACTTTCCACGGTGATGCTGGGTCTAACGATTTCCCTGGGATCAGTCTGAGTTGCAGTCAGCAAAGAGAGGATGACTGGAGGCTGTAGCATTACTCTGTAAGAGGCCGCAGCACAAATTCTCGCTCAAACATGGCTTGGTGAGGGATGTTGAGCCTCGCATGATCTACGACTTGATCATCGTACAGCAGAATATCGAGATCGATGTTGCGAGGTCCCTTATCGATGATCTTTTTCCGACCAAGTTGAGTCTCAATACTCTGGAGCACGTCTAAAAGATTAAGAGGCGCAAGAGTTGTTTCAACCTACCAAGTATCAGTCATGTGATTGTGGTTTGGGAACAAGGGAAATGCTCGGATCCATAATGCAGAGCTGAGAGGCAGATTGAAAACGTTCTTATTACCTCACAAACTCCGTTTACAAAGCTCCCTTGATCCGTAACGTACATAGGTTCCGTCTCCCAAAGGCAGCTGGTCCTATGTATTTTGATATCTTGTCGTGATGACATAAGTTTGCAGGCGCTTTCAATCCAACCAATCCGGTCACCAAGGTTGCTTCCAAGGGCAATGTAAGCTGTATGGACCGTCGGAGTCATCTTGGATCCATCCAGCAATGCATCTCTTTCAGCAAGAGGAGGCGCAAATTCATCTATAGAGTACTGAGTCCATTGAGCTGTTTTCGGGGGCTCTTTAGATGAGCTTTGATGCCGGATCTGGAACACCCGGGCATGGAAGACGGCCGGGACATTAGATTTTCTCAGAATTGACACATTTCTTGAGAACAACGCCCCTCCCCCAACACGCCTCCCTAATCCGAAAGCCTTCATCGACGTTGTGGTGTCCTTCAGGACATCATTGCTGATCGAAGTTTCTTGATGAAGTTGAAGTGAAGTTCTTTATAGAGCAGGGGTCTAGCGAGGAAGTCACGTGAGGGCGGTACCCACCGGCTGCCCTAGGTAAGTCGGCTGAATGAAATAAACAATGCAGTTTCATCTCAAGATTGCCGAGAAATGAATACTTGGTGCTGCGAACTCGAGGCATTCTCCATGACACAAAAAGATCTTTCCATACAAAATGTTTCCCAGTTGCAAACAAGCACAAACGTCAACTTAGGCCACCGTAGCCCGGCTTACTCAATCAGCTGATTTCCGCCAAGAGCTTTTCGGTCAGGCCGAGGCATCTTCCCCAGACCCAAAGTTGCCGGCTAGTGGAATTTCAAGGGCGCCGAGCATCTCCACCTTTCTTTCCCCTTCATAAGTTCTCTTTTCCTCTCCGCTACACTCTCCTTCCATCTCTCCACGTTTTTCAAACTCCTTGCTATCTTTCCATTGGCATCTTCGTCTAGAGACCATCGATTGTATTCTCGTCAATAATCTCCCTTACAAACATCCACAGACTTCAAGATGGCCTCACCTCGTAAGTATCACATGCAAGTATTAGCACACGTAAACTGACAGCAATATGCAGAGGTACTTCGCACCACGGTCACCGACCTCCTCAAAATCAACCACCCGATTCTCCTTGCTGGAATGAACGTTGCAGCCGGCCCCAAGCTGGCAGCTGCAGTCACAAATGCAGGAGGCCTCGGTGTCCTTGGAGGAATCGGATACACACCCGATATGCTGCGCGAGCAGATCGCAGAGCTGAAGTCCTTCCTTACAGATAAGAACGCACCCTTCGGCGTTGATCTTCTCCTTCCTCAAGTTGGTGGCAGCGCTCGCAAGACCAAGTAAGCATCACATGCCGAGGCCCCCGCTATTTCTATGATTACAATTTCAATCGCTGACGAACAAACTCTCTGCAGCTATGATTACACAAAAGGCAAGCTCGACGAGCTGATTGGCATCATCATCGACTCCGGCGCCAAGCTATTCGTCTGCGCTGTCGGAGTTCCACCCCAAAGGGTCGTGGACCGATTACACAAGGCGGGCGTGCTATATATGAACATGATCGGACACCCCAAGCATGTTAAGAAGTGCCTCGACCTCGGTGTCGATCTTATCTGTGCTCAGGGTGGTGAGGGTGGTGGACATACTGGCGATGTTCCTACAACGGTGTTGATCCCAGCTGTTGTGCAACTTGTTAAGGGCAAGACGAGCCCAATGACTGGCAAGCCAGTGCAGGTTGTTGCTGCCGGTGGTATCTTCAATGGACAAACAGTTGCTGCAGCTCTTATGCTGGGTGCGAATGCTGTCTGGGTTGGTACCCGCTTCATCTTGACTGATGAGGCTGGTGCTCCCAAGGCTCACCAGGAGGCTGTCCGAACTGCTGGCCATGACGACAACATCCGCACAATTATCTTCACCGGAAGACCATTGCGGGTACGGAATAATGCTTACATTACCAACTGGGAGGAGAACCGTGCTGCTGAAATCAAGGAACTCACCAGCAAGGGTGTCATTCCTGTTGAGCATGACTTTGAGACCTTGGGTGATGATATTGATGATGAGGTATGTTAAACAAACGTCTCCAACCCACCTTACTTGTGCTAATCATTATACAGACGATGGACAATGCACGGCCTTTCCTTATGGGCAAAGCGGCCGCCATGGTGAACGAGAAGAAGAGTGCTAAGGCTCTTGTTGACGAATTAGTTAATGATGCAGTTGCATGTATCCACAATGGGGAGGGACTGACAGTGACCAAGGCAAAGTTGTAGATAAGTAGAGGGGGCATGGCGGCAGACTGATAATAAAATTGACAAGATTCTGATAGTGTATGAATTAGATTTGCTCCCCAGTTGCCTCCCATGTTTGCCAATTTGCATATCCTTCCAAAAACGGGCCTGACCCATGTAGTGCTATGCTTCCTTGCCTCTCCCCGCGGTAATGTAAAACCACGTGCCGGATGGCACAATTCCTTGTCCATCAGGCACTCCATAAAGCATTCTTTTCTTCTGTTTACCTTCACTGTCTTTCTCGCTAATAGAGGCATTGCTTTCCTTTCCAGTACACCATCTAGCCTTGGCCTGTAATGACTTGAACAGTGTTCTCATCAATCTTGTCCCAATCTATCGTCTCAACGAGGGCGTCTTCTTTAAAGGGCCAATAAAATCTTAGATGGGCAACGGCGGTAATCTCTTCGAATCTAAACCTCCCTTCCTTCCAACGTGGCTAATCACTATCGGAGTCTATCGCCGCTCTGCTCAGGTTGTACTTACCTGGCCTCACCCTCTGCTTAGGTTGCTCGGTCACGTTCCAGCTTTCTCTTCCGCCAACCAATTATAATTTGCTTAATATTCCGCTCTACTGTACGAAAGTTGTCAACTCTACTCAATTATTTTCCGAGGGGCCAAGACGGAACCTAGGGAGCCCGAACAGGACCCCTCCAAAACACATCTCAAGGCAGATTTTTCTCATAACATGGCATTATCTCGCGCTGCCTCCCAAATCTTTGTTCTTTCATGTTACAACCCTAGGGAAATGTAATCATGTCTTAGATGGCGGATTCTCATCGCGAATTATTATGTGACAGTTAACCGAAGCTGGTATTAAACCACTTCCTGCTTCTTAACCTAACCAGTGGCTTAATCGCTAGTGTGAACTGAAAATTGAGGTTCGCCTGGCTGTTTATAATGTACGCGCTACAGAACTGCGTTTTATTATCGTATTAGAAGCCAAAGCAGTTTGGGTTCTAGTATTGAAATCCAGTGTGTTCCGATTTTTATTATGCGGAACATTTCTCCTTTAGACAAAACCACCCCGAGGTGCAGTCTAGCAAGCTGAAGTACTCGCAGCTGTAGCACTACCAAGATGCCGCAGTATTACATTAATCTGTCAGGATGCTATGTCACATGATATGTCAAGTAGACAAGCTAAGCACTTGTGTTTGAAAAGGTAAAAAGGACGTAAGGTTCTATTTTAAGGCTTGATCGAGACTTATAGCTTAAACTTGATCAAGTTAATCACAATTTAAAGAAGTATTGTTTATATATAAAAACATGATCAAAAAGCAAACACTAGTATATATCTCTCTTGTGTATATATTTAAATGTCTTAATATCTTTATTATATATTGTATAATGTATTTATATATTTTTAATATATTACTTTTTACTTTCTGAATGTTAATACTCCCACTAGTACAATTCCGCTGCCATCACGTCTCATAATCTAACAACTGCTACCGTGCGCCATACCTGAAACTGAGTCGATTTCATTAACCTTTATATCACAGTCACGTGCAAGCCTCGCAACATGGCTGCATATGCTTCTACCGTAATAAACGCGTGTGCGCGCCTGATCGCAAGATTTTCGGCCTCTGCCTCGCCTCATGAAAAGCAAACAACATCATAAGTTTCACTTCCCGACTGGCCAAGGTTCCTTCCTGGATCACTTGCATTTGGTTCCTACACAATAATAAATGCTCTTGAGGGACTACCTCCTTTATCGTACAGGATTGTTGGGTTTCTGTTTCCGTCGATGTCCATTGTCCTTTGTGGAAAAACCACGCGTCAGTCACACGCTCGAGTCAAAATGTCAATCACAGGGAGAGTCACAAACCTTGCATCGAAGCTTGACCATAATCTTTCGCTTCTAAACGTGACAGTCGATTTCTCGCATTCCGACTTTTCGCTCTGGAAGTGTCCGGCACCAGCAGAGTTCTCAGCAGTTGGCGCAGCCTTGTCTTCTCAGAGGAGGATCAATGCCGAGGATGGTCCAACACACAAGACTGCGCGGAGACTGGGCGCTCTATTTGAGCAGCTGATCCCTTCAACTCCGAAACTTCTCAAAGCTTACGGGCTACGATCATCGGAAATCATTGGGACACCAGGCCTCAACCCCAAAGGGACTGATAAAGACGGTCCTTTCGAAGCTTATGTTGGCACAGACTGTACCACAATCTGGGCTGCTGCAACCTCGGGCCCGGCTTCTCTTGGAATTCAGTTGTTGTCTTGCATGCTTGCCCGGGCTTGGAGCTCTGACAAAGCCACCTCGATCTGGGTGGAGCTCGTTGCAGAGAGACAGGCTGAGATTGTGGCTGCGGAGAACGAAAACTGCATAATTTCCACATCAACAACCGTTGCGGCAAGGCAGGAAATATCAAGGGAAGAACTTGCAAATTGGGACGCAAGCGTCAGGTCCTGGCTTCGGCAAGCTGATCAGGTCAAACGATCTGATCACAATCAGTTCCTCCTGATCATCAAAAATGTCGCGACTCCTTTCGCCAATAGCAAATCTACGTACTCATCGGTCATCGGCAGCTGGACGAAATCAATGCTTTGCATGGAAGGGCTTCTTAACGGACAGCCGCAGCTGGTATCAGATAGGGCTGTGCTTCTCGCGTTGTCTGCTTGGCATCTCTACCCCGATCTTGTTGTGTACGGTGAAGAAGCAACGAATGTCAAGTTCTATGATCTTCTCATCCCAAAGCAAGCAATTCTCACCCTTGGACTTGGAACGATGAGGGCAGATTGTGATGATGGTGTGCGATGGTCTTTAGCCCTTTCTCATCTCAGATACTACGGAGATCCCGTCAAAGTGAACAGCAACGAAGATGTCTCCCGTGTAACAATTCGCCAATTCCAGGCAGTGGTACTTGGGGCAGTCTTTGGCGCGTGGGGCTTGGCAAGCGGAGATATGGTCGATGCCGCAAGATGGGTTAAAGCATTGTGGGATTACTTGCAATCCTCGATTCCGCCTGGAGACGTCGAGCGTCGGCATAGTATAAGTTGGATGGAAGCAATTGCCAAGGGAGCTGAATACATCTCGGAACTATCAGATTCAGAATTGAGAGATGGCAAGGCACTACTAGGCTATGGATCACGCCGAGCGAGTAGATTCATCTCTCTTGCCGATTTTGATGGCGAAGTTGTGAGTCCTCCGACTCCTTTCTTTGGGTTGCTTAATCGATCGGTCTCATCATCACTGTCAGAAAAGTACGACAGGGACCGTGGAGTTCATTACCTACGTGGGGTCGCCGGATCGATGGGACTGCAAAGTGATGAAGCGTTCATTTGCTTTTCAGCAAATTTCGCGGAATACAGCTACTATGAATACACCACCGTGGTTCCGTACATTCATCAACTTGATAGAGCAAGTTCAAACCGTTCCCTGAAAAGCGGTCACGGAAGGTGGATCCAAGCCTTGACGAGGTGGAACGTAACAAATGAACCTCATTTTGACCGATTTCTACCATCTGTTATGCGATCCACCCAGTTTAAACCTATTTTCTGGTCCCAAGTCCCATGCCATTGTGGTGCCTCGTGTACCGATACTTGTCCTTGTAAGAAAGAGGAGGTCGCTTGTGGGACAGAATGCCACTCTTCAGCTGATACCACATGCCTTCCTGGAATCGACATCAAGTTCCGAGTCGCTTATCTTGAAGAGAAAGGAGAGGCTTGTTATCTCCCTTACAATCTCCAGATATTTTCAGACGAAGATACACGAATTGACGCAAGTCGAGGGTTCCATTCTCAGTACTCTGAAGACCAGATGCCTATACCTCAAAACCTTCGGCCAAGCGCGAAGGGAGATCGAATTTGTTGGAAAAACCCGCCAAAACTATTTCGTGGGCGAACACGGCAATCATTGCTAGTCAGCAACTGCCCAGAAGGGGATGGGTGCCAATGTCTAGATTGGTTGCCGCTGCCTAAAGACGAACTCGAATCGCATGCTAAGTATTGCGGGCAAAGGAAAGAGGTCAACTTTCGCCGCGTTTTCCAGTTTCAAGGAGACGGGCAGGCAGGTGGAGGCTTTGAGTTGTACATCCGAGACTGGGAATCTGGCCGTGAAGAATTCGCGTTGGAGCATCAACACTGTAAAGAACTCTTCGAGAAAGCAAGAAAAGAGCTCGACAGTCCCAAGGACGGCACTGATCCCTTTAACAATCAATGTCTAGATCCCTGGATGGTTTGGAGTTTCATAGATCGAGTTGGGACACGGGATCATCCCGCCCGATACAGAGTCCAGCAAAGCCAAAGCTGGACGGCACGAATGATTTCTAGCATTAATCTTCCTGAACGAGAACTTCTGTCATATGAGGTTCTTCGTTCCCTCAAGATGCTTCAACCTGTCGACTTAATTTACGAGACACTCCCCATGGCGACGATTTCCCTTGATATTGTGAAGTACTCAATTTTCGATGGACATTGGATACCCAAGGCATCCCTATATCCAAGAGAAGAAATGAGACGCCAAAATTCATTCGCATGCATTGTTCTCTTTGAAACTGGCCACATCAACTTGAAGCCAGAAGACCTTGACCCTGTACTTGCTCTCAGTATCGACAACTCAATATACGTTGCGGGGCAAGTCTTGTCAGATCCCTTTAATCACATACCTGGCCACGATATCCGACACCTAGTAGGCAATATTGGTCATCCTGGGGTAAGTCTGATGATAGGGCCACAATCTCCTCGAGTTAGAGGCTTGAGTTGTGATTGGCACCTTGTCCAACACGACAATTATGATTGGAAAAGGGAGGACAATTTCAAGAGAACTTCTTTGCATCTTTCCTTCACAAAATGGAAGGTACCCCTGCCAACTGTGAATTTGGGCTCCATCGATCATGAGGTGCATTTTCTTGAGTCTGTCGTTTCTTTGTGCGATCGTGGGGAATGGGTTGCAGACTTGGACATACTTGGTAAAGGCAAGGAAATGCCAGAGCGTGTAGATCTGGAATGCACTTGCGATGGCAAAGATGTCGGCCACGAAGCTTGGACTCGAAAGATAATTTGTCTCGACAATTGGGCAGAGT
>Ga0302325_10033237_pt1 | contig 10571 bp, 7 predicted proteins | sample Palsa_T0_2_FD_201948 | JGI IMG/M metagenome (GOLD analysis project Ga0302325, IMG submission 201948) | Peat permafrost microbial communities from Stordalen Mire near Abisko, Sweden - Palsa_T0_2 | ecosystem: Environmental > Terrestrial > Soil > Palsa > Peat permafrost | place: Sweden: Abisko...
CCGTTCGGCGGAATCATCCTCGCTGGTGCAGTTAAGGAACCGCAGGTAGGCTTCGGCCGCGCCTTCCATGTCTCCCTCGACCTCTTTCTTCCTGGCGCCTTCATAGATCGATTTCGGCAATGATTCAACCCGGGTGCGAACGGCGTCGATCAAGGCGTCGCGAGCGGTGTTTTCGAGCACTCCGAGCATTTCGGTGGTATTGGGGATAACGCCCGTCGGCTTCACTCCTTCGGTGTCTTCGGGCTTCACGCCTTCCAGCACGACAATCTGCTTGTCGTCTTCTTTGAGAATCGGTACTGTCTCCGTCATCTGGCCATTGAGGGTTTCGCCAATACGGAACTGGAGTTGAATGATGTCTTTGAGGTCGACGGTGTTTTTGGTATAGGTATACGGCTGGTGATCGGCCGATTTGATGCTCTTGGGCATCGAATCGAGCAACTGGTGGGCGTCGGCTACTTTTCTCTGGCCTAGGGAAACCTTGTTGTTCAACTCGTCGATGGCCTTTTTATTCCCCTTAGACTCGGCGCCCTGGAGTGCGGATTGCGCCGTCGTGAGCTCGATGTTCGCGGCTTCGTAATCTCGATTGGCCTTGTTCCACGCGGGGTTTGGCTCTTCGTGCTCGCCGGCGAAGTACTTGGACTCCATTGGCGTTGGGCTTGGGGTGACCGAGATGTGATGCTGAAGAACGTCTCCGATCAACTGAAAATCCGGCTTGACGCTGGTGGACTCCCCCAAGCGAATGGCCTTGATGGGACTCGACGATGCTTCCAGTCCGGTGATGATGGCGTTCTCCAGCTGACCTGCGAAGCCGGCGCTGTCACGCTGCGAAGTGCCATCGCGGAACTGTACCTGAATGGAGAGCTTGGAGTGCATGGCGTGGGCCTGCTCGGCGCCCACCTTGGCGTCGCGCACCGACGCTTGATTGGAGGCCTTGTACGACAGCGCTTCCTGAAGGTAGGCCCATCCAAGTTCCGTGCCCGAGCCTTCGGGCTTTTCGAGATAGTGATTGGCCTGGCTGAGGAAGTAGGTGCTCAGTTCATCTCCCAGCACAACCATCTGGTCGAGGTATTTCTCGTCCATGCTCAAGTCGTGGGCGTGCTGCAGATAGGTGTAGGCGTTCTCCATTTCATAGCCGTCGCCTATGCCTTGAATCGGTGTGTGAGCCTTGCGCAGATCGGTCGCTTTCTGCGCGGCGCTCACGACGTAAGCCGGGGCCAGTCTCTTCATCTCGTCGCCGACGAGCATCTGCTGGGCAGGCTGCAGGCCCGATAGCTGTTCGTAGGCCTGGATCATATCGTGCTGCTGCTCAAATTCGGCACTGCGCGCCAGAGCCGCCTTGGCGGCTGCAGCGTTCTGGGCGACGACCTGCTGCTCCTGCGCATTCTTGAGTGAGTCGCGTGCTTCTTTCGTATCCTTCGTATCCACTGCTTTTTGAAACGCGGCGACGGAGGCCGGCCAGTCGAGCGCGGCGGCGGCATCTGAGCCGTACTGCATGTGGAAGCTATAGATGGCGTCGATGACAGCAGCCAGGCGCGGGTCTTCAGCGCGGAAGGCGCGGTATGGCTGCACTGCCTTTGCGGCCTGCTCGATCTCTTTGGCTTGCTTTGCGGCGGCTAATGTCGTGCCTGAATGGAGGGCGGCTTCATAGGTATCGTTCTCTTTGAGCTCCGCTCGCATGAGCACCATACCGGGAGCGAACTCCGCATCGATTCCAGTGACGGCGTCGCTCAACCGTTTTGCGTTTTGCAGATGAACGTATCCAGGGCCATGAGCGATCAGCGCGGCGCGATACGCATCAAGCTCAGCCTGACCCTTGTCTATGATGGCGGTGAGCTGGGCGCGAATCCCGCTTGCCAGCTTGGTTGCCGCGTCGAAGGTCGGAAGCAGAGCCAGCGCCAGGTTGGATTGCGCCTTGGCTTCTTTGAGATCGGAATAGGAAGGCGAGGTGGAAGCTGCCGATTGGCGGTAGGCAGCGAGGGATTTCTCTCCCGCAGCGACGTACAAGGTGGCCAACGCCAGCTTGGTCTCGGCGAGATGCGGCGATGCAGGATACTTGACGAGGAATGCGCGCCAGCCTTCGACATCCGAAGCCCGTTGGGCGCGCAGATATTCGGCCAGTTCGAGATTGGGCGCGGAGATGAAAACCAGCTTCACGCCTTTCTTGAGCGGCGGTACTCCAGCGGTTCCATCGCTGGCGGGAGCGATGGGCGTTCCCCTGAGCGCCGCTTGCTCGACCAGATCGGATAAGGAATACGTGGCGCTGTGCTCGAACTTGAAGTTGGCCGGCGCTACACAGATCGAGCTTCGTCCGGTAGTGGTGTAGCGCAGGATGCCGTCGGAACCGCGCTCCAACGTATCGCCAGAGGTCAGCGTAATCTTGGGCAGCTTGCCGTAGGTGGATTTGTCGATCGACGGCCCCTGCGCCTGAGAGCAGTCGCGCAGCTCCGCTTTGCCGTTGATGAGCACCTCGGCGAGCTGGACATAGGCCGCGCCGGTGGTCCCGTCGTAAAGCTCGATTGCCGTCAGCGAGGGTTCTTTGCCAAACGCCGCAGGAGCGGACGATGCAAGAACAACTGCCAGAAGAACTGCTACTTTGCGCAGCGACTTGCGCAGGGAACTTACTCTTGTCATAAACACACGCGATCTCATAGATCCCCGAGACGATTGTTGAAGCTATTGTCCTGCATCATCCGGCATGAGAAAAAAAGAAAACGATCGCGGAGCCCGATAAAAAACGCTGCCGGCAACTCTGGGGGAGAGGGTGCAGACAGGCCGCGAACAAATATTCCGAATCGATGCTATGGCTGTTAAACTAACACTTCGCTAGGGGAGCCGCAATACCATTTCCGGGTGAGCGGATGGCAGCTTATCGATTGGCATAGCTCAAAGAGTGGCCGCTTGGTGAGGAATGTGAGAGGCTGACCGGGCAAGTGAACGAGAGATCTTCAGCGATTCCAACAACCTCGAGTGGGGCGATTCTTTCGATTCGCCTGTGGATACCGGTCTCGGGTGGAGCTACGGAGGAGCAGGTCTGGAAAAAGGCAACTCCAGCCGCCGCAATCGCCTGGGATCTGGTGGAGGCCTCGGGCGGCGCTGGGATCGTTACCGAAGGCAATCTTCTCACCTCGAATTTTCCCGATATTCCCACCGCAATTCTAGCGGCGAAGCGCATCCAGTGGGCGGTTTCCGGATGCGCCGAATCGGGAGACGCCGAGAGTGGAAGCGCAGCGATTTTGATTCGATCCGCGCTGGGCGGCAAAGATCAGACTTCTGCTGAGGGTTCGGCGCTGCAGGATGTTTCTTTGGAGCAGGCTTCGCCGGGGCAGATTTTATTATCGGAAGCGGCGTGCCTGCCTTTGGAAAATCTGCCGGGTCTGCCGCTTGGCTCTGCCTCGGCGGGAGTCCGCGAGTTGCAATGGCGCCGCACGGACGAGGCGCCGAGTGTCCTGGACGAAGACAATGCGCTGAATGAGCTCATCCGCGAACATGGCCTGGAAGGCTCGATCGATCCTGAGCCGGAAATGGTTGCCGAACCGATTCCTGTACCTGCAGCATTGACGGAGCAGAAACGGGAGGTTGCCGAGCGCGTTCTCGCCGAAGAGCCGGAAAATGCTGAGGAAGGGAATTGGGTCTCGCGCCTGCTGGCGATGCCGCTTTGGCTCAAGCTTGTGTCGGGCGCGCTGCCGGTCGCGATTGCGGTTGCGCTGGTCCTTGTTTTCTCTCATGGCAAGGCGCCGGCCAACCCTCCTGTTCAGCCCTCTGTTACGGCTGTCCCGCCGCAACCTGGGGCGGCTCCCGCTGCCGATACGTCGACTGGCTCGCCAACCCCCGCTGCCAAACCTGCTGAAACTTCGAAAACGCCTCATGAAACGAAGCCGCCGCCGCCGGCCAAGGCTGTTGACCGTGGCCAAAAGCAACATCAGTCATCTTCGACCGAGGTCAAGCCGACAAGCGCCTGCACCCTGGCCGCGAACGATATTTCCTTCCAGCTCGGCGCTGCCGATGCGAGCTTTCAGAGCCGCCAGTACAAGGACGCCGAGAGGCGATACCGGTCGGTGCTGGCCTGTGAGCCGGACAATCGCCGCGCCCTCACCGGGCTCGAGCGTGCCAGCCGTGCACTGCAGTTGCAGCCGTCTTCCAACTAGACGGGGCGATGGCGTGGAGTGTTGTAGCCTGACGGGAATGAAGATTTTGGAAAATGTGCCGCTCGCTCCGTTTACGACATTCGGCATTGGCGGTCCGGCGCAATGGTTTGTCGAGGCTGCGAATGAGCCGGAGATCGTCGATGCGGTGAGCTGGGCGCGCGAGCGGTCGCTGCCTTTGTTTGTGCTTGGCGGCGGGAGCAACCTGCTCGTCTCCGATGCCGGTTTTGCCGGGCTGGTGTTGCGGATCGCGCTCAAAGGTGTGGAGTCGGAAACGGATGCGGGCAGCCGTCTTTACCGGATCGCAGCCGGAGAAGACTGGGATGGCGTCGTAGAGCGGGCTGTTCGCGACAACTGCGCGGGCATCGAATGCCTGGCCGGAATTCCGGGGACGGTTGGCGGCACGCCGGTGCAGAATGTAGGCGCGTACGGGCAGGAGGTCTCGGAGACCATCGAGCGGGTGCGGGTGCTGGATCTGGAAACGCTGCATCTGCGCGAGATGCCGGCATCGGAATGCGGCTTCGCTTACCGGACCAGCATCTTCAACTCCACTGCGCGCGGGCGGTATCTGGTGACGCGCGTCGACTACCGGCTGGCGGAGAGTGGAGCTGCGAACCTGCGCTATGCGGACTTGCAGAAGGCGTTTCCGGGCGGGTCTTTGCCGATCCTGGCCGAGGTTGCGCAAACGGTGCGTAAGATTCGGCGGTCCAAGGGAATGTTGCTGGTGGAGGGCGATCCGGATTGCCGCAGTGCGGGGAGCTTCTTCAAAAATCCGATCGTTTCTGCAGAGCAGTTTGCCGATCTTGCGGCGCGGCTGGGGCAGGAACCGCCGCATTATCCTGCCGGTGCTGGCCAGGCGAAGCTGCCGGCGGCGTGGCTCATTGAAAAGGCTGGCTTCCGCAAGGGTTTTTCATTGGGGCGGGCGGGGATTTCGTCGCGGCATACGCTGGCTCTGGTGAACCTCGGGGGCGCGACAGCGGTGGAGATGCTGGCGCTGCGAGACGCGATTGCGGCGGGGGTCGATGCGAAATTCAGCATCAGATTGCAGATGGAGCCGGTGTTAGTGGGTTTCTGAGCGCGGCAGGCTTAGCTGAGCCTTAATCGCGCCAGCAGCCGCTCGCGCTCGGCTGCCAGAACTTGGCTGGCCGGGCCCACGGCCGCCAGCTTTCCTTCTTGCAGCAGGGCTACTTCGGCTCCGGTGGCCAGCGCGTCGGCGGCGTCGTGGGTGACCAGAATGGTCTGAATTTTCTGCTCAGTGAGCCAGGTTTGCAGGCGGGTCAGAAGCTGGTCGCGAGCGCCGGCATCAAGAGCGGAAAGCGGCTCATCGAGCAGCAGCAGCTTCGGCTTAGGCGCAAGAGCCCTTGCCAGTGAGACACGCTGCGCTTCACCACCGGAAAGATCACGCGGCCAGCGGCGGATGAGGTGGGATGCGCCCACCAGCTCCAACATCTCTTCGATGCGCGTCACTTTTGCATTGATGTCCTTCCATGAAACTCCGTATCCGACGTTGGACGCGACGCGCAAATGCGGAAAGAGGGCCGATTGCTGGGCTACCAGTCCGACACCGCGTTGGGTTGCGAGCGGTCCGGGGCGCAGGTTCAGTCCGGTTTTTGTATCTGTCACTTCCTGGCCGTGAATGGCGATTCGCCCCGAATCCGGCCGGTCAAGCCCTGCGATGAGGCGCAGCAGGGTGCTCTTGCCCGCGCCCGATGGGCCAAAGACCACGGTCCAGGGAGCGGCAAAGCTGCACTCGATCTCCAAACCGAAGCCGCCACGCCGCGCCCGAAGCAGCAACTCAATCATTCCGCCCTCCTGACGATCGAGGCCGCTCGATGGCGGGGCGGACGAGATTTTTCGGACGCGCATAAACCGCGATCAGCGCCAGGACGCAGAAGCCCAGCAGCAGGATGGCGGTGCGATTAGCGGCGGCGTAGTCGAAGTTTTCCACCTGGTTGAAGAGGACCAGCGAGAGCGTGCGCGTGGCGCCTGGAATATCTCCGCCAAGCATGAGGACGACGCCGAACTCGCCCATGGTATGCAGAAAGCTGAGGATGGCGGCGGTCAGCATCGAGCGGCCTGCCAAGGGGATGAGCACGGTGCGGAGGAGCCTTGCGTGGCCAGCTCCAAGCAACCGCGCGGCGTCGATGAGCGAGGAGTCGACGGCAGCAAAGCCCGCGACGATCGGTTGCACCGCGAACGGCATGCTGTAAATCACGCTGCCGACGACAAGTCCAGCAAAGGAGAAGGCGAGTGGGTGGCCGAGAAGAGCGGACAGAGCGCGTCCCAGGCTAGTGCGTGGGCCAAGGAGCACGAGCAGATAAAAGCCGAGCACCGTGGGCGGCAAGACCAGCGGCAGTCCGGTTACGGCCTCAGCCACGACGCGCCATCGCGAGCGGCCCAGGGCGAGCCACGCTGCCAGCGGGATGGCGACCGCCAGCAGGATCGCCGTGGTGATGGCTGCGAGCTTAAGGGTGAGGGCGAAGGCCTGCCAGTCCATCGGCTATTTCACAGGCGTCAGGCCGCCTGCGGCGAGCTCATGCTGAATGGCTGGGGAGAGGAGAAAGTCGAGGAATTTGTGAACGTTCTCGCGCTGCGGGGTCTTGCTCAGGATGACCGCGCCTTGTTCGATGGGAGGATAGAGATCGCGTGGCACAACGAAGTAGCTTCCGCTCGATTCGAGGCGTGGGGTCTTGGCTGAGGTGAGTGAGATAAATCCGGCGTCGGCGTTGCCGGTCTCAGCAAACTGCGCGGCCTGGGAGATGTTTTCCGCAGTGACGAACTTAGGCTTGAGCGCATCGACGAGCTTGAGGCTGGTGAGCGCGGCAATCGCTGCGCGGCCATAGGGCGCGCGTTCAGGATTGGCGATAGCCAGCCGCTTCAGCGACGGATCACGCAGGGTATCCAGCGTTGGATTGGGCCAGTGGCTGTCCTTGCGGGTCCAGAGAACCAGCGTGCCACGCGCGTAGATCAACGGCGAGGAGGAGTCGCTCATGCCGTTGGCGCCCACGATGCCGGCGGTGTCGGCCAGGCCGGCGTTGATGAGCCGCTTGGGAAAGCCTAGATCGGCGGCTAGAAAGACATCGAAGGGCGCGCCGTTTTGGATGAGCGTGGTGAGCGCGGCGGAAGCCTGGAAGGTGGCTCGCGCTTCGATTCCTGTCGCCTTCTGAAATTGATCGAGGATGGGCGGCAGGACAGGCTGCAGGTCCGCGGCGGCGGCAATATGCAGTGGCTCAGGCTGCGCCAGCGCGGACAGCGCAAAGGTGAAAAGGCTTATTGCGCAGGCCAGCGCTATTGCGAAGGGAATTCGGAGTCGCGATGTTGGAGAGCCGGTTCGTTTTTCAACGATTTCCGGTTGCGAATTGATACGGTTGCAGGGCCGAGGCATGGTGCTTCCTCCTGGCGCAATCCCGGATGCGGGTGCTTGCTGGTAGGCTAACACTTGAGATGAACGACAATCTGCATCAGTTACGCTGCTTCGGCTGCGGCGTGCGTATTCGCGGAGATCAGGCCGGCTCGATCTTTCGCTGCAAAGACTGCGGCGATCTGTTCGAAGTGGAGTATCCGGGCTGGGGCTTGATCGGCGGCACGGACAGGCCCAATGCCGGTGCGTTGAAGTGGCTGTGGCGTGAGCGCCGCGCCTCTTCCGAGCTGCTCGATCGCTCCGGCGTATGGCGCTTTCGCGAGATGCTGCCCATCCTGGACAACTTCGGCAATGCGGTGACGCTGCAGGAAGGAAACACACCGCTCTATCATCTGCCTCGCACTGCCAAGATGCTCGGCGTCGATCAGGTTTACGCCAAGCACCAGGGCATGAATCCTACCGGCTCTTTCAAAGATACGGGCATGACCTCGGCGCTGAGCGTAGCTAAGGAGCGCGGGTTCGAGTGGGTGGCCTGCGCCTCGACGGGGAACACTTCGGCGGCGATGGCGGCTTATGCTGCCCGCGCGGGCATGAAGAGCCTGGTGCTGATTCCGCAGGGCAAGATTGCCTGGGGGAAACTGGCGCAGTCGATGGATTATGGCGCGGTGACCTGCCAGCTCAACACAGACTTTGACGGCTGTGTGCGCGTGCTCTCGACCATCGTGCAGCAGGCTCCGATTTATCTGCTCAATTCCGTCAATCCCTATCGACTCGAAGGCCAGAAGACGCCGGCGCTGGAGATTGCTGAATTCTTCGATTGGAATGTTCCAGAACATATTCTTGTGCCCGGCGGGAACCTGGCCAACAGCTCGGCATTGGGCAAAGGGCTGCGCGAAATGAAGGCCTTGGGCCTGATCTCGCGTCTGCCCAGGATCTCGGTGATTCAGGCCGAGGAAGCGAACCCGCTGGTGCGCAGCTTCATCGCTAACAATGGCAAATCGATGGAGCCGGTAAAAGCGACGACGCGGGCAACGGCGATCCGCATCGGCAACCCCGCCTCTTGGCGCAAGGCGGCGCGGGTGATTCACGAGACCGGAGGATGGTGCCTGGATGTGAGCGAAGCCGAGATTGCCGTGGCCAAGGCAGAACTGGGCCGCGAAGGCATCGGCAGCGAGCCTGCCTCGGCCGTGACCCTTGCCGGCCTCAAGAAGCTGGTCGCGCAAGGCAAGATCGCGCCCTCCGACACTGTGGTGCTGCTCTTGACCGGGCACACACTCAAAGATGCGGATTACACCATCGATTTTCATCGGGGAACGCTGCTCAAGCCGGAGGAAGCAGAGCCACTGCTACCGGAGATCGACGCGCTGCGCCGCAATGCGGTCGAGGTTGAGGCGACGCCAGACGCAGTGCTGAGGGCGCTGAAGGAAATTCAGGAGAGGTGGGTCTAGCTGTGGCTTCTTTTCGGCTGCAACTGCCTGCGACCTCGGCCAATCTCGGAGCGGCTTTCGATACCGCCGCAGTGGCGCTAGGCTTTCATCTGACGATTGAAGCTGAGGAAGCGCAAGAGTTTACGATTGCGGCGACCGGGCGCAATGCCGGCCTGTGTTCGCGGCTCGAAGACAACCTGATCCTCGACACCTATTGCAGCCTGCTGGCTCGTGAAGGCCGCGCCGCCGTACCGCTGGCGATTCGCATGGAGAACGGGATTCCGCTAGGCATGGGATGCGGCTCCTCGGCTGCGGGGCGGCTGGCGGCGATTGCGCTGGCCTCGCATTTCGGCAAACTAGGCTGGACGAGCGAAGAGATTCTTTCGGAAGCTTGCGCGCAGGAAGGGCATCCCGACAATGCGGCGGCTTGCTGGCTTGGAGGGATGGTAGTTGCCGCCTGCGAGGGAAGGCAGGTCCATGTCGCGCGGGTCGATCCACCGGCAAACTGGAAGGTCATGGTGGTTCTGCCGGGCGATCCGCTGCCAACCAGCAAGGCTCGCGCCGTGCTTCCGGCAAGTTACTCGCGGGCGGATGCGGTGGCAAACATTCAGGCCGCCTCGCTGCTTGGATTGGCTTTTGCTCAGAGCCGGGGAGATCTGCTGCGTCCGGCGATGGCGGATCGGCTGCATCAGCCCTATCGGGCGGAGATCTGCCCGCTGCTGCCTCGCCTGTTGCCCCTGGCGGGAAGCGATGGAATTCTGGGCGTGGCGTTGAGCGGAGCCGGGCCTTCGGTGCTGCTGATCCTTGCCGGAGAAGAGGCCGCGCCGGGCGCGAAAAAGGCCGTTCAAGACGCACTGGCGAATGAGGCCGAGGTCGAAATTCTGGTGGCCGGCTTCGAGTCTGCCGGAGCCTGCGCTTCCTTCTCTTAACGGCAGGTATAGATTGGAGTTACTTCAGGGGTGTGCGGCGGATTTTGCGGGGAGTTTCAGCCTTCTCCATCCCCCGTTGGTGATTACTTTCGGCATTACCTAAGATTTCTTGCATTTGAACTGGAGAGCACCTAGATTGACCGTGTGGGCAGTTCTGGGGGAGGGCTGCTCTAGCGCCCGAGATTCCTTGATGGGATCCGGGCGCTTTTACTTTTCTGCCTCTTATCTCTTTTCATTTCAGAATGCCACCCGAATGTTGCTGTCCGGCAACCGTTGCCGGGGTGGGTCGCCTTGCGACTTTCCCACATCATTTGCATCTTATAAGACGGCAAGTGCGGTTAAACTGGCAGTGAGCAGCAATTTCGACAGCCGAACCGCGAGGAGAGAGATGGCCGGAAACGCAATTGAGGTAAATGATGCAACCTTCGACCAGGAGGTTCTGCAATCGGAACAGCCTGTGCTGGTCGATTTCTGGGCGGTTTGGTGCGGCCCCTGCAAGGCGATCGCGCCTATCGTCGACGATCTGGCTACGGCATATGCCGGCAAGCTGAAGGTAGTCAAGGTCGATGTGGATAAGAACGGCGCTACGCCCTCCCGCTACGGAATTCGCGGAATCCCGGCTCTGCTGATCTTCAAGGGCGGCAAGGTCGCCGACCAGATTGTGGGCTATGTGCCCCGCGAAGTGATCGAAGAGAAGGTCAATCGCGTTCTG
>Ga0302325_10033238_pt1 | contig 10571 bp, 14 predicted proteins | sample Palsa_T0_2_FD_201948 | JGI IMG/M metagenome (GOLD analysis project Ga0302325, IMG submission 201948) | Peat permafrost microbial communities from Stordalen Mire near Abisko, Sweden - Palsa_T0_2 | ecosystem: Environmental > Terrestrial > Soil > Palsa > Peat permafrost | place: Sweden: Abisko...
GGGAAAGTGGGAAGGTAATCTTTGGAGTGAATTATCCAAGACTCGTGGAGTTGAAGAAGCGCTATGATCCCGAGAACATCTTTTCAAAGGGGCCGAGTTTGATTGCTTAAAATGAAATCTTGTTTTATGAGGTAAACGATCCAAAATAAAAATTGTTTTAAATGAAGTTGGCCATGTCCAAGAAACCCTTTTCCTCAACCTTGTATTCGCTCTCCCAAAGGATCCTCTCTGCCTATGGCTCCAATACAGTGCCTGCATCTCATATGCCCAGCATCAAAAGCTCTTCTCTTGACTTCTTCGGCCTCGCTCGCAGTTGCAGCTCGAGCCTCATCTTTCATCTTCGCCAGTGCTCGATTCGCCTTATTTCGGCGGTAAATCTCGGCTTCAATAGCTTGATCGTGCTCCTGTTGAGCAGTGTTGTCCGGTTTCGACGCTCGCTTTCTGGTCAAAAACGCTTGAAAGGGCCCAAGATTGATCAATGTATTCAGGCTATGAATATCATTCTCATCCAAGCGGACAGTGTCGCAAGTGTTGAATGCATCCATCTGCTCCAAGAATTCTTCGCCGAAGATCACATCGCAAGGAAGGCCTGGTAGAACGTGGAACGACATTTTAAAGCGGTCGAAGTGGGAGAGCTGAACGGAGGAGACGTGGACTTGCCCAATTGTTTCGACTATCGTCTCGTCGGCGAGCATCACTCGGTTTCGAGCGCTCTCGCTCGTGTCGATCTTGAACCCTCTTCTCCGAGCACAATGCAAAGACATCAAGTCGAGATCAGAGCCAGTATCAGCTCCTGCAATAAGTGACCTCCCATCAGCAACGAAAGTAATACGTTCTCGAGGTGACCCGATCCACTTGAGGAGTGGGAGATCGCCGAAACTGTACGGACAGTCTACCAAAAGGTGCTTCTTTTGTGTGAAGAGTTTGAACTTTCGAATGAAGTCCAACCCTAAGATCAAAGGGACTGGACATTTGGCAATAACATCGAACCACCGATGTTCGATCGATTGGCTATCGCCGAAGATCCTTAACGGCACCAAGGCTCTACCAAGGGACTGTATCAACTTCCCGCTGCCCAACTTAAAGATACTTTTGTCGGCTTCTCCACGCTGAACAAGAATACCATTATCTGCTGCAAAGGTTTCGGTGATTATATCTCTGTCCGATCCGGAATCTGGCCGCGCAAAGCAAGTTGAACCACCAATCGAACAACGAAGTGCTTTGCGTCTGCTGTTCATTACTTGTGAATGCGAAGCCTTCGGGGGAGCTGACTGCGTTCCCAACGCCTTCAGGGGTGCGTCCTTGGACATGGACAAAGACTGTTCCAACGAGCTCCAATGTGAATTATTTCTGAACATCCGTAGCAGCACTCGACGATTCAGCGCATTGAGCAGTTCTTGTGCTTCAGCTGCAGCATGCTCGAGCCGCTCTCTTAAAGTTGGCTTCAAACCCAAGTACTGGACTCTTATCCACCACATAAATTCACTATGCCAATTAAATGTTTCATCTGTTAATAGAAATTTAGTTTCGACTTGCTGAAGAGCACTCCCCATACGATGGGACACAGATGCAATCAAATGATGAAGATCAGCTGTTTCAATGGATTGCGACTCCAAGAGATATGGGTAGCGAATCAATGTTGAAATGATAGAGCCAAGCAGGTTTGGAGCGGCTACCATAGGAGAGACGACTTCTTTGAGGTCTTCCGCATTGTGGGAGACGGTAGTGAGCTTCTCCATTATTCTTTCCACGAGTTCCGTACCGAATTGCGCAACCCGAGCCAGATATGAAACTGTGATGGCATGTTCGGACCCGAAAGTATTCACAATCTGCTCATGCTGTGCTGTAGGAATGCTCTTCTCTGAAACGTAACTCATTGGTAGGAGCCACCATTCGACCGACCTATCAATTAGCAAGCAGTTGATCCCGGGAGCTGGAAACTTACATATTTGTGTCTTTCTTCTCTTGTTCTCGAAATCTCGTCCGTTAAAGCGCCCACTCTCTGCTCTCAGGATCGTGTATATTTGTGATGTTGGTCCGAAGTTTTCTCAAAGTGAAAGAAGATTAGGCGACAGCTGCGCCCAAGGCAGATCGCGGGGCTGACTTCAACAGCCTCGTTCTAATCTTACCAATGGGATTCTTTCACCCCGCCTCCAAATTTCCCAACCTCAAAGTTTCATCTTCGAAATGAACAATGCCGAATCTCGATGTCGAATTGGCTTCCCAACTTACAAATCCTGCTCGAGGTTTCGCACTCGTCGCCTCCAAAATAGCCAGAGACAGTGACAAGACAACAACTATCTACCGCCGCTTCGATGAACTATCCGCCCGGAATCTCCTTTTCTACCAAGCTGAGCTCGCAGAGCTCAAGGGCCAGCAGAGGGATTATGACGAGGTTGATCGAAATGCGAAGGATCAAGCGAGTATAGAGTGTCAGAGGGACTGGAGCGAGTTCGAGAAACATGCCAGTGAGGATGAGAATGGGATGGTGCAGAGAAGAGAGAAGGAGAAAATGGAGCTGGCGATGAAGATCAGGGAAAAGTTGGAGAACTATCGTAAGCTATACCAGACTTTCCAAAACCCCCAATTATCAACGAAATAAAACAGATGCAGCACTAGCCGCCCACCAACTCCTACTAAATAGTCAACCACCCTCAAACAGCACCATCAAGGCAATGCGAAATTGGTTCTTCAACAATGCAAACGGCAAATCGGGGAAAGACGAGATCCCACAACTCTGGGGAGCAAGTGAAACCATCTTCGATGATCCCCACGACCTCGTCGCTCTACGAGTCCCAGCCGACCAGGATCGGCTTTCGGAATTCATCCAAAACAACTTTGGAGTCTTCTTTCAGACCAGTGCTCCTGATGGTCGTACAATATATACTTCTGAGCGGTCAATCTCGCGTTTCGTTGCTATATTCAGTACCATCCTTGCGGCTGTGCTTTTGTTTGGAGCGATCATCTCCTTGTATATCGTGCAGAATAAACGCGCTCTACTGGGCATGCTAAGTGGATGGACGGTACTGTTTGCAGCTTGCGTAGGACTGTTGACGAACGCTCGACGAGACCAGATTTTTGGTACAACAGCGGCATATGCAGCGGTACTAGTCGTCTTCATAAGTGGCAACCTAGGAGGAGCACCCTCGACAACAGGAACTTGTATTTGTACGCCTGTATAATGTTATCTACAGTGAAACGGGAACAAAACGTACTCATTCAAAGATTCTATACTGCTTGAAATCCCAAAATGCCACCAATGTAGTCTTTAACGCCTGACGTAGCCCATGACAACCGTATCTACACATTTTCATCCGTACAATTCATGGACTCGTGAATGCTGAATTGATTGCCTCGCCTTCTTCGGGCGTGATTGACATGTCCAACATATCCATTGCACATTGTGCAACGTCGGCACCGATTCCTGCTTCCAGAACCAGATTGTCATCCGAAAAGCTTAATCTCGAGAGGCATAAGAGATGTTTCTGCGAGCCACCTGGTACTACGGCAAGTTTCTTTTGCATATCAATGATATTGTCGTATCGCGTAACAAGATGATATAATAGCCGTACTGCAAGACTTATCGTGCGTGAGCTGGGTCTGAATTAGCCGATGACCATGCAACAACTGGCTTCTAGCTTACCTTTCCTCATGCCGAGGTTGAAAATCATACAAAAGGTCTAGCTCGTCACTTATAAGGCTGACAAGTCGCCCAATGAGCAGTGGATGTACTGCCACAGCCTTGCTAGCAAATGGAGAGCGAGTCATGCTTGTCAGTAGCTGCAGAATTTGGACTCGTATGGTCGATAGAACAGCAAGATCAAATTTGTCGTTGCTCATTGGCAAACATGGTACCTCGTATAGAATATAAGAGAAACGATCCAGAACCCAGCTGATTTGACTATCTTGAGGATACTCCACAGGTATAGCACCAAAGGAGTTTCGAAATACACTAGTTGAGAGCAGCTGCAGCATGATCTCGAAATCTGCTTGCTGTTGATTCGTGCTAAGCATGATAAGCATGAAATCATACCGAAACAGCTTCCAGAACCGCGTGATATGTTCGGGATTGGATGTACATCCCTGCGCCACGAGATACAGAAGAGACATGCAAGCCCCTACATCGATGTCCTGCTCGAATTCTTCGGCTGGTAAACTTTGGAATCTTGGTATTGCTACTAGATCAGCAGTGAGTTGCGTGACCGGAACAAGTGAGTCGATAATATGAGGGGCTATCAATGTGGTCTTTAGCTCCAAAGCAAATGAAAGCATGTCTATGAATAGAAATATTGGTTTGTACTACCGCAGGTGTCAGCAAAGGTGCAGGACATATTTCGGCAACGTACGTATTTTTCTTCTAGACAGTTCTTCCAGATGGAGACAAGCAACTCGCAAAAATCTATAGGAAGATCTTTCGAGGATTTCTTGACTCCTAGCTCTGGTATCCGCCCAAGTATGATCGACTGGAAGGACTCTTTGGGAGTAGATGGCAAAGAGTGTTTCCCCAGCTCTTCTAATGTCCGAAGATGGTTTGCATCAACTCGATGATCTAGCATAGTTCCAATAAACTATGTTGTCAGCTGTTTTGATTTTCAGTACTAGGTTGATAGTCTCACATCGAATCTTTCATCTTGTATCTGCAGACTTGCGATGATGGCCTCGTCGAGAACAGTACCCTTCGGATCTGGCACCAAAGCAGATGGGTCCTCTAGCTGAATAACTTCTAATGCACCAGCAGGACTCTCAACCGCTTTCCGTTTTCGTTTTCCTGGTTTGGAAGGAGAGCCAATGTTTCGTTTCTGAAATTTCGAGGGGGAGATCTTTGACGGTGAGAGAACCTCAATCTCATCGTCATCAAAGCCATCTCTATGGGCAAAGGTCTTTTTCTTCTTGGGCGTCGTTACCGCACTTGTGCCATCTTTCTTTTCCGCAGCTTTTTGTCTGTTCAATCTTCGAACCCGCTCGGATTCTTCTGCCAAATCCTGCCTTATGAAGTCGCGCTCGGTAGCAGCATTCTTCTCCGCAATTCGGGCCGCCTCTAGGGCTTTCTGCTGCTTCGCCAGCCTGTCCTCATTGAGCTTCCGAAGAGCAGCCACTTCCCTCTCGTGTTCCTTTGCCGATTTCTCTTGTTTGCTCCGCACAATCGCAATTTCGCCAGCCTTGGCATTGAGGTCCTCTTTGAGCGCATTTCGCTCTTTAAGCAGCTGCAAATAATGAGATCAGGTCAATAATCGGGCTCGGCAACATTACCTCCTCAATTTGTCTCTGCAAGCTCAATACGTCGGGTGCTTGAGCTTCATCGCCCCCCTGATCCACGGGGTGTATGTTTTGGACAATCGGCACCGATGGCACTCGACTCGGCTCATCGAACTTGGGGGGTGGATTATATCGTTGTCTGCTTGCCAAGCTGGAATTGTTGCCTGCCCCATACCGCTGCTGTCGAAACTGTTCGTGTTGAGTTGCTGGCCCCGGAACATTTTGACGAAGACTGGAAACGATGGCTGGCGTACTTCTTGACTCGTCAATTATAACGGCATCGTCGAAGTCCTCCTCCTGGAACTCGTCATCGCCATAGTCCGAGGAGGGAGCCGCCTGAACTCGTTGGGCCTGAGTGGCTTGGATGGCATTGTTCTCGAGTTCTATAAGGGTATCGTGGGCAAGGGCGTCTAGATCATCGTCGCCATAATTGCTCCCTCCATCGTCGTGACCGGCCATCCCATAAAGTCGTCATCGGGCACTCATTGATTCATTGACTGTCTATTGAGTAGGTCAACCTCAAATTCGGCCAACGCGTTTAATACACTTGAAGCGTGTTTCTGCCGCGAAGGCGGTGTAGGGCCTTTTAGGGCTAGCCACTCGGGGTCGGAGTAAAAATATTCCGCGGGGACGTGGGACTTTCCAGACTTCCCGGTCCCTTTCTTGGGATAAATGAATATTTCTTGAAACTTAATAGATACTATATAGAAGCCAAAGCAAGAGAAAAGAAATCCCTTAGATGGTGGTCGTATGAAGTCAAGCTGAAACCAAATTAACTCTGCCGCACTCGGGCTTCCAACGCGAGCTTCACAAGCTTCCAAGCCCCTAAGGAAATCGTCCAGGTTTCCAAGGAATACGTCAGACAAAGCTCAGCGTCGAACAACACAGCTTTGCGCCGCGATCTTCCATCGACCACGACAACTCGACTGCAAAGTCTTACTCGTGCCTCCAAAGGTCTTTTCCCGCCGTTCACACCCGCCAGAAATCCTCAGTCGACCACATGAGTGTGTGCGAGAGCGCGTAGGAACTTCCCCACTCGGTCTTGGCATTTCAGACTCTGCATCTCAAGTCTCCAGCGGAACGCGCAGGAATATTTGATTCTCTTTCAAAATAAGAGCAGGACTTTGCAATGGCGAAACCACGTCGTGGGGTCAAATTCAACCATCGCGGTAGTGGGGCAGATGGGAGAAGGAGCAGCTTCTCCGATATCAGCGAGGTCGCCTCAGAGCCAGGTTCTCCTTTGAAAGCAGCAAACGGAGATGCCGCGTCAGATGTATGGTATTCAGTCTATAGCGCTCTGGATTTTCTGCTAACCCTTGCCCAGGCGCAACAAATCCAAGCCTCCGAATATGAAAAGAAGAAACAGACGTTTATCACCCGGTCAATATGGACATTCGTTATGATAGGCGGCTTTTTCGGAGCAATGTTCGCGGGACATATCTACATAATAGCGATCGTTACTGCTATTCAGATCGTGTCGTTCAAGGAAGTTATTGCTATTGCGAACGTTCCCAGTCGAGCCCGGCGGCTACGATTTACAAAGGCTCTGAATTGGTATTGGCTGGCGACAACGATGTACTTCTTGTATGGCGAGAGTGTGATCTACTACTTTAAGCACATCGTGCTAGTCGACAAAGTGCTTTTACCGTTTGCGACACATCACCGATTTATCAGCTTCGTGCTATATGTCATAGGTACTTACCAACATCTGGCAGACTAATACTCAAGGGCTGATAAGTTCTAGGATTCGTATTCTTCGTTGCCTCCTTACAAGCGGGTCACTATCGATTCCAGTTTACCCAATTTGCATGGACACACATGGCTCTTTACCTTATTGTGGTTCAGGCGCACTTTATCATGAATAATGTCTTTGAAGGAATGATTTGGTTCTTCCTGCCCGTTTCCCTGGTCATTTGCAACGATATCTTTGCCTATATTTGTGGCATTACATTCGGCCGCACACAACTCATCAAACTCTCGCCAAAAAAGACTGTGGAAGGATTTGTTGGAGCTTGGATTCTCACCATCATCTTTGGAGTCGGCATGACTAACGTTCTGATGCGGTACAAATACTTTATATGTCCAGTCAATGTAAGAAGAAAGCCCTCACCCCATATAGTTTTCTAACAATAGTAGGACCTTGGTGCAAATATTTTTACTGGCCTTGAATGTATACCGAACCCCGTCTTCATACCTCACCTCTACCACCTTCCAATCTGGTTTCCGCACATGAAGTCTTTTTACATGGCACCAATGCAGATTCACATCCTCGTATTTGGAACTTTCGCCTCTCTTATTGCCCCATTCGGTGGCTTCTTTGCCTCTGGCCTCAAACGTACTTTCAAGATCAAAGATTTTGGCGATTCTATTCCTGGGCATGGCGGAATTACCGATCGTATGGACTGCCAGTTTATCATGGGATTCTTTGCATACATGTACTACCACAGCTTCATTGCGGTTTACAAAGTCTCCCTCGGTGGAGTTATCGAGACGGCTATCACAGGACTTACCTTTGAAGAGCAGATGGAGCTTGTCAAGGGGATTAGCAAACATCTCCATAACCAAGGTGTCATTCCTGAAGGAGTAAGTCTCGTTCCTTTACCATGCACCTTAACTATCACTAATGCTATCCAGGTCCTGGACTGCCTGAATCTCGCAGTGAAGAGGAGATGAGCAAAAGTTTTTGTTTACGACTGATGATTTCAAACATTCCTGGGTCTCCCTGTACATTACCGTCTAATTTGTCCATATGTTCACCAATGGTTTGGAATATTCTTTGGTGCAAATGGAGGTAAGTAAATATGAACTGCAGTCTTCAAAAACTCTTGCGAAAGGCACATGAAGGTTGGAAACGCCTTTTCGTACTCAGCATTCATTGGAGTATGGCATAGGAATGAAGGCGCAATAGCGATGAAATTACTGCAGTCCAGTACTAAGCACACTTCAAAACTTCACTTGACTAAGCTGGACCCTGTTACTCTACCCTCCAATCACTCTGACAAGGTTTGGGCTTGTCAAGTGACGAGTGCTCAACATTAGGGAGAATATCCATCGATTGCAGCTGTAATAAGGAAAAGTTGTGGAGATATTTTGTTTAGAGTGCAAGCCCTGGGCGTATAATCAATCTTCCCTTCCAACAGCCGTACGAGATGCTGTTCCTGGAAGGTGGTTCCTTCCCCCACTTGGCCATGAACTTCTTGAATTTCACCCCCAAAAGAAAGTCTCACATCTTCCCTCCATCCCGTACCACTTTCCTTCGCTGTACCGTCAATATCTACGCAAGCCAGTGATATGAAGTCGATATGTTCCGATATCTTACATTTGCTCTCTCTTTCATGGGATCGCTAGCTGCGCCAAATCTTCCACCCATTCATTACACAATCTCGAGACGCGGCGGCAGCTTCCCAGCACCTGACATCGCAAATTTGACGTATCTTCTGGAGCAGCTGCAAGTGGTGGAATCTCGATTCAATGCCACGACTCGCGACTTCGTTGGAAACAAAGTGGTGCGTAAACCAAGGCGTCTACATGGTACACAAGCCTCATCAACTTTACTCGGAGACGTCGGGCGAGAAGGCAATTGGTTTGCCAGCCTGCATATTGGGGACCCTATACAAGAGGTTCATATGGATCTTGACATGTTGACCGCTGACTGGCACATCTTCTCTACCAGCAGTGGGACTGGATCTTTCTATCTCGACTTTAATAGCAAGACATACGGTGAGCCACTTTTTGTCTCTCATTACATTCAGCAATAACAGTTTGGAGTTGAGGCAGAGACACCACTGACATTTCCCACCTGTCGTGAGCCAAAGGATATCGTTCATCTACCAACAATCAAACGATCCAGTCCTATCTCTTTTGCACTTTGCAGGCCAGCAAAACAATGGATTCGCACCCTCTTGCCTTCAGGGGCATATTTAGGCCTAGCCCCATCTAAAGCTCTCAGCCAGACGAAAACAGTCTCCTTGATGACACAATTGATTGATAAGGGTATCATTGACAATCCGGTCTGGTCACTCGTGTTGATAAATGGCAAGGATGGAATATTCAGCATTGGAGGGACTTCGGCCCCTTTACTTCGGCTGGCAGCAATCGAGACCGACGATGAGTTGACCCGAACACCTGAGATGAAGCGAGATGGGATTGCGGTGTCCAGAACCGCCTCTGAAATAGAAACGGAAGCGGCAGTCTCGTCCACCGAGTGGAAATGGAGCAAGGTGCAAGGAGCGGAGGGGTGGTGGCAGATTCTGATGCAAGGTATTTGGGTAGATGGAATCAAAGCCCTCGAAAACCAGCCTATTATTCTGGATGTGAGTACTCTCCCAACTTGTAGACTATCGTAGCCTAACGCTCCAAAGATTAACACACCTTTCATCCTTGCACCTCCAATCGCAGCGAGGGCATTTTACTCCTCCATCTCTGGGAGCAGGCAACTAACTCCTCCCTATGATCAATTCCATGCGTACCCATGTTTCAACCCACCCAAAATACATTTCAAGTTCGCGGACTGGAATGTCGAGGTCTTTAACGGTAAAATTCACAAGGGGACTTTTTCACCAGGAGGGATATTCTCATTGGGACGAATGGCTGCTGGAAGTGGTTACTGTGTGGGGATTGTTGTTGAGTCGAGAATGGGTACGAGAATATCTCTTGGGGCTAAGACAGGCAGTATTGAGCCTGGAACAACTATGGAAGGAGCGAATGGGTTGGAAGATGTCTGGATCGTTGGAGAGCCGTTCTTCCGGGATGTCCAAGTTGCATTTGATGTAAGGTTTCTAATCCCGGCAGACCTAAGGGAGGTGCTGACAGACTACTAGTGGAAGGAGAAGAAGGTTGGCATGCAAAGAGTTTGAAGATGTCGCTTTGGAGCGGTCTTCTTGTCGATAGCAAGATGAACACCGGGGTCTAATCGGAGCGAAGTAGTTTGTAAGTTCAGGTAGTCACGTATGGTGATCAAAAATACATCAGGTCTTCTTTTTACGTCTTCTTATCAGGAGCAAGGTCTCATTCATTCTAAATACATGAAAACAGGGTATCTCATCACCCCATGAACGCCAACCGAAGCAACAAATGCAAATGCAAAACTCATAATCACGCCTCAAGCTGGTATTTACTCAGCGGCTGGCTCCCCATGCATACGGACTCTGTAAATGCAAGTATATCCCACCTTTTCTCCTCCCCAGTTACTCTTTGAGCGTACGATGATCTTGTTCGTTGAAGCACCGAGAGCCTTCATATCAAGCTGCACCGGGAAGGATTGCACATTTTGACTCGATTCTAGGTCGTAGGAGAAGGCAGCAATGCGGACCCAG
>Ga0302325_10033239_pt1 | contig 10571 bp, 16 predicted proteins | sample Palsa_T0_2_FD_201948 | JGI IMG/M metagenome (GOLD analysis project Ga0302325, IMG submission 201948) | Peat permafrost microbial communities from Stordalen Mire near Abisko, Sweden - Palsa_T0_2 | ecosystem: Environmental > Terrestrial > Soil > Palsa > Peat permafrost | place: Sweden: Abisko...
CCGGGACATGGGCGAGCTGGCCAGCAGTCCGGCCGATGATGATGACCAGGGAGTTCGGGGCCGGGAGCGCCGCCGGGCCGATCGTGCCGATCTGGTGCCCGGGGTACCGGTCGCCGAGCTGATCGGCCGGAGTGGAACGCAGCAGCTTGCTGAGGGCCGGCGATGCGTAGTACTGGCCGGGCCCGGGCAGGTGCGGGATGCCGGGCGGGACCGGCGAGCGGGGCCCGGTAGCCGCGACATCGACCCGGCCGATCAGCCGGCCGGTGAATTCATCGACGCTGAGCAGCCACCACAGCGGGTCCGGCGCTGGCGCAGCGGCGCGGGCGGACGTGCCTGGGGGCCTGGCCGCCGACGACGGCGCAGCGCCCGTGCTCAGCCATGCGTAACGGGCATTCTGGGCATTGACCGCATTGAGGCCGGCCAGGGTTATCAGCAGCAGGCCGGTTCCCAGCGCGACGGCCGCGGCGGTGATGACGAAACGGACGGCGGCTTCCTTCCCGCCGTTGAAGGTCAGCCGCAGGCCGAGCCGGATCACGAGGCGACCCGGTCGGGCGCCAGTGAGGTGACCTTGCCGTCGCGGACGATGACCTCGCGGTCGGCGTAGGCGGCCACCCTGGCCTCGTGGGTGACCAGGACGACGGTGGTGCCCTGCTCGCGGGCGGCCGCCGCGAGCAGGTTCATGACCTGCTCGCCCGTCAGCGAGTCCAGCGACCCGGTCGGCTCATCGGCGAACAGCACCTGCGGCTGGGCCACCAGGCCGCGGGCCAGCGCCACGCGCTGGGCTTCCCCTCCGGACAGCTCTCCGGACCGGCGCTGCTCCAGCCCGTCCAGGCCGAGCCGGCCGAACCACGCCTGGGCCTGGGCCAGGGCCGCGCCCCGGCGGATGCCGCTGAACAGCAGAGGGAGGGCGACATTCTCCTCGGCGGTCAGCTCGGGAACGAGCTGGCCGAACTGGAACACGAACCCGAACCGGTCCCGGCGCAGCGCGCTGCGCTCCGCCTCGCCCATGCGATCGACCCGGCGGCCGTCAAAGCGGACCTCTCCGGACTCGGGTACCAGGATCCCGGCCAGGCAGTGCAGCAGTGTCGACTTGCCCGACCCGCTCGGTCCCATCACGGCCAGGATCTCGCCGGGCGCCACCGATACGGTGGCGCCCCGGAGGGCCGGCGTCTGCCCGAACGACAGCACCACGTCGCGCGCCTCGATCAGGCCGCCGTGGGGAGCGGGCCCGGCGGGAAGGCTGGCGGCGTTCACGAGCGCACCACCTCCGCCAGGGCGCCGAGCCGGGCCGCGGTCATGTCCATCCACCGCAGATCGGCCTCGAGATGGAACAAGCCATGATCGGCCAGGAGCCCGTCCACCAGGCCGCCGGTCCGTTTGAGCTCGGTCAGTTCCCGCATCCGCCGCAGGTGGGCGGCGCGCTGGGTGTCGAGATAACCCTCGGCCGGACGGTTCAGCATCAGCGCCAGCACGACCTTGGCGAACAGCACCGTCTGCAGGTGCGGCTCGGCTTCGACCGGCTCGGCCAGCCACGTCTCGAATTCGGTCACCCCCGCGTCGGTGATGATGTAGCGCTTGCGGTCAGGTCCGGCGCCCGGCTCGGCCTCTCCGGCCATCACCTTGCCGTCCCGGGCCAGCCGGCCCAGGGTGGCGTAGACCTGGCCGAACGGCAGCGGCTTGCCCCGGCCGAAGTAGGCGTCGTAGTCGCGTTTGAGGTCGTAGCCGTGGCTCGGCTCTCGCTCGAGCAAGCCAAGGAGGGTCAGGGGAACGCTCATAACCCAGAGCATACACTGAGCGTATACTTCACGTAAATAGACGTCGTTCATGGTTCTGCGATCCGCCTGGCCATGGCCTGGCCCCGGCCGGGCCGCTTTTGTACGCTCAGGCGATGACTGCCGAGCCGATGATCGCCGAACGTCCGGCGCAGCCTTACGTGGCCATCAAGGTGCTTGTCACGATGGAGACTCTGGGCGCTGTCGTGCCGCCCCTGAACCGGGAGGTCTTCGCCTGGCTGGCGGATCGTGGAGTCGCCCCCGCCGGGCCGCCGTTCTGGAAGTACAACGTGATCGATATGGAGCACGGCCTGGAGATCGAGGCCGGGGTCGCCGTAGCGGCTCCCGTCCAGGGCAATGAGCGGGTGCTCGCTGGCGTCCTGCCCACGGGCCGCTACCTCACCGTGCTCCATCGCGGCCATCCCGAGACCCTGCTGAATGCGACCGCGGGGATGCTGGACTGGGCCGCGGCCCACGGCCTGGCCTGGGACATGTCGCTGTCGCCCGAGGGCGAGCGGTGGGGGTGCCGGCTAGAGATCTACCGCACCGATCCGCAGGCCGAGCCAGACATGACCAAGTGGGAGACAGAGCTCGCGTTCCGCCTCGCCTGATCTGGTCTGGGGACGATGTCGGTGATGGTCAGGGGACGATGTCGGTGATGGTGATCGGGGTGGTGTGCCCGGCGGTGACCGTTACCGGGTGGGTCTGGGACCACATCTCGTGCTGGCGGCCGCCGCTCACCTCGATGATGCGGGGCGTGCGGCCGGCGACCTGGTAGGTCCCGGCCGGCAGGCGGACCCAGAAGGTACCTGACGTGCCGACCTGGATGGTGACGGGCCGGTGGTGGGCGGGGGTGAACCGTACTGTTCCCGGGATGGGCCGGGCGGCTGTGGCGGCCGACGGTCCGCCTTCGAGCTGGAACCGGCCGGTGACGGTGCCATCGGCTGACGCAGTGTCCTTGGCTGACGCAGTGTCCTTGGCTGATGCGGAGCGTTGGGCTGATGTAGTGCCTTGGGCTGATGTAGTGCCTTGAGCTGATACTGCGTCTTGGGCTGACGCGCAGCCGGCCAGCAGCAGCATCGCGGTGGCACAGGTGATGACGCGCACGTGCGGCATGGCGTGCTCCCTCCGGGCGGGCTGCTACTTCGACGCGTCAGCCACGATGCGGGTTCCGCCAGGAAAAGGCACAGGACCCGGCGGACACGTGGGCGCCGATCGTCCCGGGCTGCTGCTTACTCATAGGATCGCGGGCATGGCGGAATCACGTCAGAGCGGTTCCGGGACCCGGCCACCGGCAAGATCATGCGGGTCTGGCTCGACCCAGCCGATCAGGGGCGGCACTACGTGCCCGACCCGGACGGCGGGCGGTCGTGAGCGGGCACCCTCTGCAGAGCCCCAGCGACGGGCCGGAAGGAGCACCGATGTCCAAGGCCACTGTGACCCTTGATGGTGAGGTCGCCGAGCTGGTCATCAACGGGCCTCCGCTGAATCTTTTCGACGCGGGCATGATCACCGACGTGGAGTCCGCGATCGCCGAGGTCGGCACGCATGTGCGCGAGCACCGGGCCCGCGCGATGCTGCTGCGCGCCGAAGGCAAGGTCTTCTGCGCCGGCGTGGACGTGCATGAGTTCGAGGGGCTCAGCACCGCCGAGGGCTCCCGGCTCATGGCGCGGTTCCTCAGCGCCGCGCAGGGTCTGGAGGCGCTGCCCGTGCCGACGGTGGCCGTGGTCCATGGCCTCAACCTGACGATCGGCATGGAGCTCAGCCTGGCCTGCGACATGATCTGGGCGGCCACGGACGCGTCGTTCGGCCTGGTGGAGGCGACGGTCGGGCTGACGCCCGGCGCCGGGGGAACGCAGCGCCTGGTCGCCCGGGCCGGCTACGCACGGGCGGCGGAGTTCGTGATGACCGGCGACGTGTACGCGGCCAGTGTCATGCACGAATGGGGCGTGCTGAACCGGCTCGTGCCCGCCGCTGAGCTGCTGGCCCAGGCGCGTGCCTTCGCCGCCCGGCTGGCCGCGGGCCCGACCGCCGCCCTGTCGGCCGCCAAGACGATCCTGCAGGCTGCGCGCGACCACGGCGTCGCCGCCGCGGACGCCATCACGCCCCGGGCGGCCGGCGCGGTATTCGCCACCGACGACCTGCCCGCTGGCCTGGCCTCACTCCTGCGCAGTGGCCCGCGGAAGGCCGTGTTCACCGGGCGCTGAGGATCGTTGGGCCGAAAGATCGTTTTAGCGGCCCCGCGGGTCAGGCGGTGCCGGCCCGGACGCCCGCCGCGATCTCGGCGAGCAGGCCGGCGTCAATCGCGTAGGGCGTGTAGAGCGTCATCCGGGTCATCACGTCCTCGTAGCGCCGCAGCAGCTCGGCCGCGACCGTGCTGGGCTCGGCCACGACGGCGAAGGTGTTGAGCACGTCGTCGTCGATGAGCGCGGGCATCTCATCCCACCGGCCGGTGCGGGACAGCATGTGCAGATCGTCGGCGAGGGCGGCCCAGCCGTGCAGTCCGAGCACCGCGCGGTAGGCGGGCGTGGAGCCGTAGAAGGCGATCTGCCCCCGGACCCCGAGCTTGGCCGCGGCCAGTTGCTCCTCGGTGCGGCCGGTCGCGACCAGCGGCGAGCCCACCACCTCGAATCCGTCCAGGGTAGATCCGGCCCGCTTCCGGCCTTCGGCCAGCGCTGGGATGGTCACCTCGCGCAGGTACCGCTCGGTGGTGAAGCCGTGGCCCAGGAATCCGTCGGCGACCTCCCCGGCGATGGTGGTCATGCCCCTGCCGACCCCGGCGAGCAGGACGGCGGGCGGGCCGAACGGATTCGGTCCGGGATCGAAGAACGGCGTCATCAGGGTGTGGGAGAAGAAGTCGCCCCGGAAATTCAGCTTGGTCCCGGTGTTCCAGCAATCCCAGATCGCCCGCAGGGCCAGGACGTACTCGCGCATCCGGGGGGCCGGGTGCGACCACGGCATGGAGAAGCGCCGGGTGATGTGGGCCCTGACCTGCGATCCCAGGCCCAGCAGCAGCCGCCCGCCAGAAAGCTGATGCAGGTCGTTGGCCTGTACCGCGAGCGACATCGGATTCCGGGCGAAGGCCAGCGCGATCGCGGTGCCGATCTCGATGTGCTCGGTGACCGTCGAGGCGAGGGCGAGCGCGACGAACGGATCGTGCTTGACCTCGGTGGCCCACAGGCCGGCATAACCGGCCCGCTCGGCCCGCTCAGCCACCTCCCGTATGTCGGCCGGCGCTTCGAGCGGTACCGCGGCATCGACCTTCATCATGATCCTCCCGTACCCACCGCCGCAGGCCCCTAAGGTGACCCGGTCTCAAGCACTGTCCCTGCTTATCAGAACGATCGTCAGCGCACACTCACGCACTGCGCCGGCCGGGTCCGTCGCCGGGTCCGTCGCGGGGGACGCCGAGCGTGAAGGTGACCTCGATGTCCTGGCGGGTCGTCGCGGGGCCCGGGATGTCAGCCGGGCCGCTCGCGGCGAGTCCGTTGACGAAGATCGCGAGCTGGCGCCCGGCGATCGGCGGCCAGTCGGGGCCGTGCGGCAGCGGCTGGCTGACGATCGCGCTGAAGACGATGACGTCGGTCGCGTTGACCGCCGCGCGGATGCTGCCGTCGGCGCGGCCGCGTTCGATGAAGCGATCGAGGCGGCGGTTGATCGCCTGCCGCGCCTGCACGGCTTCGGTGCTGATGAGCGGGGGCGCGCCGTGCAGCGGCAGGATCAGCTGGTCGCCGATCATGATGGAGCGGGACAGGAACTCCCGGACGGCTTCGAGCCCGGGCCGGTCCTGGCGGTCGACCTCATCGAGGATCTGGTTGAGCAGGCCGTAGGCGCGGTACTCGAGGGCGTGGAGCAGGGCCTCACGGTCGGCGTAGCTGCGGTAGAGCGTCCCGACCCCGACCCCGGCGTCGGCGGCGATGGTCGCGAGCGGGACGTTGCGGCCTTCCCGCAGCATCGCCGAGACGGCCGCGGCCAGGACGCGCTCGCGGTTCAGTTCGGCGTCGCGGCGGGGACGCCGCCGCTCACGGTCGGCGGCCCGATCGGCAGGTCGTTGGCCCGCCATAGGCTCTCCTCTACCGGACGAAAAATTCCGCTTACCTTATCCCGGGCGGCGGCATTGCGCTAGGGTGGCTGAAACGGATCAATTCGTCCGTTTCAGCCACGGATACAGGAGACGATCATGCAGCTCGGCATTCTGGGCACGGGGCACGTGGCCCAGACGCTCGCGCTGTCCTGGTCGGCGGCCGGCCACCAGGCCGTGCTCGGATCCAGGGACCCGGCGGCCAAGAACGGCCTTGATGTCCCGGTCACGTCGCGGGAGGCCGCGGTGGCCGAGAGCGACGTCGTGGTGAACGCCCTGCCCGGGTCAGCGTCGCTGGAGGTCGTCGCCGGGATCGGCGCGGCCGTGTTCGCGGGCAAGGTGCTGATCGACGTCGCGAACGCGAGCACGGCATCCTTCGAGCTGGTCTACCCTAACTCCAGCCTGGGGGAGAAGCTCCAGGCGGCGCTCCCGGCGGCGAAGGTCGTGAAGACGCTGAATACCGCGGCCATGTCGGTCCTGACCCAGCCCGCCAGTCTCCCGCCGAGCAGCGTCTTCGTCTCCGGCGACGACGCCGCCGCCAAGGCCACGGTCACGTCGCTGCTGACCGACCTCGGGTGGCCGGAGGGGGCCGTCGTCGACCTCGGCGGAATCGTGTCCGCTCGCGGGCCCGAGCACTACTTCCTCATGTTCGCGGCCATCGTGCAGTCGCTCGGCACGCCTAACTTCAACATCCGCCTGATCACGTGAGGCGCCAGCTACGGGCGTCGGCCGCGAGTCCGGCCAACATGACGGCACCAACATGACGGCAAAGGAGCAGCGCGATGAACGACAGCCCGGCCGCATCACCGCATCCGGCGATCCCGCCTGACGACCCGCAGCGGCAGCTGGCCGTCGCCCGCCCGGACGAGGACGGGACGCTTCCGCATCTGGGGGTCGTTGGTGACACCTACACGATCCTGCTGACCGGTGAGGACACCGCTGGCCGCTACACCCTCATCGACATGCACGTTCCCCCCGGTGGCGGGCCCCCTCCGCACCGCCACGACTTCGAGGAAATGTTCACCGTGCTCGACGGCGAGGTGGAGCTCACCTTCCGCGGGGAGCACTCGGTGGCCCGGGCCGGTGAGACCGTCAACGTGCCCGCCAACGCCCCGCATGCCTTCACCAACGCCTCTGACCAGCCCGCGCGGCTGCTGTGCATGTGCTCGCCGTCCGGTCAGGAGAACTTCTTCCTGGCCGTCGGCGAACCCGTCGCCACCCGGACCGCGCCGCCCGCACCGCCTGACCCGGCCACCCTGGCGGCGTTCATCGCGAAATCCCAGGCGCTGGCCCCGGAGTACCGCACCGAACTGCTGGGCCCCTAAGCATCCTGGTCGGCCGCAGGCGCGGTTGCGTCAGGGATGATGGGGGATATGGGTGCTGGACCGGGCCGGCCGCCGGATATTGACATTGACCTGCTCGGCCGCCGGTGGATGACGCTATGGCCGAACTGCCGTCCTATCGGGCATGAGCTTCGGCACTGCGCTCCCGCCGGGTGGGTGCGCTTCCACAGCCTGCCGGCGTCCAAACGGTATGCGCAGGACGAACCGGACTACGACGAGATGCTCAGGCGGCACCATGCCGTTCTGGCCGATCTGTCCGCCGGTGCCGGCGCCCCCGGGGCCGATGAGCTGCTCGTCTTGTCCACGGCCTGGTCAGGCAGCGCGGAACCGGTCGGGCGCGATCCCGGGCTCGCCGCGCTGCTGCCCGACGCGGTGTACTGGACAACCGTCCAGGGCGCGCCGGACAGCGACGGTTTCGGGTACTGGACGCACGTGTATGCCAGCTCGGCATCCTGGCGGTCGGGCGAACTCGATCCCCTCCTGCGGTACGTCGCCGATGACCGCACCCGGGACGTCATCCTGGCCGGCCCGGACCTGAGCTGGCTGTATCACCCGTACAACGGCGGCGCGGACATCATCGTCGCGTCCGCCCGGAAACGCGACATCCTCCGGGAGCGCTACCCGCAATGGCTGTCCGCCCATCCGACGGGGCTCTGAGCCGCCCGCCGCGGAGATCAAGGAAGAGACCTCGATGGCTGACGCCGACGACGTACGCCGCCTCGCACTGGCCCTGCCGCACGTGGCGGAGATCGACAGCGACGGCTTCGACTTCCGGGTGGCCGGCCAGGGATTCGTCTGGTCCTACCCCGAGCGCAGGCCGGGCCAGCGACGGGTGATCCGGACCGACATCGCGGTGCTGTACGTGGGCGACGAGGCTGAGAAGCAGGCTCTCCTCCTCGGCGAACCTGAGCTGTTCTTCACCACGCCCAGCTATGACGGCTGGCCGCTGGTCATGCTGCGGCTGGCGGAGGTGGACTCCGGGCGCCTGGAGGAGCTCGTGACCGACGCGTGGCGGATGCGGGCCCCGGACGAATCCTAAGACCTTCTTCCGCCCCGAAGTACGGCGTCTGCCCGATGCGGCCCGGCGGTGCTTACGGGGAGTCTTGTGGGTGACGGGGCCGCAGCTGCGGGCCGCCCAGCGATCAGGAAAAGGGGCGTACAGCGATGCAGCCGCTCGTCGCCGCCACCGCGGCGGTGCCCTGCCGGAGCGAACCGCAACTGTTCTTTGCCGAGAACCCGCAGGACGTATGGCGGGCCAAGCGCCTGTGCGTCGGCTGCCCGGTGCGGTCGGCGTGCCTGGCCGGGGCGCTGCGGCGCAGCGAGCCGTGGGGGGTGTGGGGCGGCGAACTGTTCGATCGCGGCGTGATCATCGCCAGCAAGCGATCACGCGGACGGCCACGCAAGGACCAAGTGGCCGCCTGACACCGGGCGAGGATCCGGCCCGGCTGCTGTCAGCCTGCCCGGCGTCGTCACGGCTCGGCGTAGCGCTGGACGAACTGGCGCAAGATGGCATGTGGGTGGACGACACGGCTGCGCCGGGCCAGCGCCTTGAGCCGGTCGGCCTCCGCGGGGTCGAAGTAACCGGCGTGCTTGTAGACATCGATCCGCGCGCACAGGCCGGACGCGTCCAGTTCGGGATGGAACTGAGTGGCGTAGACGTGCGAGCCGATCCGGAACGCCTGCACCGGGCAGCTGGCCGAGCGGGCGAGCAGGACGGCGTGCGGCGGCAGCCGGCTGATCGCCTCCTTATGGCCGGTGAACGCTTCGAACGTGGCAGGCAGCCCGCGTAGCAGCGGGTCTTGCCGGCCCTCCGGGGTCAGGGTGACCGCCACCGGGCCGACCGGTTCGGCGTGCCGCCGGTCGACCAGCGCCCCTTGGTGGCCGCCGAGCGCCCCGATGCCGTAACAGGTCCCCAGGAACGCGAAGTCCGCGGTGATGACCCGGTCGAGCAGGCCACGCAGGTCGGCCTCGACCCGCCGCTGCACCGCTGACTTCGAGTTCTCCGGGTCGCTGGAGTTGAACGGGCCGCCGCCGAGGAGGATCCCGGACCAGTCCTGCAGATCGATGCTGCCCAGCGGCCGCCGCTCCAGCCGGACCCGGTGCAGGTCTTTCTCGCCCAGCCCGGCGAAGGCCAGAAACGACTCGTACTCGTTGTCCGCGGCGGCGTCCTCGGCGCGGATCGCCAGCAACAGGAACGGTTTCACCAGGTCACCCTATGGGCTCCAGCCCCCGGGCCCGGGCCGTGCGCCGAGCCAGCGGTAATTACGGGCCCGCGACCGGCAGTACCCATGCCGGGCCGCTGAGCGCAAACTGGACAGCAGCACTGTCACCGGCGATCGAAGGGGGTGCTGGCCACGGGACTGACCTGGAGGGACGCGGTCTCGTCTCTCGCCATCCTGGTCATCGTCATCGCGTACTCGGCGTATCTGGGAGGAGCGGGCCTGCTGCTGATCTCCAGCGCATGGGCCATGTCCGCCGTGGTGCTGGCCCTCGGCATCGGCTCCGCCGTTGTCGTGGCCAGCGACTTGTATACGAGACCTCAGCCACGTCAGGGCGAGGTCTTCCGGCGGATCACCACCGCGCTCGGCACGATCGCGATCATCGCTGGTCTTACCGGGCTGATCGCCGGCAGCGCCCACGCGCTGGAGATCCTCGTCGTGGCCACGATCGCCTGCCTGGGCACAGCGACCTTCTGGCACGTGCTCACCATCGGATCCGAGGAATGAGCCAGGCGATCCTGATCGATATCGGCGGCGTGCTCATCCCCGGCTACCTGCCCGCTGCCGCCGCCGATTGGAGCGCTCGCCTCGGGATTTCGCCGCGGTCATTCCTGGGTGCGCTGTTCGGCGGGAACGATGATCAGGTGCTCGTCGGCCGGGTGAGCGAAGCGTCGTGGTGGGGCGTGGTCGGGGGAACGCCTCCAGGCCGGCCCGGACGTGATCACTGAACTGCGGCGCGACCTGGCCTCCCGGGAATCATGGGACGGCGCCCTGGTGGCCTGCCTTCGCCGGCTTCGCGGCCATGCGCTCACCGCTGTCGTCAGCAACACGTGGCCGGGTATGCGGGCCCGGATGGCGGCGGCCGGGTTACTGGACATCGTCGACGAGATCGTCTTGTCCTGCGAGGCCGGATACGCCAAACCCGATGCCCGCATCTACGCGACCGCCCTGCAGCGCCTCGGAGCGGATCCCCGCGACGCGCTGTTCATCGATGACACGAAGATCTACGTCGCCGCCGCCGAGAAGCTGGGCATGACCGGTCACCTGCACACGAGCACGGCGGACACCATCACCCGGATAGATTGCTTCCTGGCGCCGCGGGTTTCGCTGCTGCGCGGGCGCGATTAGCCAGGGCGGAGGACGGGCATGGCGGGCG
>Ga0302325_10033242_pt1 | contig 10570 bp, 10 predicted proteins | sample Palsa_T0_2_FD_201948 | JGI IMG/M metagenome (GOLD analysis project Ga0302325, IMG submission 201948) | Peat permafrost microbial communities from Stordalen Mire near Abisko, Sweden - Palsa_T0_2 | ecosystem: Environmental > Terrestrial > Soil > Palsa > Peat permafrost | place: Sweden: Abisko...
ACACAAGACTTACTGAACCGCCTACGCACCCTTTACGCCCAATAATTCCGAACAACGCTCGCCCCCCTCGTATTACCGCGGCTGCTGGCACGAAGTTAGCCGGGGCTTCTTCTTCCGGTACCGTCATAATCGTCCCGATCGAAAGGAGTTTACGTCCCAAGGGACTTCATCCTCCACGCGGCGTTGCTGCGTCAGGGTTTCCCCCATTGCGCAAAATTCCCCACTGCTGCCTCCCGTAGGAGTCTGGACCGTGTTTCAGTTCCAGTGTGTCCGTGCGCCCTCTCAGGCCGGATACCGATCACAGTCTTGGTGGGCCATTACCCCGCCAACTAACTAATCGGCCGCGACCCCCTCCTTAAGCGAATTGCTCCTTTGACCCGAAGGTATTATGCGGTATTAGCCCAGGTTTCCCTAGGTTATCCCCCACTCAAGGGTAGGTTAGTCACGTGTTACTCACCCGTGCGCCACTTTACTCATGGATTGCTCCACTTTCTCGTTCGACTTGCATGTGTTAGGCACGCCGCCAGCGTTGATTCTGAGCCAGGATCAAACTCTCGTTTGAAACCTGATGGTCCTCAATCCCAGGACGGAGGTCCGGGAAGGAGGAACCAAGTCTCGGCAGAGCTCGAAAACTCTGCGCGAAACATTACATTGTGAGAATTGATCAAACCAAACTTCATCGTATTCTCACGACTGGCATGTTCTACCTGATTGTCAAAGATCCGTAGCCGGTGACCGCCTGAGCGGGCCGCTTGGATCAAGGAATCCGCAGCTGAGCTGCGTGTCCTCGAACTGGTTGCGCTGTTTTTTAGCGCATTTACCGAAACTATAGAGATTTCGGGAGCTTGTCAATGAGAAGTTTTCTCATCCTGCTCAGCGCGCTTTCCAGCACCAAATTTGAAAGATCAGCGCAAAACGCACAGGGCGTTTTGGTGGGCATTTTGCCCAGGAGGGAATTTTTCCCTCGCCTTGCCATGGATTGTTCGCTCGGGAAGGTCTTACCTTCGCTACCGATTTCCCTGGACGCTCAAGCGCCCGGCGGTTGACTGCCGGACTTCTAAGCTTGTGCCTGTTCAGGTAGTCGATATGGGCTGAATTCGCCCGTCGAACAACTTCCGCTTCGCTCATCTACTGCCGGGTGGGTATGTTTATGCCCTACCGCGAAGCTTTACCGTGACCACTGCTTACTACAACTTTTTAAGACTACTACAGTGCGCTGAATTTTGCAAGGTGCCGCTCGGGCTGTCTTGGTTGGTTCCAGCGACTTCTGTGAGAGTAGCAAGTCAGGAGATGGAGTGCAAGGGGTTGGGGTGTTGAAAAGGGGGGATGGGCGGTGGAAAACGATGAAAGACAAAGCTTTGATCGGGCTTCGCCCGGATTTCCTGTCAACTTTCTTGGCTTCGAGGAACCTCATGTGGCTTTCCTTAATGAAAGCCGCACACGTGGCTCTTGATAGTGCCTCTAGCAGGAAATCCGGGTCGCCCGGTCGTTTTCGGCCCACGTACGCGGGTGCGAACATGGGGCACCCCGGTAGGGCGGTGACGGGGGAAGGGCAGGTTTGTGAGGTGGTGGTTGCGTGCATCCAGACCGGGATGAGCAACTCTGTACGGGTGCCCCAGGTTCGCACCAGCGTACGTGGGCCGAAAACGGTTTTTTTCGATCGCTTTTAGCCGCAGGCACATGGGTGTGAGTTTGCTATTCGGATTTGGCGATTACCCCTAGATCGGTCAGGCCGTTGATGAAGAATTGAACGGCTAGAGCTACCAGCAGCAGGCCCATGATGCGGACCAGGATGCGGATTCCGGATTCGCCCATCAGGACCCGGACCCGGTTGGCTCCGCTCAGGATCAGGTAGCTCAGGCCGGCAGTGAGCGTGATCGCGCCCAGGACGACCCCCAGCTCCCAGGGCTTCAGTGCCTGGCCTACCAGGATCATGACACTCGAGATTGCTCCCGGACCGGCGAGCATGGGGATGCCTAGGGGGACAATGCCGGCGTCCTCTTTGGTAGCGGCTTCGGCTGTCTCATCGCTTGATTCCTGGGTGGGAGAACGGCGGGCTTCAATCATGTCGATGCCGATGAGGAGAAGGATGACACCGCCAGCGATTTCAAAGGCCGGCAGAGTGATGCCGAACATGCGGAAGATGAGTTTGCCGGCTAAGGCGAAGGTCACGAGAACGATGAGGCAGGTGATGGCTCCTTTGCGCGCCATGCGCTGCTGACGCTTGTGATCCGATCCCGCGGTGATGGCGAGGAAGGCGGGAATCGCAGCGAACGGATCGACGAGAAAGAAGATGGAAGAGACGGCGAGCACGCTGAAGCGCACGTAGTTCGAATGCAGGGTGTTGATCGCGATGCTCGCCGGGCCATACATGCATTCCAGTTATAATCGATGCTTCAGTGAAGGAGTTGCTTTCGATGCCTATCCAGCCCACCGCCAAGATCTGGCACAACGGAAATCTAGTTCCGTGGGACAAGGCCCAGATCCATGTGATGAGTCATGTCGTGCACTATGGCTCGTCGGTTTTTGAAGGGATTCGCTGCTACGCCCAGCCCCAGGGAGCAGCCATCTTCCGGCTGCCCGAACATATGCAGCGACTGCTGGATTCAGCCAAGATTTATCGCATGCCGCTGCCCTATTCGCTGGAACAGCTCGCAAGCGCGGTCGTAGGCCTGGTCGAGAGCAACGGGATCGCACCCTGCTACATTCGCCCCATCGCACTGCGCGGGTACGGCGAGATGGGCGTCAGCCCCAAGGGCACTCCGATTGAGGTGTTCATTGCGAATTACTCCTGGGGCAAGTATGTCCCGGGGGATGACGGCGCGGATGTGTGCATTTCTTCCTGGAACCGAATGGCTCCCAATACGCTTCCTGCATTGGCTAAGGCTGGGGGGAATTATCTGAACTCGCAGCTGATCCGCATGGAGGCCGATAGCAACGGCTTCTCAGAAGGGATTGCGCTCGATGTGTTTGGCAATCTTTCCGAAGGCTCGGGGGAGAATCTGTTTGTGGTGCGCAATGGGGTGATGTATACCACGCCCCTGGCGAATTCCGTGCTTTCAGGCATTACCCGTGATTCGGTGCTCACCATCGCCCGGCATCTGGGTATTCCGGTGCTGGAACAGGCCATGCCGCGCGAGCTGCTGTATATCGCGGATGAGGCTTTCTTCACCGGCACGGCGGCGGAGGTCCAGTCCATCCGCTCGGTCGACCGGATCCAGATTGCCGACGGGTTCGTTGGCCCGGTGACCAAGCAGATTTCCGAGGAGTTCCTGGGAATTGCTCACGGGTTGCGGCCGGATCGGTTTGGATGGCTCACCCACGTGAACGTGAATAGTAGTCAGCCAGTGCCCGCATAAATTACGCCAGAAATTCCTGGGCCGCAGTCAATTCATTTGACTGCGGCTTTTTGCTCTTCCTGATGGATACCTACGAACGGTGAAGTGTTGTCCATGGGGGCTCGCAAAACCTGGGGACGAATGCCGGTCTGCGACCCCCAGCCGGGAAGCAACGGGCTGCCGGTGATGAGGCGGGCGCCGCGATTGAAGGTCAGGTAAGTCCACGCCCAGGAAAGAAAGACAGCCACCCGGTTGCGAAAGCCCACCAGAAAGAACAGGTGGACGGATACCCAGGAGAGCCAGGCCAGGGTTCCCGACCAGTGGGCCTTGAAGGGCCAGCGCACGTTGGCTACGGCAGCGTGACGGCCGATGGTGGCCATGTCTCCCTTATCGAAATAATGGAAGTTGGTGCGCGGCTTGCCGGCCATGTCCTGGCCGATCATTTTGGCGGCGTGGCGGCCCATTTGCATCGCCGGTTGAGCCACTCCCGGGATCTGGCGGCCGTTTTCTTCTACGTGGGCCAGATCGCCGCACACAAATACATTTGGATAACCGGGTGGGTTCAGGTGCAAATCGACCATGGCGCAACCGCGCTTGTCAGTCGGCGTACCCAGCATTTTCGCCAGCGGTGAGGCTTGCACCCCGGCGGCCCATAACGTCACCACGGCGTCGATCCGTTCGCCCGCAACCATGACGTAGCCCGGCTGTACGTCCATCACGCTCTGCCCGGTGTGTACTTCGACTCCCAGGCCGGCCAGCTGCTCGGCTGCCATTTTCGACAGATCTTCGGGGTAAGCGGCCAGGATGCGGGGTGAGCCTTCGATCAGGATGACGCGTGCCCGGGCGGGATCGATGTGGCGGAAATCGTTGCGCATGTAGAGCTTTGAGATGTCGCTGATGGCACCTGCCAATTCGACCCCGGTGGGCCCTCCGCCGATGATGACGAAATTCAGCTCCGGGTGTGCGCCGGTCTCTACCATCTCCCGCTCCGCCAACTCAAAGGCGAGCAGGACGCGGCGGCGGATTTCGGTCGCATCCTCCACTGTTTTTAGGCCCGGGGCCCATTGCGCCCATTGATCCTTGCCGAAGTACGAGTGGGTCGCGCCGGTGGCCAGGATGAGGTAGTCGTATTCGAATTCTGCACCGCTGCGCAAATCCACCCGGTTCTGGTCGCATTTGATTTCGACCACCTCGTCCATCAGGACTTCGATATTTCTGTCTTTGGAGAAGATGTGGCGAATGGGTTGGGCAATGTCCGCAGGGGAAAGGACGGCGAGCGCAACCTGGTAGAGCAGTGGCTGGAAGGTGTGATGATTGCGGCGATCGATCAGGGTCACGTCCACCGCCATGCCGGCAAGCGCCAAGCCGGCGCTCAAGCCGGCGAAACCGCCGCCGACCACCACCACCCGGGGGCGCACGGGCTTTACTGCTGGGATCTCTGCCATTCGGTCATCCTCCGTCCTTAAGATACAGACGCAAGGAAAAAGGGTTCTTCTATCAGGTTGCGGAAAAAGTCGGGGCCGGGCAGGAAAACCGCAGATCCCTGCGGTTTTTTTCCGAGTACTCACGCAGGCTCTAAAGCCCGACGTATTCTCAAGCGTTTATGGCCCGACTCAAGAGGTTGCGGAAAAACCCAGGTTTTTGAAGGGTACGGCCTTTAGGCCGTACGTAACAACTGTAGAATCAATACGGCTTTAGCCGCTGAGGGCTGCGATTTGGCTAGGTATCGACTTTTTCCGCAGCCTCTCAAGTCGTGCCCTGATACAAAACGGAGTTTTTCCGCAGCCTTCTAGATCTCGGGGTAGAAGTCGAAGAAGGCTTCGATGCTCTGGCGCAACTGGTTCTCGATCTGTTCCCTGCTGCCCTCCAGCACGTGCATGGTCACGTGCGCCTGCTTGCCGTTTTTGAGCGTCACCACCGCGTCGCCCACCTCTACCGCCTCCTCGGAGGGAAGCAGCCTCATGCCGTAGATCAATGTCAGATTTGCCATGCCGACATCTTACTTCGCCAGGCTCGCTCGCATCGTTGGCGGCCGCGTAGAATCTAAGACTCAACCCTTATGTCTGAAAATGTACGCGATACCGTTATCCTCGGCACCGGCTGCGCCGGCCTTACGGCGGCCATTTATGCCGCCCGCGCCAACCTTAAACCGCTGGTGCTGGAGGGTCATGAGCCGGGTGGACAGCTCTCGATCACCACCCTGGTGGAGAATTTTCCCGGTTGGCCGGAGGGGATCCAGGGCCCCGAGCTGATCGAGAGAATGAAGCTGCAGGCGACGCGCTTTGGGGCCGAGATTCAGATGGGTCACCTGGCGTCAGTGGATCTATCGAAGCGCCCCTTCCACTTGAATCTGGGGAAAGAAACAGTGCAAACGCGCACGCTGATTATTGCCAGCGGCGCTTCTGCGCGTTGGTTGGGACTACCCAGCGAACAGGCTCTGATTGGGCACGGGGTGAGCTCCTGCGCCACCTGCGACGGGTTCTTTTTCTCCGGCAAAGAGATCGCGGTGGTGGGCGGCGGCGACTCGGCTATGGAGGAGGCGCTGTTCCTGACCCGCTTTGCTACCAAGGTGTCGCTGATTCACCGGCGGGAGCAGTTCCGCTCTTCGCGCATTATGCTGGAACGCGCAATGGCTCACGACAAGATCAAGTTCGTTACCAACACCGCGGTCTTAGAGGTGCTGGGGGTGGAGCAGAAGGAAGTAACCGGTTTGCGTTTGCAGGACACGCTCAACCATAACGAGTCGATTCTGCCGGTCAGCGCGATGTTTCTGGGCATTGGTCATGATCCGAACGCCAAGATGTTTCGCGGGCAGATCGATCTGGACGATGACGGATACATTCGCACCACCGATCACGTGTTCACGCGGGTGGCGGGGGTGTTTGCCTGTGGAGACGTGCAGGACCGGCGTTATCGGCAGGCGATTACGGCCGCTGGTTCGGGATGCGCAGCCGCGCTCGAGGTGGAGAAATACCTTGAAGAACACGGCCATTGAGCAGGACGCGGTGACGGAAATTCTGGCCCAGAATTTGGGGCGCATCGAAGCCCAGATCGCCGCGGCGTGCCGGGAGGCGGGGCGGCCACGGGGTGAAGTGGCGCTGATGGCGGTGTCGAAGATGCATCCGGCGGCGGCGATTGTGGCGGCGGAGAGTCTGGGGATCCGGCTCTTTGGGGAAAACAAGGTGCAGGAATTTCAGCAGAAAAAGACGCAGCTCCCGGAGAGTTCGGCGGAATTCCACCTGATTGGGCATTTGCAATCGAATAAGGCGGCGCGGGCGGCGGAAGTGTTTGCCTCGGTGGACACGCTTGACTCGGTTTCGCTGGCGGAGCGGCTGAACCAGGCCGCGACTCGTCTGGGCCGGCGGCTGGCGGTGCTGATTGAAATCAAGTTGAGCGCGGAAGAGTCGAAGGCGGGCCTGGAGCCGGATTCTGCGGAGCTTGGGTTGCTGCTGGATCGGTTGCCGGATCTGGCTGCGCTGGAGCTTCGCGGGCTGATGACGGTGCCTCCGTTTCTGAAGGATCTTTCTGCTGTGCGGCCTTATTTCGCGCAGTTGCGTGGGCTGCGGGATCGGCTGGCAGCGGCGCATCCGCGGCTTTCGTTGGGCGAGCTTTCGATGGGTATGTCCCATGACTTTGCGGTGGCGATCGCCGAAGGGGCTACCCAGGTGCGGATCGGCACGGCGCTGTTCGGACCTCGGACTTACCCTAAGTGATGGCAGACATTCGTCCGCGCCATTTTCATCTTCGCAGGTGAACGTGCTGTTTCTTCCCAACCCGCAACCTCCAACCTGAGCCACCCCTCTCCCCTTGTCGTCCCGAGCGAACGACTTGCCTAATGGCAAGTTAAGGGTGGAATGAACTCTGCTTTTGGCTCTATCCCCGCCACCAGTCGCCGGGATACCGCAGGCCTCCCCCTCAAGACTTTCGCGGGTTGACAGAACTACACGGGTGCCCCACGTTCGCACCAGCGTACGTGGGACGAAAACGATGGGCGAAGCCCACCACAGCTTTTCGTTCCGGACCCAACCGGTTGTTCATTAGGACCGGAGCGAAGCGTAGTGGATCTGCAGTGCGCCCTGCGGCTCTCTCAAATCCTCCCTGGGAAGCTGGCCCCGCTAAAATCGTGCCGTGGTGCCGTAAACTCAACAAACATGCCCAACCATGCTTTGTATGCCGGAGTGCTCGGCGTTATCGTTCTTTCCCTGCTTACGGTTTCACTTTCGCGGCTGAATAAGACCAAGACCAAGGCGGATTACCTGGTCGCAGGGCGGTCTCTGCCGGCGTTTGTTCTGGTCTTTACGTTGCTGTCGTCTTGGATTGGTTCGGGATCACTGCTGGGCGGAGCGGAGAATGCCTACAACCACGGATTTGCTGCGCTTTGGCAGGCGGGCGGTGGATGGGCCGGATTGCTGCTGATTTATTTCATCGCGCCCCGGGCACGTAAGTTTGCCCAGTTCACGATCCCTGACCTGCTGGAGGCGCGCTATAACCAGACGGCCCGGGTCCTGGGTGTGATCGCCATTCTGTTTGCATATACCGCGATTACCAGCTATCAACTGATCGGTGGCGGCGATATTCTGCACCTGATCTTTCCTACCATCATCACCGCGGACCTGGGCAAGTACATGATTGCTGTCTTTGTCATCGTGTTCACAGCAATCGCCGGAATGGCCTCCGTGGCCTACATGGATGTGGTGATCGGAGTACTGGCGGCAGTGACCCTGATTCTGGCGCTACCTTTTGTGCTGCACGCCGCAGGCGGATGGGGCTCGGTTACCCAGGCTCTGCCAGCCACGCACTTCCAGATATTGGGTGACTTCAACCTGGCACAGGCATTGGAACTGTTTCTGCCGACCATGCTGCTGATGCTGGGCAACCAGTCGATGTATCAGAAGTTTTTTTCCGCCAAGTCAGAGAAGGATGCGCGCAACGCGGTGGTGGGGTGGATTTTCGGCACCGTCATTCTCGAAACTGTCATTGTGGCACTTGCGGTTTTTGGGTCGGTGCTGTTTCCAACCGGCGAGGTTCATCAACGTCCACGAGAAATCATCGCTTATACCGCATTGCATGGATTGCCGGCGTGGTTGGGGGCGCTGCTGATGGGCGCAGTGTTCGCCAAGGTTATCTCTACGGCAAACAATTATCTGTTTTCGCCGTCGACGAATTTGGTCAATGATGTTTTCACCCGCTACATCGCGCCCGGGGCTTCGAACAAGCGGGTCCTTATTGTTTCTCGGTTGGTTGTTGTTTTGCTGGGAATCTGGGCGCTCTATCAGGCTCTCAACACACACTCAGTGCTGGCTAAAACGCTCTATGCCTACACCATTTATTCGGCGGCGCTTACTCCGGTGATCCTGGCGGCGTTTTATAGCCGGCGCGCTAATGCGATGGGGGCGGTGAGCGCGATCGCGGCCGGCACGCTGGTCACATTTTTCTGGGATCCAGTCAAGGGGCACCTGCCGGGCCTATTGGCACAGCGGGATGCGATCTTTCCCGCTTTGCTCGCGGCGCTGTTTTGTTTGCTGGTGGTGAGTGCAGTGACTGCGCCGCCCAAGGCGGAACAGGTTGCTCTATTTTTCCCTTAAGAGCCTTGGGACGATCGAGGTAGCATTATGCTACTATGCTGGGATGAGCCAACCGGTAAAGCTCTCGGATGCGCTGGTTCTCGATGCCCGAATCACAGGGGAACTGGTGGAACGCTCCATTGCAGGGCAAGTAGAGTTTTGGGCGCGTCTTGGCCGATCCATCGAATCTCTTCTCGGTGGCGATCAAGTCCTGGCGCTATGCCGTAACGCGGCCACGCGTCCGCTCTCTGAATGCATGGCGGCGGCTGACAGCGAACAGGGCCGGCAACGACTCGAATCCTATCTCGAGCATCAGCCATTCCCTCACTATGAGGCCCACCCAAGCCGGCCTGGACTGCTTGTCCGCATTGACGAAGACAGTCGCCGGACGAGCGGCCGATTCGTTGGGCGACAGTTTCGTGCCGTCAAGACGAGTAAGAAGGCGACCGAAAAATAGTGGAGCTTCCGCTCGATCGACGTCCCCTGATCGTCGCCCTTGCAGGGCCGAACGGGGCCGGCAAATCGACGTTTTATCATGCTCATCTTCGCCTGGCCGGTCTGCGTTTTGTAAACGCGGATGTCCTGGCCCGGGCATTGAAGATCAATCCTTATGAAGCTGCGACTGTGGCGGATTCCCTGAGGCGCGAACTGGTCAGACAAGGGGAGAGTTTCGTTTTCGAGACGGTATTTTCTGATCCCGTGGGCGACAAACTTGGCTTCCTTCGGGATGCGGCAGCGGCCGGATATACGGTCGTTCTTTGCTTCATCGGGATCTCGGGCGCGGACGTCTCAGAACAACGTGTGGCTATGCGAGTCACTCAGGGCGGCCACGATGTGCCGACGGAGAAGCTGGAATCGAGATACCCGCGCACGATGGCGAACCTCACGACTGCACTGCTCGAAATACCCTATGTCTGGATTTTTGATAATGACGACCTCCGGACACCCTATCGGCTGGTCGCGGTCTACGAGCGTGGAAAGCTGGTTGCCCTGCATAGGCCTATTCCACGATGGCTCGGAATCCCTACCCGGGGGTGAAATCAGGAGTCGCGCCTTGAAGCGCCGCAAAGGGGTATCCTCGACCAAAGGGAAATATTATGCCCACTCTTCCCACCCCGAAGCTCGATCTACTTTAGCCTGCGTTGTTGAGTGCTCGCCAACCTCTTCAGCAGACACTTGAAGAAACGTTGGCTGCTCCGTTCTGGTCAGCAGCAGATGAGAGTTATCGTAGGTTCAAGTTGCGCTTCATGTTAGTTGGCCGGGCTACCCGTGGATCATACGCCGCGGAAGAGTCTCTTTCCCAGCTAGTGTAGTGCGTCGATCGTGTCATCATTTATCGGGACCGCATTTGGCGCCCCAAAACTCGACTCTACAGGCTGCACCAACTCGGTTTTGTATCAGGGCACGACTTTAGTCGGGCCGTAAACGATTGAAAATATATTGGGCTTTAGCCCCTGAGGTACGTCTTTCCCGCCCGGTCCAGAGCCTCCCCAACCTGTTGCAGCCCAAACTGAAGGGGAAAACATGCATTGAAAGTTTCGTGGACAGACGGACAGTGTGTCGGAGATAGATGTGAGAAGTGCACCAAAAGTGGTCGCGCTCCGGAGGAGAATCTCGTAGGATTGGCTGGTGAACAAGCGTTTTCGAGTTTGTAGCCACGACCAGCCG
>Ga0302325_10033245_pt1 | contig 10569 bp, 5 predicted proteins | sample Palsa_T0_2_FD_201948 | JGI IMG/M metagenome (GOLD analysis project Ga0302325, IMG submission 201948) | Peat permafrost microbial communities from Stordalen Mire near Abisko, Sweden - Palsa_T0_2 | ecosystem: Environmental > Terrestrial > Soil > Palsa > Peat permafrost | place: Sweden: Abisko...
TGAGGACACCCAGCACCATTTAACGCCGCTCTACGAGTCGCTGCTCGCCTTCCTGGTGCACAAGGGTGTTTCGGGCGCAACCGTAACGCGCGCCTTGTCCGGCTTCGGCGCGCACAGGATAATACACACGCCGAAAATAGAAGTTCTGGCCGAGCATCTGCCGGTCCGGCTGGAATTCATCGAAACCGCGGAGAAGGTGGAGGAACTTCTTCCCACGCTCTACGACATGGTTACCGACGGCCTCATCGAAATTCAGGACACCACCGTCGTCAAGATCGCCGCCAAGGAGAAGCGGCGGCCGGAATCGAAGCAGCCCCACGAACGCAAAGCGGGCAAGGCCAAACTGATGCGCATCTTCCTGGGCGAAGCGGATCGCTGGAATGGAGAACCGCTCTACGACGCCATGATCAAGCGGCTTCGCATGATCGATATCGCCGGCGCCACCGTCTATCGGGGCATCTTGGGATATGGCGTGAAAGGGCACACGCACAAGCAGAATCGTTTGCACACCGGTCGCGACCTTCCAATCATGATCTCGGTGGTGGAGACTGAGGATAAGCTCAATCATGCCGCCGAACTGGTGGAAGAAATGTTGCAGGACGGACTCATCGTGGTATCGGATGTAGACATCGTGCGTCTCATCCACGCGGAGGCTACCGATGCGAAACTACCAACCGGCTAAGCTGCTGCGCCTGCATTTCACCGAACGCGACCGTTACCAGGGCAAGCCGCTCTACGACGCCATCGTTCAAAAATGCCTGGACCTGAAGATCGCGGGCGCCACGGTCTTCCGCGGCTTGGAAGGATACGGCGAAACAGCCGAGATTCACCGCTCTCACGTCCTCACGCACGACCTGCCCATCGTGATCCAGATCGTCGACACGCAGGAAAACGTTCAGCGCCTGCTGCCCATCGTCGAAGAAATGATGGATAAGGGATTGATCGCGATGTCGGACGTCAGCGTCCTGCGAATTCAGAAGGCAGCCGGCGCGCAGAACGTTTGAAAAACGTTGCCCACCGCGATTGGCGCGTCCGTTTCTCTCTCACTGCTTGCGTTTCGCCGCGAGATCTAAAGCGAAAGAGGGATCGCTAGAAGTGCCCGTAATCGTGAATGGCACCACCGTGAGAGATTTCTTCTTAATGAACGGACCAAGCGCTTTCAATACCACCGACTTGAAACCCGACGTCGTGTCGTCCAGCTTTCCGTTGGTGTAGAGCACGCCTCGCAGATTCAGTTTCTTATCGACCAGATTATACGTGCCGTCGATTTCGGCAGGCGTCCCGGGCTCGGTAAACGATATCCTGGAAAGCTTCGCGATCCCACCGTTCGCCGAAACTTGGCCCTTCAGATTCGAAAGCACCGTCGACTGGTCAACTTCCTCGTGAGCCTTCGACTCACCGCTCGCGCTCTCGGAGAGCCGGTTTACCGGCTCCTGAACTTTAGGGTTAGTGAACCGCCCGCCGCCGATTCCGAAGTCTCCATCCAGACGGAGCCGTCTTAGGAATCCCTGCGGCCCCGGCGGCAACTCCACCTTCGTCTGCAATCGAACATCGCCGGTCTCCACGGGCCGCGCCGAACCCGCGAACAGGCGTAGCAGGTCTTCAATGCGCCCTTGGATGACGCTCATGCTGAGCGTCACTGTTTTTCCGTGCTGGCCCGGATGGCCTTTTACGTCGCCCTGCGAAATCACCGTCGTTCTTCCGAAATGCGATTCCACGCGCGTCAGATAGGTGTCTCCATTGGTGCCGTCTATCGCGGCATGAAAATTCGAGGTCAGGTGAACCACGGGGCCGGCGACCTTGAAATCGGGCACGTCCAAGTCCCCCGCGGCATCGATATGGCCCAGCGTGCCGCTGAATTTCCCGCGGGAGGACAAAGTTCCAGCGATGCCTTCGAACACCCCGAGCTTCGCGTTCTCCATAGGTGTACGATCCCGAGAGCTCAGTACTGCCGGGATCATCTTCGTTCCAGGGACCAAACCTCCCGTCCGAGCTGACCTCCCCAGGCGGCTCAGTGTTCGTGAACCGCGCGTGAAACGTGACGGGCACGCTCTCGCCCACATGATCCAGGGTCAAATGATCGATTCCGAGAGTGAACCGGTCCGCTGACTGTTGTTCGGATATGAATTCCAATCGAGCGCCGTCCGTGGTTATTTCCCCGATCGTCAGAGTCTTGCCCGACGTACTATTGGTGAGCGGAAATACTTGGCGCGATCCGGGTGGTCCCTTCGGCGGCACCAGCACATGCAACCCGGCCACCCGCACGTCATTGACCTGCGGATGGATTCTCAGCAAGCCGCTATAGCCGGCGCGAATGGTCAGAGTTTGAACCGTAATAAGCGGCGGTAAATCCTTACGTTCACGGTGCAGAAACTCGACACCTTCGGCCACAAACCCGGCGGGAAGTAGGTGCTTCGGAATTTCCGGATCTTCACGTCCCTGACAAATCGATCCTGTAAAGCCTTAGTGACAGCCGCTTGGGTGAACGGCCAGTTCAGGGCGAGCAGGATAGCGCTCAACACCGCCCCCAGCGCCACGACAGCCACAGTCACGAAGATCCAGCGCCGAAGCACTGGGTTCCGCGTAGACGACGTCCCTACGCCCATGTGCGCAAACCGATCACGCCCCAGTAGGCCAGGTAAGCGGCGGCGATCAATAGCGCCAAGGTAACCGCCATCGAGTATCCGCGAACACGACGGCGGACGTCCGCTTTGGGCGTGCGCCATAGCGTCACGGCGCTCGCAACGGAAGCGATCGCAAAAATCACCGTTGCCAGAAACAAGGCAACCGACCATCCTGTCAGGTTCCCCAGCAGCGCGAGCGCATCCCGATTGCCGGCCAATTGGAGCACTACTACAAAACCAATCAGACTGAGCACGGCGATCAGGGGCCAGATCCGAATGGCGCGCTCCGTCGGACGGCGCCACCGCTTCCAAAGGCCCCCGGGAACCCAAAATAGCCCATAAATCAGGATCGAAGCCATCGCAAGCAAAACGTAAGCGACAACCGCAATTTCACCGATCGCCAACCATGACGGAATGCGCTTCATCGTGCCTTCCATGGCGTCCTGGATGAATCGGCCTTCCTGGTTTGGCGTGATCAGCGCCACCGTTGCGATCGGCTCCAGAGTCTCTTTCTTGGGAATTCTCCGGAATTGAGCGCCCACAACCGGGAGTAACTCGTCCCGTCCCCCCAAGGACGCGCCCACGAGCTTGCCGTCCTGAAAGTCGAAATGAGCCAAGCCTGCCAGCCGAAAGAAAAAACGAAGCAGCTCCACGCGCGGCGAATCGGGCTCATACCAACCGGCGTATTCTCGGGCGTTCGCCGCCAGCGGCATCACGGGGGGCACCGGGGGCTTCTGCAGCTTGCGTGTGATGTAGGCGCGGATTCTCGCGCCGATTTTTTCAACCGCATCGCCACTGCCCGAGTTGATGCTGTAAAAATAACCCACCCCTTCTTCGGGCATGTACTGCATTTCCGTAAGACCGCCGTTTACCCCGCCGTCATGTCCGTGGTAAACAAAGCCATCCATACTGAGCCAGAAATTGCCCAAGCCATATCCAGCTTTCAATCCCTCTTTCGCCGCCCACGTGCTGGCAGGATTCTCCATCCGATCGATGGAAGCCGCGGGAACCACTTCGGTGTCGTTCATCCTCCCGCGATGGAGATAGAAAAGCAAATAATTCGCCATGTCGTTCGCCGACGCGTTGATGGCGCCCGCGGGCCGAAGCAGGATGTGCCAGTAAGGAAATGGTGTCTTCCCGTCATCGTGATAGAGCGTCGTTGTGGATTCCGCCGACGGCTCGAAGTAGGTCGCCGTCTTCATTCCGATCGGCAGGAACAGGTTCTTCCCGACGTAATCTTCGAAGCGCTGGCCGGTGATCCTCTCGACAATGTAGGCCGCCACCGGAGGCCCGGAATTGCAATACGCCATCCGCGTACCCGGACGCCAGCGGGAAACGCGCGAGTGATGGTCGTAGTCCAGCTGCTCGCGCAGTCCCATCGTGTCGGGAGCCTGCTTGGCGTACTCTCGCAGGTGCATGTCGTCCCAGCCCGTGGTGTGTTCCAGAAGATGGACCACGCGCACCGGATCGCTCGCTTCCCAGCGATTCTCGAACCACACCTCCGGCGCCAATCTGCGAACCGGGTCGTCCAAGGAGAGCTTGCCTTGATTGACCAGTTGCAGGATCGCGAGCGACGTGAACGCCTTGGATACGGACCCGATGCGGAACAACGTATCCGCGGTAGCGGCCCGTCCACTGGCAACATCGGCTAAACCGAGCCCTGCGATCCACTCTGGCCCGTCGCGATGCACGATCGCCACCGACAAGCCGGGCGTGTGCGAGTCCTTGAGCTCCTTGAGGAGCTGTTGCCGCAATTCGTCGATGGACTGCGCCGCTTTCTCGGTCTCGATATTCTTCTTAGCGCAGCCCGTCCCAATCAGACAGAGAAGCAGCGTAGCAATGAGGGCTTTCACAGGGCCAATTGTACAACCGACGGCTCAAGCCAAGTCGATCAATTCGTCCCAACCGAGCGCGTACCCTAGCGCGCGCTTCACCTCCCGATGCCGCGACAGCGGTAATGCGCCTGCCCGGGAATCGAGCGACTGTCGCGCCGCGGTGCGGATACCGGACCGTCGTCGTGATCTCCGCAACGATGAACTTTGCTCAGATACTGATACGCATCATTGCGAGTTAGCAGCACGGGGCGTCGGCCAGCCGGTGCTGGCAAGTTCGCCCACCAGATCTCGAACTGTTTCACCGTTTGTAGGCCTCGGCAGTGACAGTCATCGGCCTCCAGCATCGAATCCGGCTCTTTGCGGTACGCTTCACGCATAGCTCGATAGTCCGCCTGACGGATGGCCTTGCGAATGGCCTGTCGAACGAACTCCGACCTCTGCCGCTTTCCGGGCGCCGCAACGCGGTTCAATGCCGTCAGCGTTTGCTCGTCCAATTGGATCAGGAGCGGCCTCATATACATCTATTCTGGCTGGATCGATTGCCGATCCGCGCGCCCTGGGAACAGTCCGGAATGATCGAGCTGCCGCCGCCCTATCGTTGACTCTAGTCGCATCCCAGCGAAAAGCGCAAAGCCCTGCAGATTTCGCTCATCCGCAACGAACCCAACCGGCCCCCTCGCTTCCCCAACCTCGCTTGCGAAATGGTGACCGCGTTGTGTAGGTTCACCGCGCAGGGCGCCATCATGCTCTTCGTTCAGCACCACCTCGGACGGCACTCCTGGAATCGTCGATGTGATCGGCGCAACGGTTACGGTCGACAATTAGGCCATGGCGCTGTACCGAGTTAGAACCACCACGGGTTTTTTTGTCCGGCGGCGCGAATTCGTAAAGACGACGTCCCCTCTGGCTATTCCGCCGGCCACGCGGCCTCCGCCTCCCAAATCAGCGATTCGTCGCGCCCCTGCCGCTGCCTTGTATACCCCTCGCGATCGCGCTCCTCCCGTGCTCGCATCTCCAAGCTACGCAGATGCTCTCGAAGGGCGTCGCGAATCAATGCGGAGCGGTTCTTTTTTGTCTGACGCGCCACTCGGTCGGCCGCGTGTAGCAGCTTTTTGTCGAGGACCACCTGGATAGTTTGCATATGTGGACCGTACTCCACAATATACTCCACACCACGCTTTCTGCGACCCGGCTCAACCGACCGCGGGTATATCATCGTCTCTATGAGGCTTTCCCTACTCGCGCTCGGCGTATGTCTGCTTGTGCCGTTCTGTTTCGCTCAGCAGAATCGCGGTTACTATCGATTCCCGGCCATCTCCGGAACAACGATCGCGTTCACCTCCGAAGGCGATCTCTGGGAGGCCGCCATCGAAGGCGGAGTCGCGCGCCGGCTCACTACCCATCCCGGCGACGAAACGCACGCCGCCTTCTCCCCCGACGGCAAGATTATCGCCTACTCGGCCAACTACGAAGGCCCCACCGAGGTCTACACCATCCCCGCCTCGGGCGGACTTCCCGCGCGCCGCACCTTCGAAGGCAACGCGATCGTGGTCGGATGGACGCCCGACGGCAAAATTCTTTACAGCACCATGCGCTACTCCACGCTGCCCGACGCCCAACTCGCCACCATAGACAGCGACAATCGCGTCGAACTGGTCCCCCTCAGCCAAGCTTCGCAGGGCGTTTGGGATTCCGCCGCGCACACGCTTTTCTTCACTCGCGTCCCGTTTCAAGGCAGCCAGGCCAAGCGCTATCAGGGTGGAACCGCGCAAAACATCTGGAAATTCGCGCCCGGTCAGGAAGCCGTTCCGCTGACCTCAGATTTCGCCGGCACCAGCAAGGACGCCATGTGGTGGAACGGTCGCGTGTATTTCGCCAGCGATCGCGACGGCAGCATGAACCTCTGGTCCATGGACGCCAACGGCCATAACCTGAAGCAGCACACTCATCACCAGGGGTGGGACATTCAGTCACCCGCGCTATCCCAGGGCCGCATCATTTATCAACTGGGCGCCGATCTGCATCTCTACGACATCGCCGCCGGCGCCGACAAGGCCCTCAACATCGAGCTCGCGTCCGATTTCGATAACCTGCGCGAGCGCTGGATCAAGACGCCGCTCGACTACACCACCTCCCTGCATATTTCTCCCGACGGATCCAGCGTCGTCGCCACCTCGCGCGGCCGCGTCTTCGTAATCCCCGTGAAGAACGGGCGCCTGGTGGATGTCACCGCTCACAAGCCCGCCCGCTATCGCGACGCGCGCATGCAGCCGGATGGAAAGACGCTCCTGGTTCTGTCCACCGAAAGCGGCGAAGTGGAGTTCCGAACGCTTCCCGCCAACGGCGCGGGCGACGGCGAGCTGCTCACCACCGGAGGCAAGGTCCTGCGCTGGCAGGGCATCCCTTCTCCCGACGGCAAATGGATCGCGCATCAGGACAAAGACAACCAGCTTTGGCTCTTCGACGTCGCGGCCAAAACACAAAAGAGGATCGGCGTTTCCGAGTACGGCGACGACTCCAGCCCTCAGTTCGACGCCGTGCGTTGGTCTTCCGATAGCCGCTGGCTTACCTTCGACCGTCCCGCCACCAACGGCTTCTCCCAGGTCATCTTATTTAGCGTCGAGACCGGAAACTCCACTCCGCTCACCACCGATCGCTACAACAGCAGCGACGCCTCTTGGACTCCGGACGGCAAGTGGATCTACCTGCTGTCCGATCGTTCGCTGAAGACCGTCGTCCGCGCGCCCTGGGGATCTCGCCAACCCGACCCTTACTTCGATCGTTCCATGAAACTTTACGCGATCCCGCTGCAAAAGGGCCTTCGATCTCCCTTCGCGCCTCCGGACGAGCTGCATCCCGACAAGCCCGAAGACTCCGGCAAACCCAATGAATCTTTCAAATCGTCCGAGTCCCCGAAGACTTCCGAATCCGCGAAAACGGCCGAAAAGCCGAGAGTGGAAATCGATCTCGACGGCATCGCGGCGCGTCTCGAAGAAGTGCCGGCTCCGCCGGGCAACTATCATGACCTGGCGACCACGGGCAAGCGGCTCTGCTGGATCAACCAGGATGTCGAGGATCCCGAGAAGGGCGCGCTGGAATGCCTGGACATCGCAAATAAAGGCGACAAACCGGAATCGCTGATGGAGGGCGTCCGCGCCTACGAGCTTTCCGCCGATACCAAAAGGCTGCTCATTCGCAAACAGAACGACCTGTACGTGATGGATTCCTCCGTCCAGGACGCTGCCGCGAAATCGTCCAAGAACCTGTCCGACAGCCGCGTGGAGGTCAAGGACTGGACGTTCTCGATCATCCCCAGCGACGAATTTCGCGAGGAGTTCCAGGATGCCTGGCGGCTGCATCGCGATTATTTCTACGACACCCACATGCACGGCGTGAACTGGGCCACCATGCGCGACAAATACGGCGAGCTGATAGGACGCGTGCGCGACCGCGCCGAGCTGAACGACCTGCTGGCGCAGATGGTCAGCGAACTTTCCGTGCTGCATACCTTCGTGGTCGGCGGCGATCTGAGAAAAGGCCCGGATCAAATCCGGAGCGCCTCTTTGGGAGCGGTGCTTGCGCGCGACGCTTCGGCGGGAGGCTACGTCGTCAAACATATTTACCAGTCCGATCCGGATCGTCCCGACAAGCGCGCGCCGCTCGCCAGCCCGGGCGTGGACGTCGGCGAGGGCGATGTGCTGCTGGCCATCAACGGCCGCGAGCTTCTCTCAGCCGGCCCCGGTGAGTTGCTCCGCAATCAGGCCGGGAAGCAGGTGCTGTTGCACGTCCGTCCCAAGGATAAGACCGAAGCCCGCGATGTGGTCGCGAAGCCCATTTCCCTACAGGACGAAGCGGACCTCCGCTACAACGAGTGGGAGTATACTCGCCGCTTGAAAGTAGAACAAGCCGGCGCGAATCAGATCGGCTACATCCATCTACGCGCCATGAGCTCCGACGACATCAACCAATGGGAGGAGCAATATTATCCAGTCTTCGACCGTCAGGGTCTCATCATCGACGTCCGGCACAACGGAGGCGGCAACATCGATAGTTGGATTCTCGGAAAGCTGCTGCGCAAAGCCTGGATGTACTGGCAGCCGCGCGTCGGCAAGCCGTATTGGAACATGCAGGCCGCCTTTCGCGGTCACCTGATCCTGTTATGCGACGAGCACACCGGATCGGACGGCGAGGCTTTCGCCGAGGGCTTCCGGCGGCTGGGCCTTGGAAAGATCGTGGGAACCCGCACCTGGGGCGGCGAAATCTGGCTGACCGGCAGCAACCTGCTCGCCGATCGCGGCGTCGCCACCGCCGCCGAGGATGGAGTCTTCGGCCCCGAAGGGAAATGGTTGGTGGAAGGTCATGGCGTCGATCCCGATTTCGTGGTCGACAATCTGCCCTTCGCAACCTTCAACGGAAAGGACGCCCAGCTCGAAGCCGCCATCCGCGAGTTACAGGAATTGATTCGCAAGCAGCCGGTGACCGTCCCGTCGCCGCCCCCGTATCCCGACAAAACGTACCACCCGCGCGGCGCCACAGGCTCGACGACCAGCGGAAACTAAGCTTTCGCCGGAGCGCTCTTGATGGACTCGACATCGGCTATCATCAATTCGCCGCAGATCTGACTCATACTGGCCATCTGATTCACGAAGTGGGCAGCATCGAGATAATCGATCCGCGTTTTAGTCGACCAATACGCCGTCATCGATCCCATCGTGGAAGCGCCTGCCACGCCGATCCTCCGCGCGATCCCGCCGAGGCCGTACCAAGGGCCTTGCTCGCCGCCGTGAATCCCTTTGCGTCCTGGACACTGGACCTGGACGCGCGGGAGATGGTTGTCCTTAACCGCCTTCAGTGAAATGTCCACCAGATGCTGGTTGTTGGTGATCCAGACCGAGGAGAGCTCCATCAGACTGGTCTTGTGATAAGGCTGCCCGTTTCCCTCTTCCACTTTGATCTGGCCCAGATGCTCGATGCCCATGGCGGCGACCACTTTCTTGTAAATCTCGGGATGGCTGGCGGCATAATCCTGGGCCACGAACGCTCGCTCCGCGCCCGGCATATAGTGGCGGCAATCATAGAACAGCATCAGCGTGCGCGGCCGCTCGGATTGCGGAATGTGCGCGAAATATTTCACCATCGCCAAAATGCCGAGTCCGCCGTTCTCCTGCGAAATGGACGGCCCGTCCGTATGCGTGATGAGCAGCACTTGTTCGTCGTTCGGTTTTCCGTAATTCCTGCCGGGCAGGTAGCCGAAGAGCTGGTAGGCTTCAGCCTGTTCGGTCTGCGCGATGAGCCGCAGAGTGGCGCTCTTCCCAGCGCCGGCGGCTTCGATCATCCGAGCGCCAATATCGCGATCCAGGTAAAGGCTCGGCATCTGGTGGAGCGCCGGGACACCGAAAGTATAAACACCGGCCAGAGCTTCGTAGGAAAGCGGCATCACGATCAGCGCACCGGCAGCACCCGCGTCGATCAACGTTTTTTGCGCAGCCCCCAATCCCATGATCGGGAACGGACTGAGCGCCGCCTCTTCGGCGCGCGGATGCAGCGGATCGGGAAACGTCTCGGGATTCGACAGGTATTCGTAATCGTCGGTTCCAGAGCTGCCGCCGCGCCCTTGCTCCTTCACCATGATCGCGATCTTGCCGCGCAGTTCCTCCGCGGACATTCCTTCTTTATAAACGACCAGTTGTCCGGTCACGCCTTCCGCAGGCGTCTGGCCGGAATTGCAACCGTAACTCGCCACCTTGATTTTCTTGCCCTCGACGTGCAGCGACCAGTTCGAATCGTCCGGAAACTCGGTGGTATACCAGCGAGTGAATGTGAAAGGATTCCGGAAAACATCCACGACGCCGCTTTCCCGCCAGCTCTTTTCCGCGAATTCGAGATAGTTCTTCCACGACGGACTGCCGGTCATCGTCGGCCCGCCCTTGGAGTCCTTGACGACATGCCAGGCGTGAACTTCCTTGGGACTCGCCAAAAACTCGGGATTCACTTTGGTGAGATCGGGGTTGTTTTCGCCGCCCTCGCGCGCCGGCGCGAACGCGAAACCGGGCGCCAAGGAAACCGCCGCGCCCAAGCCTGTGATGAAAGTCCTGCGTTTGATTTCGTCC
>Ga0302325_10033246_pt1 | contig 10569 bp, 9 predicted proteins | sample Palsa_T0_2_FD_201948 | JGI IMG/M metagenome (GOLD analysis project Ga0302325, IMG submission 201948) | Peat permafrost microbial communities from Stordalen Mire near Abisko, Sweden - Palsa_T0_2 | ecosystem: Environmental > Terrestrial > Soil > Palsa > Peat permafrost | place: Sweden: Abisko...
AGCATAGCTGACATAATCAACATGCCCCCCTTCTTTTTTCCCCTCCCGCTGCAGCGCCTCCAAAAATTCGATTTGCAAAAATGGATTATCCCCGCAAATCCGGATAATATAATCGGTGAAATGGAAATGATGACAGCAGTTTACAAAACGACCCAGCACATTTTGCTCCTCTCCCCGGTAACAAAGCACCTTATTTTTCAAGGCTATCTCCTCGATGAGTTGATCGGCAGCAGCAGTAGAAGTGGCAACTACAATAGGGGCAAAAGGAAAAGCTTTCTTCAGGCGGACCAGCTGAAATTCCAAAAGGGAACGGCCGTCGTCAAAAATCTCCAGCATTTTACGCGGATATCTGGTCGAAAGGGTCCTTGCCTGAACAATAAGAGGGATAGTATATTTGTTAATATATAATAGGTTTTTAATGGATAATGGCCTTCCAATATTGACCTTTTTTTCGCAGCTAAGATTAAGGTCAACCTAATTTTTAATCTCTTTTTAATCTCTCTCCAATAACGGTCCACCGATTTTTCTTGTCCGCTGATTCCGATTCCCACCACCACCTCCAGCTTTTCCCGCCATGCGCCCCGATCCTATGCCTAATTCGCACAATTCGAAGTTGTCTATACAACCTCGAAATTTCTAAAACGAGTACATGCCCGCTCGATCGTCCCCCCATCGTCCCGTCCGCTCCAAACGCGCGGCCGCTCCCCGCTCCAAACGCCCCGCCGCCGCTCCATAACCCCGCCGGCGAGCCCCTGCCGCCTCAAATCCGCGGCGCCGCCGCCAACAATTTTTTCGTATACGCCGCCTGCGGATGCAGATAAACCGTTTCCGCATCACCCATCTCCTCGATCCGCCCCCTATTCATCACCAGGATACGATCACTGATATACCGGATCACAGAGAGATCATGCGAAATAAAGACAACGGTAAACCCAAACTCCTTTTTCAGGTCATTTAACAGGTTGAGCACCTGCGCCTGCACACTCACATCCAGCGCCGATACCGGTTCATCGCAGATAAGAAAAGAAGGTCGCAGCGACAGGGCCCTCGCAATGACGATCCGCTGCCGCTGCCCCCCCGAGAACTCATGGGGATAACGATCATAATGCTCCGCCCGCAAACTCACCTTTTCCAGCAATTCCACGACCCGCCTCCTGCGGTCCTGGTCACCCGCGGCCATCCCATGCACTTTCATTACTTCCGCGATAGCCGGACCGACACGCAACCGCGGATTCAGCGAAGAGTAGGGGTCCTGGAAGATAAGCTGGATCTGACTCCGCCGCTTTTTCAACTCCCGCGGCGTCAGCGCAACCAGGTCCGAGCCTTCAAAAAGGATCCGGCCCGCCGTCGGGTCGACCAGCCGCAACAGCGCCCTCCCAAGCGTCGTCTTGCCACAGCCGGATTCGCCCACCAGCCCCAGCGTCTCACCCCGGTAGACATCAAAACTGACCCCGTCAACCGCTTTTGTATATTGAACAGGCTTTCCCAGCCAGGTCTTCCGCAAAGGATACCATACCCGCAGTTCCTCGACAGTTATCATCGCCTCCCCCTTCTTCACAGCCATGGGCGCCGCCGCACCTGCCGCCGCCGCACCTGCCGCCGCCGAAACTGCTTCCGCCGCGATCTCCCCTGTAAAATCACTGACCACCGGCAGCCGCTCCCCCTTCTTATGCAGGACTGGCCGGCAATTCAGCAACCCCTTTGTATACGGATGCCGGGGTCGCCGGAACAATTCCTCCACCGGCCCCTCTTCCACGATCTTCCCCTTATACAATACCAGCGCCCGGTCCGCGATCTCCGCGACGACCCCCAGATCATGCGTAATAAAGATCACTCCCAGATCCTCCGTCCGTTGCAGCGACCGGATCAGTTCCAGGATCGTCTTTTGCACCGTCACATCCAGCGCCGTCGTCGGTTCATCACAGATCAGCAGCGACGGACCGCTACTCATGGCCATGGCAATCATCACCCGCTGCTTCTGTCCGCCGCTAAGCTGATGCGGATAGGACAAAAAGACGCGCTCCGGATCGGGTAGCTGCACCCTTTCAAAAAGGGCAATCGCCTCCCGCCGGGCTTCCCCGCCCGTCACCGTCCGATGCGCACGGATCGCTTCCATCACCTGGTCCCCACAAGTAAAAACGGGATTTAAGGAGGTCATCGGCTCCTGGAAGATCATGGCGATCTCACCCCCGCGGATCTTTTGCATCGACGAAGCCGGCTGCCGCAACAGATCGATCGTTTGTCCATCCCGGCCGGTAAAAAAGATCTCCCCCGAAAGGATCCGGGCCGGCGGCATCGGCAGCAGCTGCAGGATCGACAAAGCCGTGATAGACTTACCGGAACCCGATTCCCCTACCAGCGCGACGATCTCTCCCCGCCGCACCTCAAGGCTGATATCCTCAACCCCGGGCGACAAACCGTCCTCCGTTGAAAAGCCAATATGTAATTTGAAAATAGATAGTAGCGACGCCATAGCTGACCCTTGACCGGGCATAAAGATACCGAATTGTGCCCGGCCTGCGCGGCGCTAGTTTGAAATCAGCTTAATGTTCGTCACCGAATTTTCAGCGCTGGGAAGACCGGCGGGCAGAACGTCACAAACGACGCAAGGCAGATCCGAAAAGGCGCCGCCGACAGAGAAAGTAAACTCAGCGCCCGGCGGAAGATTTTCCGCTGCAAAAGGACAGACGTCCTGCACCATGAATATATTCGAATAATTGTTGCCGGTAGAGGGATCTGTCCCCCGCCTCACGCCCGCACCCCTAAAACCTCAGATGCCTGACCGTCAACCCATTATTTATCAGCTGCTTCAGCGAGTCGATCCCAATCCGGATATGCCGCTCCACAAAATCACCCGTCACCTTCAGATCACTCTCCGCCGTCTTAACCCCCTCCGGTACCATCGGCTGATCACTCACCAGCAACAAAGCCCCCGTCGGGATCTTATTAAAAAACCCGACGGAAAAAATAGTCGCCGTTTCCATATCGATGGCATAGGCCCGCACCTTCTGGAGATATTCCTTAAATACTTCATCATGCTCCCACACCCGCCGGTTGGTCGTATACACCGTTCCCGTCCAATAATCCACCCCATAATCCCGGATCGTCGTCGAAATGGCCTTTTGCAAAGCAAACGCCGGTAACGCCGGCACCTCCGCCGGAAAATAATCGGTCGACGTCCCTTCCCCCCGGATAGCAGCGATCGGCAGGATCAGATCACCCAACTTATTTCGTTTTTTAAGACCCCCGCATTTCCCGAGGAACAACGCCGCCTTCGGCCGGATCGCCGTCAGCAGATCCATGATCGTTGCCGCACCCGGACTGCCCATCCCAAAGTTGATGATGGTGATGTCATCCGCAGTGGCGCACTGCATGGGCTTATGCTCTCCGATTACTTCTACCTTATGCCAGTCGGCAAAAAGATGGACATAATTGTCAAAATTGGTCAGCAGGATATACTTGCCAAAATTTTCCAGCTTTTCCCCGGTATAACGCGGCAGCCAGTTAGTGACGATTTCTTCTTTTGTCTTCATTATCGTAAATTTAGCAAATAGTTTTTTGCTAATGATCAAAATCTACTATCCCACCAATCCGTTTAAACTAAGAGAACCTGAGAAAGACAAGGAAGAGATCTGGGATGAATTGCGCAAACAATGGGTACGCCTTACCCCTGAAGAATGGGTGCGTCAGAACTTCATCCAATACCTGCTGCAGGTAAAAAATTATCCCGCTTCCTATATGGCCGTTGAAAGAAAAATGCGGCTGGGGGAGTTGAATAAACGCTTCGACCTCCTCGTCTTTAACAAGGCCGCGCAGCCCTGGATGCTTGTAGAATGCAAAGCCATGACAGAACGTCTCGACAGCCGCGTCCTCTGGCAGGTTCTCCGCTACAATATGGCGATCCCCGTCAAATATATCGTGATCACCAACGGCGAAGAATGCCACGCCTTTGTAAAAGGACTCATCGACTTCGAAAGCATCGCCGCCCTGCCCACCTATAATGAATAAACGCTGATGCCAATCCGATCACAACAACCTAAACACCCCTCCCTCATACTTCCCCCCCTCGATACCCCTCAACACCCCTGCACATGACCCACACCCAAACCGTGAAATATCCTCCACCAATACCGGCACGGCATTAAAAAAATTAAACTCATGGATCTGCGGCCAGGACCACGCTTTCTCCTTTGCTATATACGGCAGTATCGCCCCAAAAGCTTTCCTCATCGACTTCCCCGAAGGAGTCTCCAGCGCCCAGAAATTTACAGAAGTCTGCTCCGACAACTCCGCAACAACGATAAACGCATTGAGAATAAAAACAGAATAATGGAGCGACGTCGTTCGCGTCAGCTCCAACGGGAACAACCCACTCGTATCCATTTGCTTATCCAGCCGGCCCGCAGCACGCTCCACGATCCTCCCGGCCAGTTCAACGCTGTCTGCAAACAACGCCATCGCCAGGCTCTGCGCATCATACCAGACCCCATGATTGTTTCTGGCATTCATCTCCTTTTGAGCGATCGGGCTCGTGCGCATCCAACTTAAAAAGTCGGAAAACCACCGCTTCATCAAAGCCTGATCCCGCCCCGTCCAGGACCTCGAGCCCTCCAGCAGCCTGATCCCATCGATCGCCCAGATAAAAAACCGCGAGTCGATCAACCCTTCCGCCCTGCCTTCGGTCACCCCCTTTACCGCCTGGCCATAATTCAGGTTTGGGTTCATCCGGGTCGCCGTATCCAGAAACCATGTCTCCGCCAGTTTACTCGCATGCCGCGCATATTTCTCCTCATCGGAAAAATAATAGGCCAGCGACAACAAATAGATGTTTTCACAAACGATCGGCAGATTGGTCTTATCGGTATAACGTCGCACCTCAGGATTCACCACGCCATCCCAGTTGATATATGGGAGCCCACCCGGCTTCGACGAATCAGGCCAGAAATAAGGCGCAATACTCATATAATCATGCTTGTCGCCGCTGGGCGGGACAGCGCTTTTTTGCAGAACCGAAACGGGCCCATAATCCAGCAACTTGTCCGCATCCTTTAGCAATTGCTCATAAGCCGGCATCAACACAGGATCATGAGCCCGAACCTTATTCTTGCTCGCAGCCACGGCTTTAAAATCGAGCTTGATAATATCCGATTTCGATAACAACGAGTCCTGTGCCATCGCCGCCATCGCCATCAGGCAGCAAAGCCAAACAGTCAAACTTAGCTTCCAAACCGACATTTTACCGCAATTTATTTAACAAAGTCCTCCCGCATCGGGCTGAATACATCGATCAACACCCCAGCCTCGATACACACCGCGCCATGCAGCGCCTCGGGCGGGATATAATAGACATCTCCCCGGCGCAACAGCTTCTTCTGACCATCGATCTCAATCTCGAAGACACCGCTTTCCACCTGCGTGATCTGCGAATGGTGATGCCGGTGCAGCGCTCCGATCCCCCCGGTCTCGAATTTAACCTTGACCAACATCAGCTTCTCGTCATAGGCCATCAGTTTTCGGTGAACCCCTTTTTCTACCTCCTGCCACGGTACGTTCTCATTTTCGATAAAATTACTTGCCAATGCGTTTGTCTTCATAAATGATTATTTCGTTAAGTCTGATTATTGTTCGTACACTATTCTCCGATGAGCACGTTGGTGCATATCCTTTGCCCATTGGCGAGAACCAAATTGATGATGTAAATGCCGTTTGCCGAAGGCATGATGACCTGCATGGACGGCTGAACGTTTGTTATCTGCTGCAATATTCTGCCGCTGATATCTGCAATTTGGACGACGGCGCCCTGTAATGCGGTGACAGTATAGTTGCAGACAACTGTAACAACCGCGCTTTTGCCGGCAGGATTGGGAGAAACCTTTATACCCCCGGCAATGGCGGCGCCGGCAGTGATAGTAAGCGTACAGCTTTGAACTTGTTGGCCGCCCTTATTTGTTGCTATTACATAGTATTGGCCATTTAGGGAAGGCGTTTCGCTGTAATACGGAGCGGTATCACCGACAACGGCGACGCCATTCTTATACCATTGCCACTGTACATAATCCCCATTGCTGTTGTCAAAGAAGATCGCGTCATTCCAATGTTGCGTAATCAGTGACGTCGATTGGAAAAGCACCGTGTCGGTAACTGCCGTGGCGGCATTGTAGTTGGCGTTTCCGGCTTGGGCGACGGTAACAACAGCGGTGCCTGGTTTTAGCAATGTCAATACATTTCCCGACACAGTGGCTACGCTTGTGTCGGATACTGAATAGGTCACAGCCAGGTCGCTGCTTGCCGTGGCGGAGAGTTGCACCTGGCTTGTGGCATTACATCCCACTATCAGGCTTTGCGACCAGGTTATTTGCTGTGCGGCTTTGGTAATGGTTAAAAAATTCCCGGTGTAGCTGATCGTATAATTGCCGCCGGCGCTTAAGCTGCCGATCGTTATGGGATAGGTGCCTGCATCCTCACCCGGAGTTCTGCTCAGGCTGCCGGTAAATATGATCGCATTTTCTCCGTTTGGCAAACCGCCGACCGCATAGCTAAAGGTCGGGTCGGGAGTGCCATATTCCTTTGTCTGCGCATTGGCGGTCACCTGCACTGTTGCAGAATTGATGGTGAGCGTCCCCGGCAGGTACACAAAGTTGTAGTTCGGGTCTCTGGCGCCTGAGGCCGTAATGGGATAGGTGCCTGCAGGCGAAGAGGAGATGGCTGTCGTCGTTATCGTCGGGTTGGCAGTTAGGCTGGAAGCATTGTCCCCGTTGACGAATCCAGCGTAGCTGACCGTCAGGGTTGGCAGGGGGCCGCCCTGGGTCATGCGCGCATTATTGGCTGTAATCGTAAGGACGGCAGGATCGACGATCAGGGTATAGTCCTGGGAGCCCGAGCGCGGACCGCGTCCGTGGGCCTCGTCTTCCGCTTTTACGGTAAACGAATACTGGCCGGCTGCGGTAGGCGTACCGGATAAAATCCCGCCAGACGATAACGCCATTCCCGCCGGCAGGCGACCGGAGGTAATAGAAAAGGAATAGGGCGGCCTACCGCCTGTTACCGTCAGGGTCTGACTCGTGTACGGCGATCCGTAAAGACCATCGGGAATGGTTGTCGGCGAAAAGACGAACGTCGCTTGGGCAAATAGCATAGCTCTCAGCCCTATCAAAAGCGCGGTTAGAATGAAACTTTTCCCTTCCATAAAAAAATAAAGCGTTGTGGGCCAGGAGGGACAGTGTAATAGGTTTGGAAGTCTGCACGAAAAGGTTATTAAAAATACGCATTTTTTAACTTTCCATTAACTTTTTCTTACCACCCCATCAACCCGCGCAGATACCCCGTCAATTCCCCCGCAATGGCTGAATGGTCCCCCATATCCGGATGCCCGCCGCAACCATGCGACCATTGCCTCGAAAAGAAATAGTCCGACACCCGCTCATCCCCCGCCCGCCGCATGGCCGCCACCACTCCGCCAATATACCGCTTCAGCACGGCCGTCAGCTCCGCATTCCCCATGGGACTCGTCAACAGTACGATCTGCGCCTTCGGATAAACATGCCTTACCTGCCCGATAAAGCGCAGATAAGCGCCGCAAAAAGCCGTTGAATCCTGGATGCCGTCATTCTGCCCCAGACAGATCGTCACCACATCCGGTTGATAAAGACTAAAATCCCAGGCCCCCGTATTTTCCCGGCCATTCATCTTGTCGAATGCCTCCGGCATCGTCTCCGTCATCTTGCAACAGCTATGGATCAACCCGATTCCCGAGACCGCCGTCAAATGCCACTGCGCCTTTAGCGCCCGCGCCGTCAGCGCCCCATAGCTCATCCAGGCATTGTGCTGATCATACCACTCGCCCTTGTCGCAAGGAATATCCGCCAGATCCATCCCCGCCCCGCAGGTGATGGAATTGCCAATGCACTCGATTTTTCGTTCCGGCAGGGTAGGAGGAGGCAGCAACGAATCTGCCAATACCCCAACCAGTTCCAGCCAGCCGATCCCCGATTCCGTGTCCTTGCAAATGCTGACGACATGCTCCATCGCTCCATCCGCCCCCGTGATCACCAGGGTATCTTCCTGGCCATGCGTTTTTATCCGGTAAGCAGGGCGCCCATCGACCGCGATGCCGATATAGTTATGCGATTTACCATACAACACCTCATCCCGGAGGAGGACGCGACAAGTTGGACCGCGAAACTTCAGGCTGACTACCACTCCCGGCGCCCAAAACCGCGGCAGCTTCGGATTCGAAAAATCGACCCGCCCCATATACTGGATGTTCGGATTGTCAGCAGGAAAAAAGACCGCCCCGGCATCCGGCGCCCCACTATCCGGCGCCCCACTATCCGGCACCCCACTATCCGTCGCCCCCTCATGCCCCGCACACGCCATCCCCCCGATCAACACCCCCAACAACAAACCATATAAATATTTCATATCCCCTTATTGTTGATGAAAGCTCTGCCCGATAAACTGCAGTCCATCGATGATCCCCGTCCGCCAATAAGTCCAGGTATGCGCACCATCCCGCACCCGGAACTCATGCGGCACCCTCTTTTCTATCAGTGCAATATGCAGCAAGCAATTGCCCTTGGTCAGAAAGTCATCATCACCGCAGTCGATCCAGTAGCGCACCTTCTTCAGCTCATCTGCCGACTTGTCCGCAACGATCTTCAAAGGCGAATTAGCATAAAAATCCGCATTCAGCCGGTCTTTCCCTTTTAGCCCCCGCCCGTACAACTGCCCGAAAGCGCCCTCCCAGTTCCCATCCGCCATATTTTCCATGGTGGCATCGTCAAACACCGCCGCGCTCAGCGCCGCGCCCGCAGCAAACAACTCCGGATGCTTCATCGTATAGATCAGCGTCCCATAACCCCCCATCGAAAGCCCCGCTACCCCCCGATATTTTTTCTCCCCCTTGATCCGATAGGTTTTCTCGATGGCCGGGATAAATTCCTTGACAAAAAAGTCTTCATATTTTTCCTTCCCGTCATACGAATTGATATACCAGCTGGAATCCCCATTCGGCATCACCAGGATCATCGGCGGTATCGTACCCTCCGCGATGGCTTTGTCGGCGAGGCGGTTGATTTCGCCAAACTGCAACCAGCCGGTATTGTCATCGGAATAGCCATGCAAAAGATAGACAACCGGGTATGACCGCTCCGAACTGCCATAATCCGCCGGCAGATAAACGGTATATTTTACTTCCTTACCCAGGATGGCGCTATGTACCGTCCTTTGTTCCAAAACCCTGCCTGCGGCCCACTGGCCCTCACTCACCGGCGCAAGACCAAGGACAAATAGCAAAAGACAGAGCCCTTTGACCAGCATTATTCGCATAATATAAAATTTTCTCATCCCCCCGCCCCCTCATCCCCCCGCCCAGCTGCCCCATCCGCCCCATCCACCTCCACCCCCGGCGCCCCATCCACTTCCACCCCCGGCGCCCTATCCACCTCCACCCCCGGCGCCCTATCCGCCCCGGCAACATCCTCCGCCGGCCGGACAACCCCCGTATAAACCTTCGTCTCATATCCCACCCGCACCTTCCCGCCCGACCGATGCCGGGCAAAAAGCTTCTCCAGCTCCCGGATCATCTTCATAAACCCCGGCCCCCCTTTTGGAATATAGGAAGAAGAAAGCAGACGCCCTTTCAGCCCTTCAAAATCGAAAAGCTGCTCATTAGCGAAAGACTGTAGTAAAAAAGATTGCGGCTGGAAGAATTCTCCTATCTGGAGATCGGTAATGTTCTTGTGATTGATCGTTTGATAATCCCCGGCATGCCGGAGGATGAACGCCTCATATTCCTGCTCAAAATCGGACAGTACCAGCCGCTCATTCCAGATCAACGCAACGATGGCGCCCGGCCGCGAAATACGGACAAATTCCGGCCGCGTCTTCACCGGGTCGAACCAATGAAAAGCCTGACCCGCCACAATAAGATCGACCACCGACGGTGGCACCCCCGTCGCCTCCGCCTCCCCGTTAAGGCTGAAAAACCCCAGATAACCCGACAACAAGTCCTCGGCCTTCGACCGCATCTCCGCATTGGGCTCCACGGCATATACCTTGTTCCCATTTGCCAGGAACAACTCCGTCGAGATCCCTGTTCCCGATCCGACATCGGCAACGGCCCACTGAGAGCTAAAAGAATAAGTGTCCTGTAAATAGGAGAGGACGGCGGCCGGATAGTGAGGTCGATATTTTACATAGTCTTCGACCCGGTCGCTAAATCGGGTAGTGCTGTTTGACGACATGATGCGTCAAGGTAAGAAAATTATTCTGAACGCAGACTGCGTACCGGATTCATCAACGCCGCCCTCACTGACTGGAAGCTGATCGTGACCAGCGCAATCCCTATCGCCGCCACCCCCGCCACCGCAAACACCCACCATTCGATCGAAATGCGGTAATGGAACTGCTGCAGCCAGCGCGACATCGCCAGCCAGGCCAGGGGAAAGGCGATCAGCGCCGACATGCCTACCAGCAACAGGAACTCCCGCGACAGCAAACCAGTGATCCCGCTCACGCTCGCTCCCAGCACCTTCCGGATCCCGATCTCCCTGGTCCGCCGCTCCGCCG
>Ga0302325_10033248_pt1 | contig 10569 bp, 8 predicted proteins | sample Palsa_T0_2_FD_201948 | JGI IMG/M metagenome (GOLD analysis project Ga0302325, IMG submission 201948) | Peat permafrost microbial communities from Stordalen Mire near Abisko, Sweden - Palsa_T0_2 | ecosystem: Environmental > Terrestrial > Soil > Palsa > Peat permafrost | place: Sweden: Abisko...
TCCAGAAGCCAGAGATTCCGCCTCTCCCGGAGGAAAACCCGTTTGGTCAAAGATGATCTTGGTTCCGGAGCCCTGCTCCACGAGTTCGAACTTCGCAATCGAATAGATGCCCGGACCCCAGCTGCCCGTTCGCCAAGCCTGCACGATTCGCTCGTTCTGCACAAGTTCCACTTGTCGTCCCGTGATGTACCCGCCGAACAGCTTGAACGCACCCCCCGCTTCACGGCTGATCTCTGCGGGCTTGTCGGGCAAGTGCATGGTCTGCATGGCGCCACTTAGCTGTATGACCTTGTCGAACTGTTTCGCGTCAGTCAGCGCATCGTAGACGCGCTTACGGCTTGCTGTGAAAATAGGCTCCTGGTGAATGGCCTCGCATGTATGAGAAATCCCGTCCTCTGTTCCCGCCCAAGCGTTAATCGAACCCAGGGCTAGACCACCCAATGCAATCGCAACACCCGCGATCGCTTGCCGTCGCGAGGGCCCATTGGCCAGCGCTTCCGGAATCCTTCCATGGTTCATCATCTGCCCCTCGTTTCTCTTGATTGTCTCGATAGACCCGCGACCCGTCCGCAATTGGTTCTCGGCCTTCCTGGGGTCGTCACTATTTGACGCGATAGGCGTCGATTGTCATGAATTCGCTCCAGCTTTTCCGATCGTCCGACCCATCACCTCGCCAGGCAAAGTGTGTCGCGGAATGATTCGTGTAAGTGGCGCGCGTATAGGCGTAGGGGCCGACTGTCTCTTTGAACGCGTAGGTAATGGATTCGCCATCAATTCTGATACCGCCCATCTCGTCCGATACGAGGTCCATCCAGTTTCCAGCAAGTCCGTTGAGCCATTTTATATTCCAGATCTTTCTGGCAGCATCGTAGGTGCGAAAGTTCATGCCGAGGACGATTAACGCTCCGGAGGAACTCACCATCCTGTATTCATCGGCGATGGCATAGCCGTCAAGGATAAAGCGGCCCAGCCATGCCCCTTCAAGCGTCTGCCATGATCCATCGGCTGATTTTAGCTTCGCTTCGCACCGCCATTTGCCAATCAGGAAGGCAAATCGCGACAGCGCAGCAGGGGCATTAGGATTGAGGCTACCGAATTCTTCAGCGATCTGCGTCATAGAACTGTCTTTCGCGACGCTGAGCTATCCTGCAGGGCTGAACAATAGTGGGAATGACGTGAGCAAGATGCTTCGCCGCGTCCGCTTCCACCTTGCATCATTTTTCGAAACTATCGAAGGGCTATCCCCTTCCCGAAACTATTTCAGCGGTGAAAAGTCCGTCGGACGCATATACGTCACGTCCACTTTTTCTACCGTCTTTTCGGCCTGCTCGGCGCCTATTACCTTTTGGAACTCTGGGTCAGCTCGCATCGCATCCCAATTCTGTTTCCCTTCCTCGGGGCTGGAATAAGCCACGACCAAGATGAACTCGTTGTCCGAAGCGGAAGAGCCGTCGGTCACCCAGTAACCCACAGCGTTCAAATTGTGCCGGGCCAATATCTTGGAAGTTGTGTCGCGAAATCGTGACTCAAGGGCCGGCAGTTTGCCCGGCAGGGCATGATAAACGCGAAGCTCGAAGACGCGATTGCTGTCGGCACGCGCTTGCTGTATGTGCGAGAGGCGGCTAGCCACAAGCAATCCAGCGGCAAAGCAGAGCAACCCGATGGCACAAGTAGTCCAGCATTTCGATTTCCACAAATTGACTGTCATGGCTGTCCTTCTGCGGTAGTTAGTCCGCAATGAAATCACTCGAATCGAGTCCGTAGCTTACTTCCCCGGTTGTGCAGCTCCTGGTACCGGCAACCCAATCAGAGCCGGTGTAATGAGCACTGCCAGAGGTCCCAGAGTAAGAAACCCAAGCTCATACCACCACGGGACCGGTATTGTGCAGACCTTTCGTTCGATCGAGACGGCAACGGTAATCATTACCATCAAAGCGAGGGAGATCATTGCGCCTCGGCGAACGCGCGCGGCCACGCAACCGCCGATTGCGGCTGCCGAGAAAAACACAATCGGCGCAAGGACAACTTGCGTCGCTTGTTGTGGGGCGACGAACTTCAAGATCATTGAGTCTGTCGCAAGTTTCAGCATCGCCATGACGATGTAAACGCCCGCAGCGATGCTCATACTGATGAGCCAATTTCCGCTGCGCAACCAGGACCAGGCTATGGACGCGACTGATCGACAGGCTTGGCTCCAAATCCAGCGAGACGCGGTGAGCGGCGAGTCAGATTCGGCGTGAAGATAGTATTCCTCAACGAGGTCGCCGAGCATGGCCTCTCGATACCTTGCCGGTACGACAGATTCGAGAAGCCAGCAAACGAGAGCCGGCGCCGAATCGTATCTCATAGGCTCTCCCAGCGGCTTCTTAGTCCGGCCTTCATGCTGCGAATCGTTTGTTCGGATATTTGCAGCGCCCTGTTGCCGACAGCCTCGACGCGAAACAACCGTTTCGCACGGCCTCCGCGTGCCGCGGTCGGCTCGCCGGTGAATGAGCTGACGTATCCTTTCGCTTCGAGCCGCTCCAAAGTCGCATACACCGCACCAATGGAGACGCTGCGGCCAGTACGTTTTTCAATCTCGCGACGCACGATCATTCCGTGGGCGCCTCCATCCAGCCGCGCCAGCGCTAGCAGAATTATGTGCTCCAGAGATCCTAGAAGCTCTCCGCGTTTCATTTGTTTTGTAATGTAGAATAAATCAATGTAGAAAGTCAAGTGGCAAACGCTTTTGCAACGGCACGGAAGCGCGACCGGCGCTTCAAGCCAGCGCTTCAAATGCAGTGATGATAATGTCTCCGGTCATCAGTCCCGGCGTTTGAAAATACGTAAAGTGGGCGTTTCCCAAGGCCGATCCTGAGGCAGCGGGAATCTTGCCCGGACAGACCTCCTTATGTAATTTTGAAGTCGTGCACGACCAGGCGAGTGTCCACGGTGACGTGAGGAGAGATCGCATGAAATCCCCACATATGCACCCATGCGTTTCCGGTTCGCATCGTGAGAAATGATTTCATGACACCGGCAGGAAAGAAAAACAGAAATACGAAGATTGCAGATATCAGCGAGTCAGAGGGCGAGTCATAACGGGTAAAGGTTTCGAAAATGTGGATTGCAGGATAACTGGCTGCTCCGAGCAGGAAGGCAGTCGCCGGAGAAAAGAGGCGGGCATAGCGGGGCAACAGGATGGCGTAGATGAAGATCATCACGGGAAAATCAGTAAGCAAGAGGTGAATGACAAACGAAAGCAGACCTCCCACTATGCGTTGCTGGAGAGTGAGTTGAAGGATGCTCGGCCCTCTGAAGTCCATCAAGCAACCGACGGCCAGGACGACCAGGATAACGAGTGTATCGTTCTTCCAATTGGCCGACTTCAGGTTCAGCTGTTCCCTGGAGTAGCCGCGCACGCGGAAAACGACGTAGGGCACAACAGCGAGCAGGATGAAGTTGTAGGCCGACCAAAGGTAGACCTCCTGCGGAGACTGGATGCGCGTTGCGCCGACGAGCGAACCGTTAAGGTGCATAGCGATGCCCGCGCCGAAAGTATGGAAGCCCAGCCAGCGGCCGGCGAGCAGGACGATTGCGCAGTAGAGCAACAAAGCTGTGGTTTCATGCAGGGCAATCGAGCGTTCAGGTGCGCGTTGGGCAAGGTCGGGCCACGGGCGCCGGCGGGTGAAAAGGAGCACCAGGCCGCACTCCAGCACGAGAAAGATGAGAGCCAGCCAGCTACCGATAACTTGGGCAAGGGGAGTCTGCCTGAGTTGGTTGGGCGGCAGATTCAGGGGGACCACGCCGCGCGGGCCACGACAAAGCGCGATGAAGGCGAGACCGAGGAGCGTCCAAAGCAGCAGTGCGACCCAAAGACTGCTCTGGCCAAGCAGCCATCGCAGCATCTGCCGACGAGGGATGGCAGCAGTGCCAGTCATATCGTCCAATGTCCCGTCCTTCCTAACAAGATGGAGAGAAACCGCTTCACGAATGCTTCACCTAAGAAGCATGGCGCTGGGCAAATGCTAGCGGCCGTCTCATGAAAGTCTAATCCTTCTTGCTGAAAGGGCAAGTTGGAGACTTGCCTATCCAGCGCAGCAAACCAGATTTTGTGCGAGTGGTAGGGAAGCCGGAGTTTACCGCGGCGGTCGGGTCATATAGATACTGCTAAGTCGGCCAGCGTTTACTAATGCGATCGCGGGCGGGATTTCGACTGTCGCCCATGTGCTCGCCCTCCGGCTGCGGTCTCGTCTTCTCGGGGCCTCTTCATCGGGATCGTGAATGATAAAGGACGTTATCGTCCGCAAAACGCGACATGTATTTTTGTCGCGGACCTGGACGCTGAAGCGCAGTTCGGTGTAGTCGGGCCGCTACTGATCCATCGTCTTGGCGCTGGGTTTCGAGAGTATGGAATAGGTCCTGACCAGAAAACGGGGTGGCAGTTCTTACTCCCTGACAAGCCCTCGAAAAAGGCTTTGCTCCCGCTTACTCCAGAGTAAGGGGACCTAATTCCCTGATAAGGGGCTCGAGATTCCCTGATATGCCTCTGATAATTCCCTGTTCCATTTGAGACCGGAGCTGCCCCTTTGGGCCAAAAACTGTCAAGAATGAGGCATTTACAATGGCTAGTGGCCAGAATGAGCGGGCCAAATCAGTGAAATTCCCTGTATTTTTCCCTGTTAGCAGGGAATTTCAAGCGGAGAAGGGTTCGCACATGACTGCGTCCTCCGCCATCTAGTCCCACATTGTGGGACACGGCTAGAAAAGGTCTCATTGTCCTGCGATCTTCCCCCCCAAATCGCAGGATTCGTGCTTCTAAGGGAAGTGGAGAGCATTCTCCGCTGGTCCAACGAGGCCTTGTTCTGTCGGGTGTTCTCCGCTTGCAGTTTTGGCACTTCCCTTTCGAAGCAGGAAATGGCAGGAAGACTTAAGACGGCATCCACGGCGTGCTGAGATGGGAAGGCGTTCGGAACTCAAACCAATCTGGAGGAATCTTGCTGGAGTGAGATCGTCGGTTTGAACGGTTAGGCGCGGGCGGCGCCAGAGATCTGCTCGCTCCAGTGCATCGGGATCGTGGCGAGCAGGTCGGTAAGCGAGAGTGGAAGCGAATGGGGCCGACGCATCATGGTTTCGATCGCCGGCGGCCCGAGTTGAACTAACTTCATGTGCATACGGACAAAGCGCGGTGAAAGGCCGTGCAAGCCGGCCAGTTGCGCAACGCTGCGGGCTTCTCCCGTTGTAATCTGCTCATACCAACGGCGGGCGCGGGCGATGGCTGTGAGGATGGCCTGACGGCTGGCGTCGGTCGTGATACTTGTCTCGCCGATGATGAGGCGCAGGGCACGACCTTGCTGAATGTGGCGGAAAGCGCAGTCAAGCGATGCGAACGGGGGGAGGCCCGTTGCCGCCGGGTCAGGGCCGAGAATTTCGTGGACAATCGCAGGCACGCGCAGACAGATCTCTATGTGAGAGGGATGGATCGCCACGCGCTCGATGATGGTCTTCAGGAACTGCACGCGGTCTGCGGCAATGCGCTCGTGCCAGCTTTGTGCGGTTTTGGCGGCTTGCGCAATGATGCGAGCTAGCAAACCGTTTGGTGCAGCCTGGGTCGTCTCGTCATGCAGCGCGGCGAGTAACTCGGTGGGGCTTTGTAGCCAATCCTGGATACGATCCACTACTGCCGTTTCCAGATCGTGCGCCGGGATACGGGCTGCTGTACTCCCCTTTTCGGCCTTCTTGATCACCGCCTGCGAGGTGTAATAGCGATAACGGCGACCGTTCTTCTTGGCGTGAGTCGGCGTGTAGCGAATGCCGGCGGCGTCGAAGAGGATACCGGTAAACAAACTCGTCTTGGTTGCACGCGGCTGGGCCCGGTGGCCCTGGATGTTATGGTCGAGCAGTGCCTGGACCTTGTCCCAGATCTCGCGCTGGATAATCGCCTGGTGCTCGCCAGGATAGGAGTTTTCCTTGTGCTTGATCAGACCGAGGCAATGAGGATACCTCAAGATGGTATAGAGCGCACCACGGAAGAAGTGATTGCCTGAGCGACTCCTAATGTCGTTCTCTCGCAACCACTGCTGCAAACGATGCACGCTGCCCAGACGCAGAAACTGGTTGAAAATGGTGCGCACCGTGGCAGCTTCCGACTCGTTGACAACCAGCTTGCGGTCCCGGGCGGTGAAGCCGAGCGGAACCGTTCCTCCCATCCACAGACCCTTCTTCTTCGAGGCGGCGATCTTGTCGCGGATGCGCTCGCCGGTGACTTCGCGTTCGAACTGGGCGAAGGACAGGAGGACGTTGAGCGTCAGCCGTCCCATGGAGGTCGTCGTATTGAACTGCTGCGTCACGGAAACGAAGCTGACATGGCTCTTGTCGAACTGCTCGACGATCCGGGCAAAGTCGCTTAGTGAGCGTGTCAGGCGGTCGACCTTATAGACTACGACGACGGAGACCTTTCCGGCGTGGATGTCAGCCATCAGTTGCTTTAGAGCCGGTCGGTCCATGTTGCCGCCCGAGTAGCCTCCGTCGTCATAGTGTGTGGCGATCCCCCGCCAGCCCTCATGGTGTTGACTCTTGATGTAGGCCTCGCAGGCCTCGCGCTGGGCGTCGAGCGAATTGAAAGATTGTTCGAGACCCTCCTCGGAGGACTTGCGGGTGTAGATGGCGCAGCGCATAGGTGGCTTCATGCGATTACCTTCCTTGCCTTGCGCTTTAGCCCAAAGAAAGCCGGCCCGGACCACTTGGCTCCAGTGATCACCTTGGTGATTTCCGTGAGGCTGCGGTAGGAGTTACCTTGATATTCGTAGGCGGAGTCGAGAACCGTGACCTCATGCAGTTGGCCATCGTACTCGCGCAGATAACGCGTACCGGTCTTGGGGCGCATCGCGTCTGGTGAGGGCCTTGGGCAGCCAGCGGGCTCTTCGGCAATCCTGCGTAGCTTGCGGGCGGTGGACTCCCTGAGCCGGCCAAAGGCCTTCTCCTGAATCCGGTAGGCCAGGATGGGGATAAGAATCTCTCTCCGCAAAGCCGGGCTTGGTGCTCGGTTGAAGAGATCGCGCCAAAGCCTCTCTAATGCTCTCCGATCCATTGCTGGCAGCTGCGCTAGCCGCCGGTCGACCGCCCGCCGACAATTGGACTTCGGTGGGGTTGTGCGGTTCTGCATCATGAGGTTGCCTCCTTCGTGTGAGTCCATTCCCGCTCTGCTGGGCCGAACAGTCAAGCGAACTCTTCTGCTCCCAAGGGGGTTGGTGTTCGCCAACTCCAGCGAAATTCAGTCCATTCAGAGTTGATGGCCTAGGTTGAGAGATTTTTCGCTCTGTGCTCGGCGGGAGGGCACGCAGTCCACATGCGAAGGCGTTACCTGAAATCGTGTGACCGAACGTCACGTTCTTCTCCAGCTATCGCCAGACATTCGCCTGCGAACCGCTAGGCAAACCGGACCTTGCGGCAGCTCAGAGTCACAGTTTTGCTGCCAGAATTCTCTGTAACATTATTGCTGTCTGCAACTTACGGACAAGTCGAGACTAAGCGGTTCTGAACTGTACCGAAGGTTCGAATCTCTCTCGCTCCGCCACGCAGTCTCAACTGCAGAGAAATCCTGCGGCATTGCTATCGAAATGTGCGAAAAAGGCCGGCTTTTCGCTATGTTTCCTTCACCAACTGGACCAGAGAAAATTGCCTCCTGGACCGCTTCGCTCCTGTTACAGCGGTTTTTCTCCGGCGCCTCCATTGGTAGTCCCCTTTCAAGAACCCGCTCAGGCGAATGCTTAGCGATCACAAACCGAACGCAACGCGAAAGCCAACTTGACTTTTGCTTCCACTCAGCACTGCTTTTTCCCAGAAGGGCGTTCCTCGGGACCTCCGATGAAACTTCCTACAACAAACTTCCGGGGAGTCAGGGGTTGCACTTCTACGAGTAGAGCGTTATTCCAAGTCGGTGCCAATTCGGTTGCCCGAGGCTGACCGACTCCAAGGAACATATTCCATCCGGTTCAGATAGGGTGCGAGTTGGCCTGTTCACGGAAGTAATCGTGCAATGACCCGAAACGTTATGGCGCGATCTCCGAGACCACGCCGCAGCCGTGGTCGCAGTTCCCCGTGCCTGCGTGTTTCGTTGTGCCGTAGAGATTGCCATTGGCGTCGAGCACCGGGCTGCCGTAAGGGTTCGCGCCGTCCCTACCGCTGAAGTCGTGGAGATCGACGACGCTGCGCAGTTGGCTGCAATTGGTCAGCTCGAATATCCAGCCGTCATTATGGTTCTCTGTCCAAGAAATTGGACTGCCGTCGTCTCTCGCCGGGTACGCAACCGGTCGTACTGATCTTAGATCAGTACCCAACCGGTTTGCGCTTGACTGCCGTCCAGAGTAGTGAGAAGCTGTGGCGGTTTCGTGGCATGCTCTCCGCTGTCAACGCTTTTGCCTTTGGCGCAGTCGCGGACTAGCGCCATAGAGTGCCTACGTAGATCGGCCCTCCTCGCATCTCGGAACCGCAAGACTTCTATTCATACGCGGCATTTTCCCAACAGCGTTCAGCCGTGGATTTCATCACCTCGTAGCTGGACGCAAATACTCAAGGTCTCCCTCGGAGCGCGGATGTTTGTTCGCGTTGGAGGGCGGCCGTTTGCCACACGAAAGGAGCATTCCATGCGCCGCTTCAGCACCGTCGCCGTTTTTGTCCTCGTCACCTTGTTATTCGTTTCCACTGGCTCAGCCCAACAGACACCGACCACTTCGGTTCCTAGCCTGATCCGCTACAGCGGAACTCTGAAAGACGTGCAGGGCGCGGCCCTTGCATCCACGGCGCCGGTCGGCGTTACATTTGCCATCTACGACCAGCAGGATGGCGGCGCCGCGGTCTGGCAGGAGACACAAAACGTGGCCCCCGACAGCAACGGTCAATATAGCGTGATCCTGGGTAGCACCACGGCCGCAGGCTTACCGGATGATCTGTTCTCGCAGCAGGAGCAGCGCTGGCTCGGGGTACAGGTGCAGGGACAGGAGGAGCAGGCGCGTGTCCTGTTAGTGAGCGTGCCTTACGCCTTCAAGGCCCACGAAGCGGATACTCTAGGCGGCCTGTCCGCATCGGCCTTCGTTCGGTCGTCATCAAGCGCGTCCGGCGGCGGATCGACCACCGCGGGAACCACCGTGAACGCGGTGAATCACGTTGGAAACACAGGCAACACCCAGAACGGAAAGGGGGCCGCCGGTTCCGCCAAAGCACCGTGCAGCCAGCTTACCGGCACCGGCACACCATCTTACATAGCCTACTGGGACACAAGCTCGGGGTGCGATTTGGGTCCCTCCGCAATCTATCAATCTGCACTTGGTTACATCGGCATCGGGGCGACTACAAATCTCTCTCCCCTTACCGTAAATAACAGTACCGCTTCCCCGTTGGCGGTTGTGAGTGTAACGCAAAATGCGCCCACGGCCACGTCGGGGTTCGCGATCTATGCTGTCAGCAATGCTTATACGATCGACGCCGTCTCTAATGACACCACAGGTTTTTCAGGGGCGATTCGAGGGTACGGCTCGGCGCCGTCCGGATTTGGAATATTCGGCGGCGAGACATCTGCGACAGGCGTCAATTACGGCGTGTATGGCAGGTCCAGCAGCACCAGCGGCATCGGCGTGTGGGGATCATCCACGGCGACCACCGGCAGCACCGTTGGTGTAAGGGCTTCCGTTTCCAGTCCAGCGGGCACGATCATCAGCGGCCAAAACAACGCGGTGGAGCAGTTTTCTGTGGACGCCAACGGTAACGTGAAGTTCGGGGTGAATCTTGCCACACTTAGCATTGGCAGCGCCGCAGACCAGAACCTGTTTCTCGGCGTGGGCGCTGGCGTCAATACTGTTACTGGATCCGGGATACACAACTTCTTCGCTGGCTACAAATCTGGCTCTGCCAACACGACCGGATTCTCCAACGTCTTCATGGGCTACCAGGCGGGCCAGGCCAACATTGACCAGAGCTATAACACGTACGTTGGAGCCAATGCTGGCTCCAACGCGGACTCGAGTGCGAACACATTCATCGGCTACTCGGCCGGTTCCAACACCAGCGGCACCAGCTATGGCATCACGGCCGTCGGCTACAACGCAGGCCGCGCTAACACCGTGGGAACACTCAATGCCTACTTTGGCGTCAACGCCGGTTTCAATAGCGTCGGCGCGCCTCCCGCAACGGGTTCCCAGAACACATATCTTGGTAATGGGGCCGGCAGCAGCGCCAATCTCGGTGCCGGAAGCAACAACATCTTTGTCGGATCCGGGGCCGGCAATGCTGAGAACAATGTCAACAACAACATCGAGATCGGCTTCAGCGGCCCGGCTTCCACCGGCGGCAACACAATCGTCATCGGCACACACGGGGTGCAGACTGCGGCGTTCATGGCGGGCTTTGCCGCGAGCGCCCAACCCGCTAACGTTTACTACAACACCGCCAGCGGCCAGCTTTTCGCTACCAGCAATGTCGGCATCGGAGGTGGTTGCAGTTCTGGTTTTGGGTACATAACCTATTGGCTGAGTACCAGCACCCTTGGCTGCAGTGGAATTTTCCAGGCGGCGAACGGATTCATCGGCGTCGGAA
>Ga0302325_10033250_pt1 | contig 10568 bp, 12 predicted proteins | sample Palsa_T0_2_FD_201948 | JGI IMG/M metagenome (GOLD analysis project Ga0302325, IMG submission 201948) | Peat permafrost microbial communities from Stordalen Mire near Abisko, Sweden - Palsa_T0_2 | ecosystem: Environmental > Terrestrial > Soil > Palsa > Peat permafrost | place: Sweden: Abisko...
CGTTGGATAACTCCGCCCGTGCCGGGATTCACGACGACATTGTTACTCCCCGCTCCGCTGCCGAGTGACTAGTATGGAAGCATGAATCCATCGGCGGCCAAAATCGTTCGCGAATACGGGCCCTTTCCGGGAACCGGGAGAGTGCATGGCGTAACTTATGACGGCCGGCAAGTCTGGTTTGCCTCCGGAGACAAGCTGAACGCTTTCGATCCGTCGAGCGGCAAGACGCTCCGCTCGATCGATATCCCCGCGCACGCTGGAACGGCTTTCGACGGCCAACACCTGTTTCAGATCGCCGAGGATCGTATCCGGAAGATCGATCCGGAAACCGGCCGGGTGCTTGCTACGATCCCGTCGCCCGGCGGCGGCCGCGACTCCGGACTCGCCTGGGCCGAAGGCACGCTGTGGGTGGGGCAGTATCGGGACCGCAAGATCCATCAGATCGATCCCGAGACCGGGGCGATTCTTCGCACCATCGAGTGCAGCCGCTTCGTCACCGGGGTCACCTGGGTCGATGGAGAGCTTTGGCACGGCACTTGGGAAGGTGACGAAAGCGATCTGAGGCGAATAGATCCTCGGACGGGTGAGGTCCTGGAGCAACTCGATATGCCGGCCGGTGTCGGCGTGTCGGGCTTGGAATGCGATGGCCGCGATCAATTCTTTTGCGGCGGAGGAACTAGCGGAAAGGTGAGGGCCGTCCGACGGCCCAGGTGAGGCTCCCAGGCCCTCTTCGATTACCTGAGCAAGTGATCGAGGCAGGCCCATTTGAGTGCACACTCATAGACAGGTTCAAAATACTCGTTTCGCAGAAATAACCACTGAGCCAGAGCACTCGCCGGATGAAACTGTCCACCTACATCTCTTTAAGGTATTCATGAACGAACTGGACCGACATAGCGCCTTCGCCGACTGCCGATGCAACACGCTTTACTGATCCGGAGCGCACGTCTCCCGCGGCAAACACACCGGGATGACTGGTCTCCAAAAGGGAGGGTGGCCTCGTAACGCCCCAGTGTATTGATTGCGCCACGGCGGCTCCTGTGCGGACGAATCCTTTTGAATCGCGCTCAATTTCCGCAGGGAGCCAATCGGTTCGCGGCGTCGCTCCGATGAAGCTGAATACCGCCGGAGTCTCTATAGTCCGCCGCTGACCATCGTGGCTATTCACGGTCTCAATCGCCTCAAGATGACCGTTTCCCGTCATCCGGCGGATAGTCGTATTGGTGAGTAATTCGATGTTATTGGTTTGCTCTATCCTTCGGACCAGGTAGGTGGACATGTTCTTATTCAGGTCATCACCCCGAATCAGGAGCAGCACCCTGTTCGCGTACTCCGCCAGAAAGACCGCCGCCTGCCCCGCCGAATTGCCTCCTCCTACGACAATCGCCGGACACCCGCGGCAGAGCAACGCCTCAGCCGGTGTCGCGGCGTAGTAAACTCCCGTCCCTTCAAATCGTTCGAAGCCCTCCACATCCAGCCTCCGATATTGGGCGCCCGTCGCGATAAGAAGGCACTTGGTAGTAAGGGGCTCGCTTCCGTCCGCATCCAGAATCGCGTACCCGTTTTCGAATGACAGCCGAGTCGCCGCGGTGGGGACTGAGAGGTGCGCGCCAAACTTGTTTGCCTGCAGCGTCGCGCGATCTGTAAGTTCGGCGCCAGTTAGCCCGGTTGGAAACCCCAGGTAGTTTTCGATCCTCATGCTGCTGCCCGCCTGTCCCCCCGGACCAACGCAATCGAGCACCGCTGTTCGCAGTCCCTCAGACGCTCCATAAACCGCGGCGGCCAACCCCGCCGGCCCTGCCCCCACCACCAGGAGATCGTAGACTGTCCGCTCCAACGATTGATGGATGCCAACTTCATCCGCCAGCTTCTGGTTCGATGGGTTGCGCAGCAACAGCAGATGTGAACAGGCCACTACCGGCGTATCAGCCTCGGTCAAGCCGAACTCCTTAAGCAATTGACCAACCTGCGGATCGGTTTCCAGATCCATCCAGGTGAAGAGCACACGGTTCCTCGCCAGAAAGTCACGCACCCGAAAAGTGTCCGCGGAGTAACGCGACCCAATCACGCGAAGCCCAATGAAGTTCGGTGATTCGCGGAGGCGCTGCCTTCGCGCGATAAAAGCCTGCAGAATAATATCGCTGAGGCCGGGACACTGGTTCAACAAATGTCGCAGCGCTTCCACCGAGATCTCGAATACTTCGCAGTCACCCCGGGCAACTGCTCGAAAGATAGCAGGCGTGCCTGTCAAATACGAGATTTCGCCTGTAAATTGGCCCTTCCGGTGAATCGTGACAGTTTTCGGCTCATCGCCGGAATAGTCGAGGATCTCAACTTCCCCCGACTTGACGATGAAAAACTTGAACGCGCGATCGCCAATTGCAATCAGCGTTTCGCCATCGCGGTAACGTTTCGGCGCAAGCGTAGTGCAATTCGCCGCTTGGGCGATCTGCGCCTCATCGAGAATCGGATAGGCAATGGAATGGAGAGTGTGTTCAGCCATGGCAGTGATTTAGTCCTTTGTGCTAGCGTCGCGATGCCGCTCGACGCCCTTCAGCCTGCTTCTACCATAGCGCCGTTAGGACCGCTTTCGTTTGTCTTTGGATGACGGAAAGATGGCATGAGTCGGGGTTATCTGCGATTTGCGGCTTCCGGGCTGATCCGCGGGCCTATACCGCCTTCAGTTCGTCCACTGTCCACGGTATGGCACGCGTGGGTCTTGGCGCTTCCACCGTACCGAAGGTGTGCATTTGTCGACTTACAGCTTATCCGGCGTAATTTGCAGATCGCGTATGCGCTTGCCTGCCGCATGGTACGCCGCATTGGCGATGGCTGCCGCAGCGCCGGTGATTCACGATCTCGCCGATGCCTTTGGCGCCGATCGGGCCACATCGATGGTGCCTACATCGGCATTCGTGGTGACGTGGTATTCGGCGAGATTGTCGTTTACGATCCTGCCCAGCCTCTCTCATCGTCCGGTTACCTTGAGGCGTTCATCGACGCGTTCGATCATTAGAGCTCGCACCACAGCGATGCGCTAACTTTATCTTGAAGGCGTTATCACGATAAGGGCGTGCGTCCCGAACGGCGAGTTGCGGCATTACGGAAGGAATGCTCCTCCGCCGGTCGATTGCGCAGCGCCTCTTCGGCCTCCCAAGCTCTCCATGGCTTTGGCGCAATGCCGCCCAAAGCGATTCGCGCCTGGCGGATGCGAAGCGCTTATCCGCCGAGGCCGCCGGGAGAGCGACCGCCGTGATGATCTCGCCGGGCTTCATCTCATTTTCGACATCAGGCGTGTCTGCCGCCAGCACTGCCATGTCGCCTGGATAGGCCGTGATGCAATGTTCGCTTGCGCCAGAAACGCCAGCCGTTGTATCGGCTGGTGGGGATGGATCTGACGACGATCGATGGGGTGGGTACGGAAACGGCGGAGGTGGTGATCCGCGAATACGGAGCGGAGCTGTTTGGCCAGCGAAACGGAGTTTGGGTCGCATTGGAAACGGGCGCCGCGGCAAAACCTCACTGGGGGCAAGCCCGTCCCAAAGCGCGGCCGTACCAAAGCCACGCGGGTCGGGCGGGCGCTGCACCATCCGGCCCTGGCGGGGAAAGGCCCGGCATCCGTTCCCTGACCATCGGCCCTGTTTTACCCGTCTATGCGGGGGCTCTCGCTGAAGCGCACGCTACAGAGGTTCTGATTCTACAAATAACTTTCAGGACGTTGTACTAATTAGCCGGCTGGTGTGACTGCATTTAAGCCCGGTTCTGCCTCTTGGAATTTACTTAATTGGGCAGCCACGACGTTCCAAAATCTGCTATCATATAGGCGAATTTGATTGCACCGCAGAACCTGGCCAAGACTTGTGCCGAGTCGTGCCCGCTTTCAAATACTGAGGAGATCACGTGAAAAAGATTTTTGTAGGTAACCTGGACTTCAGCGCTACTGAAGATTCCATCCGCTCGCTTTTTGAGCAACACGGGACCGTGGAACGTGTAAGCTTGATGACGGATCGTGATACGGGCCGATCGCGGGGTTTTGCGTTCGTGGAGATGACCGATACCGGTGAGGCCGAACGAGCCATAGCCGCACTGAACGGAGTGAATCTGGGCGGTCGCAATTTGAACGTTAACGAGGCCCGCCCGAAGGTCGAGGGCGGCGGACATGGCGGTGGTGGCGGCAACTTCCGTGGAGGCCGTGGTGGCGGAGGCGGAGGCGGCGGCCCACGCCAGCGTCGCGAGCCCCGTTGGTAAGGCCGCGCGCTGCGGTTGGGCGGGCTGAAAATGCATCGGCCCGCTGGTAAAGCGCCCGTTAGAGCGAAGGAGGAACTTTATGGCCATGAGATCGCGTACTACTTTCAAAAAACGCCAGAAAGAACTCGCCCGCCAGGAAAAACAACGTGATAAAGCTGCCCGGCGGGTCCAGCGCAAACTGGAAAAGAACTCTCCGGATGCCGGGGACGGCAGTGCTGAAGATGGTTCTGTTGAGGATGGCGACCTTCATGATGGCGGCGATGATGGCGGCGACGCCTTGGAACCTGTTGGACCGTCTACAGTATCGAGCGACGCGCCATAGAATAGGCGGGCAGCTATGCTTTCGCGTAGCTGCCCGTATTTTGGAGACGAATCGGGCAATGAATGCAATTTAGATATATGGGTTTCGATCAGGCACGCAATATCCGCTCATACCGGTTCGATCGAATCGGCCAGGGCGAGATCACCCGGCGGTTCGTGGTTGCCGTTGATTTGAGTTTGTTTCTGAAACACCACGTGGGCGTGCAGGAAGGGCCTTCGATGTGCTTCCACAAGCTATCGGGAGACGGCGCGGTTCCCGATCTGATGGCGGAGGAGGCGCAAGAACTTACTAACGACGATCTGGTGGCCTATGTGTCGGCTAAGACGCTCGCCGACGAGCGCAAGGCGAGCGCCCGCCGGGGTCATCATCATTAGTCCCGCGCCGCCACCCTTCCTTAACCGACCCGCGACCATTCCCTAACTGAGCCGCGACCGTCTGGGAGCGGTTCCCACGCTCCAAGCCCTGCTATTCGGCTAACGCCTTCTCGACCGCCGCAGCTACTTCCGGGGACTCCGGCTTCGTGGCGGGTTCGAAGCGCGTCACGATCGCCCCATTCCTTCCCACCAGGATCTTGGTGAAATTCCACTTGATATCGCCGCCGGTGGATTTAGTCAGGTAATCGTACAGTGGCGCCATATCCGCGCCTTTGACCGAGATCTTGCTGTACATCGGAAACGTCACCTTATAGTTTCGTTCGCAGAAAGTCTTGATCTCCTGGTCGGTGCCCGGTTCCTGGCTGCCGAAGTTGTTGGCCGGGAAACCCACGATCACCAGGCCCTTGTCCTGATACTTTTCATAGAGCGCCTCAAGCGCCTTGTATTGCGGAGTGAACCCGCATTTGCTTGCGACGTTCACTAATAGCACTACTTTTCCACGATAGGCGGACAACGGCGCCGGCGTGCCGTCGATGGAGTTTAGCGTAAATTCGTAAATGCTCGCGGCGCCGAACAGAGCGGCGGCGAACATCAGGAGCAAGGTCGGAAACAGTATCTTTTGGATCGTGTGTGCCATGCAATCAGTATAATCATTCCGGCAGCGCCCGGCGCGCGCAACTGGTGTTAACTAACTGGTGTGGTCGTGTATGATCTTCCACCCTGAAGGCGTCTTGCGCAGAATCAACGTGTAGTGACCAGCCGCATTGCCGCCGCCCGCGACTGTGCGCTCCAGATGAAACTCTCCTGTGACCAGCGCTACGCCGGGCGCGAGCGTGCGCACGTCGACGTTCGAGAACGCCAGCTTCCCCATGGACTCGCGCGTCGGATAGGCGCGGCGATACCGTTCCAGGATAACCTGGACGCCTCCCCGCACCACCTCGCGGCCGATGAACGTGGTCTCTGGCGAATCGTCGTAGTAGGAGGCAAAGGCGGCCAGGTCTCCGCGATTCCAGGCTTCTTCAGAATCCCGCAGAACCGCGCGGATGTCGTCGGTCTGGGCGAGTAGCAGTGCGACAAAACAAAACAGCGTGCACCAGCGGAACATACATATAGCATAGTCGTACAATGAGTTTGGCTGCATGGACGCGCGCCCCATACTTTTCACGCTTGCCCGCGGACTCGAAGAAGAGGGCCTGGAGGCCGTCATGATCGGCAATGCGGCTGCCGCACTGCACGGGGCGCCGGTAACAACCCTGGATTTCGACTTCCTTTTCCGCAAGACTCCTGGCAATCTGCGGAAGCTGAAGGCCGTGGCCAAGAGCCTGGGCGCCATGCTTTTGAGGCCCTGTTATCCGGCTTCCGATCTGTTTCGTATCTGCGAGACCGCATCCGCCGGTTGCTGCGGAAACCGCCCGGGGAACGCACTCACTTCCTGCGCAAGCGCATCGGGTTCCACGCCTCCTGCCTGTAAAAAAAAGCCCCCGCGCCTCAGTGATCGCGCGCGCACGCTGCAAGCGCCCGCCGGACCGTATCGAGACCCTGCCCATCCGGCAATCCCACGATGAGTCACGGCTGCACTCATGCGGAGCAAACGGGCATCTCCCGCGTTATCCTCAATCAGAAGCACCTGGAGCGCCTTGTCTTTCATGACCGTTCTTTGTGCGGCAACTTGACCACGGACAGCCAGAAACTGTCGATGCTCTTTACGACTTTAAGGAACCCATCGAGATCCACAGGCTTGGTGATATAGCAGTTCGCATGGCACTGATAACTCCGCACGATATCCATTTCAAATGCGGAGGTAGTCAGAATGACAACAGGAATACTTTTCAGTGTCACACTCTCCTTGATTTCCTCCAGAACCTCCCGGCCGTCTTTCTTGGGCAGATTCAGATCGAGCAGGATCAGATCCGGGCGCGGAACATTGGCGTGATTTCCCTGCCGCCCCAGGAAGGCCATCGCTTCCGCCCCATCCGACGCGACGTGCAGGTTGACATGCACCTTGGCGTCTTTAAACGCTTCTTGCGTGAGCCGGACATCGCCGGGACTATCTTCAACTAATAGAACTTCGATAGGCATCGCGTCACATCTAATGGATTCCATCATTCCCCGTTTCTTTCCGGCACGGCAAAGTAGAAGGTCGACCCCTTTTCGCGTTGCGACTCGACCCAGATCCTCCCGCCCAGCCGTTCCACAATCTTCTTGCAAATGGCCAATCCTATCCCGGTGCCCTTGAACTCTTTTTGCCCGTGCAACCGCTGGAAAAGGATGAAAATTCTTTCAGAGTATTGAGGGTCAATTCCCATCCCGTTGTCTCGCACGGAAAAGATGCATTCATTGCCGCCGTTTTTCGCGGCGGAGACGTGTACGTGAGGGGCTTCGGCGCCGCGGTACTTGATTGCGTTCCCTACGAGGTTCTGAAATACCTGGGCCAGTTGCATATCGTCCATGGTGATGGCCGGCAGCGGATCGTGAGTGACAACCGCACCGCTCTCCTCAATCGTTGCGCGTAAGTTTGTAAGCGCCTCTTTCAATGCATTCTCACTGGAAATCTCGTGGAGCGCCTTTGCATTTGTCCCCGCGCGCGAATAGGCCAGCAGATCCTGGATTAACCCCTGCATGCGATTGGACCCGTCTACCGCATAAGCGATGAACTCATCGGCATCCGAGTCCAGACGCCCTTTGTAGCGCTTGGCTAGAAGCTGCGTATAACTGGCCACCATGCGCAATGGCTCCTGGAGATCGTGTGATGCCACATAGGCAAATTGCTGCAGCTCGTCATTAGAACGTTTCAGTTCCTTCACGGTTTTCAGCAGATGCTCTTCGGATTTCTTGCGTTCGGTGATATCGGAGACGGTGCTGCGACAAGAAATATAGTGGCCGGAGGAATCTCGGATGGCTTCCGCGGTGAGAAGGATCGGCATAACAGAACCGCCTTTTCGCAACATATCGAGACTCAGCTCCTCGATGCGGCCTTGCTTCGTGAAGCGGGCAAAGACGGTTTCGAACCGCTGGGCGCTCTCAGGCGTGAGTAAGCAACGAAACTCAAGTATCTGAACAATGTCTTCCCGCCGATAACCGAGCCAAGCCAGGAGCGTGGCGTTGATCTGGAGGAAGGCGCCCTGGAAGTCCAGCGAAAAATAGCCGCAAGGCGTCTTGTCATAGAGGTCGTGAAACTCGAACGCGGACCGGCGCAATGCCTCATTCGCCCATTTGCGAGTTCGTATATCCTGCGTCAGAATATAAGAGATCAACACCAGGAGGAGGAGCACGACCGCACCCAGGCAGGCAAGGGTGACCGATGCTCTGCTCCGGGTTACCTCGGATTCGCCCTCGCGCTGACGCAGCAGCGTCTTCTCTTCCGCGGTCATATCCGCGATGATCTTTCGTATCGCCTGCATGGATTCCAGAGCCGCATCGCTCCGGAGGAACTGTAGCGCCGCTTCAGGTCTGGCCTGACTTCCGGCGGAAATTCCGGATTCCTGTAAACTCAGTTGCTCGGCAACTGCCTGGTCCAGCGGGATCAGTCGCCCTTGCTGCCGGGGATTATCGGATGTCAGTTGCCGCACGCGGCTGAGCCGACCGCGGATCTGCGCCCGGCTGGATTGATATTCGGGCAAATCCGACTGCAGCCCGGTGCGGACGAAGCGGCCCGCGTTCAATCGCGCGTCGGCCACATCCGCCAGAATGCCCTCAAGGTCTGCCACCACTTCGTGGGTGTGGGATACCCAGGTAAGGGCGTCAACGGCAGCGCGCCCCTCGCTGTAGGCAAGCCAGACGACTATGAGGATCACCGCGCCAATGGTTGCCAGAGCAATTGAGACCTGCTTTTCGACGGTTTCCACCCTTGCCTCCGAGATGCGGCCGCGTGTTTATATGTGCTCAACCGAGCCGCGACCATAAGGGAGCGGAAACCAAATGGCCTTTCCGCATCCGGCTGGATCCGCCTTCGAAAATGGTCCGCCTTATTAAGAAGTGCTCCGGCGACCCGCTTGTTCTCCAATTGGCAGCAAGTCCTTAGGTAGCCATGTGTTGGCGCGGAAGCGATGCTAAAGCGATGCTAAAGCGATGCTAAAGCGATAGGTAAAAGGATGTTTCAAGGGCTCAGGATGGGCCGATACGGATTCGGGCCGTTCCTCAGTGGTCCCGCTCGGTCACCAGATCCGTCACGCTGTACAGCGCCCGCTGATAAGGTGACTCCGGAAACTCACCAATAATCCCACGCGCCTTTTCGGTGAAAGCGTGCGCGCGCTCCTTCACCCGCGTAATCCCGTGGTATCGCTCGATCATCGCCAGAATCCTCGGGAAGCCCACGCTATCGTAACTCCGCTCGCGTAGAATAGTTTCGACGCGGCGGCGCTCCTCATCCGAGGCGCGCTCCAGCGCATAGACCAGCGGAAGCGTCACCTTGCCTTCGCGCAGATCGTTGCCCACGGGCTTGCCCAGCGTTTTCTCCCGCGCCGTGAAATCCAGCAGGTCGTCCACCAGCTGGAAGGCCATGCCCAGGTTCCAGGCAAAATCTCCCAGCCTCTCCTCCGTCTGCGTATCGGCGCCGGAGACCAATGCTCCCAGTTTGGCGGTTACCGAAAACAGGCAGGCGGTCTTGCGATCCACCAGCTCCATGCAATCGGCCTCGGTGACGTTAATGCTGCCGATGCGCTCGAGCTGCAGCAGCTCGCCTTCAACCATCATCTGCGTCAGCCCGATCAGCAGATCCAGCACGTGGAAGTTGCGCTCCCGCAGCGCCACCTGGAAGGCTTGCATATAAAGCCAGTCGCCCGCCAGAACCGACGTGTGGTTGCCCCACTGCACGTTGGTCGAAGGCCGCCCCCGGCGCGTGCGCGCATCGTCGATCACGTCGTCATGTACCAGCGTCGCGGCGTGTATGATCTCGACCACCGCGCCCAGCCGGATGGCGCTTGCGCCTGCCTCGCCCACCAGCTTCGACGCCAGCAGCAATAGCGCCGGCCGCAGCCGTTTGCCGCCGGACGCCTGGAGGTATCGCCCGATATTGGTGACTACCTCCACCGACGCCACCGTCTCCCGGCGGATCTCTTCTTCCACGCGATCGAGATCGTCGTGGATCAGGTCGAAAATCTCCTTGCCGGTGATAGCCTGCCCGAGCTTGCCCAAGTTCATGGAAGATAACCAGTCTACCCGTTAGCGTGTGGCGGGCGCAAACATGAGCCGTTCGAAGTTGGCCGTGGTGACCTCGGCAATATGCTCCGGCGCGACTCCGCGAACCTCCGCCAGGCGGCGCACCGTCTCCACCATGAAGGCCGGCTCATTGCGCTTCCCGCGCTTCGGTATGGGTGCCAGATAAGGCGCGTCCGTCTCCACCAGCAGCCGGTCTTCCGGCGCCAGCCGCGCCGCCTCGCGCACCGCTTCCGATTTGGGAAACGTCAACACGCCGCCGAAGCTCAGCAGAAATCCCAGGTCCAGCGCCTGGCGCGCTTCCTCCGGCCCGCCCGTGAAGCAGTGCAGGATGCCGCGCCGCAGCGGGAAGCGCTCGCGCAGCAGCCGCAGCGTATCCTCCCACGCCTCGCGCGTGTGAATCACCACCGGCTTCCCTGCCCTGCCCGCCAGTTCCAACTGCTCAATGAACACTTCGCGCTGCACCTCCC
>Ga0302325_10033252_pt1 | contig 10568 bp, 10 predicted proteins | sample Palsa_T0_2_FD_201948 | JGI IMG/M metagenome (GOLD analysis project Ga0302325, IMG submission 201948) | Peat permafrost microbial communities from Stordalen Mire near Abisko, Sweden - Palsa_T0_2 | ecosystem: Environmental > Terrestrial > Soil > Palsa > Peat permafrost | place: Sweden: Abisko...
CTTTCTGGATGGCGTGATCTCACGGCATGCATCCCTCGTCGCGCAATGGATGCTTCTCGGCTTCATTCACGGAGTAATGAACACTGACAACACTTCGATTTCGGGAGAAACGATTGACTACGGTCCCTGCGCCTTTATGGAAGCATACGACCCGGGGAAGGTATTCAGTTCAATCGACCATCATGGCCGATATTCCTACAGAAACCAGCCTGGCATCGCCCTCTGGAACCTGACACGTCTCGCAGAGACATTGCTGCCAATTATGGAGCAGGAAGCTGGAAGCCAGGAGGCTGCCCTCACCTCTGCTAACCAAGCGCTGGCTGCGTTTGCTCCGCAATTTGAAGCTGCACAGATCGCCGGGTTGCGTCGAAAGCTGGGATTGTTTACGGAGCGCGAAAGCGATCTTACCCTTGCTCAGGGTCTCCTGAACTCGATGGCGACAAATAAGGCAGACTTCACACTGACCTTCCGACGGCTTTGCGATGCCGCCGATGGGCCTGAAGGAGACAATGCCGTCCGTGAATTGTTCGCCGATCCCGGAGCTTATGACTCATGGGCTGTTGAATGGCGCCGACGCCTCGGCGAAGAAGCTGCATTTGACCAAACGCGGGCAGCTGCGATGCGAAAGGCAAATCCGGCATTCATTCCACGCAATCACATTGTGGAGGCGGCTCTTGATGCTGCTGAGAGGCAGGATTTTCAGCCATTTGAAGAGTTACTGGATGTAGTGTCGCATCCTTATCAGGATCGGCCAGGGCTGGAGCGATATGCCACGCCAGCCGGCCCGGATGAGCTGGTACTTGAAACTTTCTGCGGTACCTGATCTGGAGTTCCCATGGACTGACGGGCCTGCCTGTTGGAAAACAAACAGTCCGAGAGAATTCATTTCGAGACAGCCGTGAATGGCCAATTAGATGGGTTCTGCTTGCAACTGCCAGTGCAAATCAATGGAGCGCCTGACCATGAGCTGAATTGAAGAAATTGGAGGCGCGGGTCGGGATCGAACCGACGCATAAAGGTTTTGCAGACCTCTCCCTTACCACTTGGGTACCGCGCCTTGGCAGGGCTGTCCTGATTGTCCTTGAATTCTATCCATTCCTGCCGTAGCCAATCCATCGGGTGTCGGAGGGCGGAATGGAGCGGGAGACGAGATTTGAACTCGCGACCCTCGCCTTGGCAAGGCGATGCTCTACCACTGAGCTACTCCCGCTTGTTACTTCTTGAGTATATCGGGCGGGCTAAATACGGTCAAACCGCCGCTTCCCCGCCTTCGTCGCCTCCGCACGCACTGCCAGGAGTTATACAGCAGCGGCTGCAACAGTTTGTGGATTCCGCGTGTCAGAAAGAATCTGGCCGTCGCGGACCTGAAGCACCCGGTCGGCTACGGCTGCAGCCTCAAGATTGTGGGTAATCATAAGCACTGTCTGCCCGAGTTCTTTGTTTGACCGCTGCAGCATCGACAGCACCGCGTCCGAATTCTTCGTATCCAGATTGCCGGTCGGCTCATCCGCGAGAATGATCGCGGGACGCGTGATCAACGCTCGGGCTATTGCAACGCGCTGTTGCTCTCCGCCGGACAACTCAGACGGGCGATGGTCGAGGCGGCCCCGAATCGAAAGTAATTCGCAAAGGCTGTCCAGGTAAGCGTGGTCAAGCGGATGACTGTTCCCACTGATAGCATGGGCGATTTCAATATTGCCCATGGCGGTGAGCGTCGGCAGCAGGTTGAATCGCTGAAAGACGAACCCGATGCGCTGCTTGCGCAGGCGGGTGCGATCCGCATCGCTGAGCGAGCCGAAATCGACGCCGTCTATTACCACACGTCCCGAAGTGGCATGAGTCAGCCCGCCTAAGAGGTAGAAAAGCGTCGACTTACCGGAGCCGGAGGGGCCAACGATGGCGATGAATTCACCGCGCTGCACGGAGAAAGAAACGCCCCGTACAGCCGGAACTTCGATACGTCCGGAACGGTAGACCTTGGTTAAGTTTTCGGCCTGGATGATGGCGCTGGGCTGATCAGTCTGCACGAATCCATTGTAAACGGCTAGCCTTTTCGAAAGCGGCTCGCAAGTTCAAATTCATCGCGAAGTTCCGGCGTGCGCAGGTTTTCCCGCAGATGGGCCAGTCGTTGCTCCAGTGCGTGAATCGCCGTCGCCACTTGCTCAGTATTGGTATATGCCACGTCCCGCCACATTGAGTAGGGGCTTGAGCCCAGCCGCGTCATTTCCCGCAAAGCACGGCCACCGACGGCGGCTAGTTCGGGAGCGTCGCCTAGTTGGGTTTGAAGCAGGGCCGTAAGCGCAGTCGAGAGGAACTGCGGTAGATGGCTGACCCAGGCAACCAATTCGTCGTGACGGTTCGCATCGAGATCGAGCGTGCGGCAGCCAAAGGACTCAATCCTGTGTCGCCAACTCGCCGCCAGTTCAGCAGCTTGAAAGGACATCGCTGGCTGGTTATCATCTGGGGAAGCAGTGTCGGGTTCCGATGTGAAAATCCAAACCGCGCCGCGGAAGAGTTCGGCATCGGCCTCCAGGGCGCCGCTCACTTCTTTCCCAGCCATCGGATGACCAGGAAGAAAACCACCGCGTCCGGGCTTGTTAAATAGACGGTTTCCCGCGCGGGTAATGAGTGCCTTCGTACTGCCGACATCGGTCACCAAATGACTCGGACCAAGAATCGGAGAGAGTTGCTCCATCCAATCGAGAATGGCATATACCGGTGTCGCAAGAAGGATCAGTTGACTGGCTATTGCCGCTTCCAACGGTTTGGCAGCGACTGCATCAATCGCATTGATCGAGAGAGCGTCGCGGGATTGAATCGGATCCTTGTCCCAGCCGAGGATCGAACCTTCATATCCCGCAGCGCGCAGCGCCAGGCCTGTCGATGCTCCGAGCAGGCCTGTGCCGAGGATAAGGACGCGTTCGATCATTGATTGCTAAATGAACATCAGGCGCTGGTTGTGGCTGGAGAGGCGGAAAAAACACTGCGACCAACTGCCTGAGCGATCAAGTTCAGTTCCCCGACCAGTTTTGCAAACTGATCCGGGAAGAGGGTTTGTGCGCCGTCGGATAACGCCTTATCCGGGTTGGGATGGACCTCGACGATGATGCCGTCCGCACCAGCCGCGACAGCAGCACGAGCCAGGGCTGGAACCATGTCTCGCCGCCCCGTGCCGTGCGAAGGATCGCCTATGATCGGCAGGTGCGAGAGTTTCTTGATCACCGGGATAGCCGAGATGTCCATCGTGTTGCGGGTATAGGTCTCGTAAGTGCGGATACCTCGCTCGCACAAGATAACGTCGTAATTCCCGCCGGCGAGAATGTATTCGCTTGAGAGGAGTAGTTCTTCAATCGTGGCTGCCATGCCGCGCTTCAAGAGGATCGGTTTGCGGATTTTGCCCAATTCGCGCAGCAGATTGAAATTCTGCATATTACGAGCGCCGACTTGAAAGCAATCGATATAAGGCAGCATCGCTTCTATCTGAGATATCTCCATGACCTCGCTGATGGCCAGCAGCCCATAGGCATCGGCAGCCTCGCGCATCAGTTTCAAACCCGGAATTCCCATTCCCTGGAAAGCATATGGAGAACTGCGCGGTTTGAAAGCGCCGCCTCTAAGGAAACATGCACCCGCTTCTTTGACCTGTTTGGCCACCAGAAATATCTGGTCGCGGCTTTCAATGGAGCATGGACCGGCCATGACTGGAATTTCATCGCCGCCGACCTTGACACCGTGGTTAAACTCAACAACTGTACCCTCTGGCCGAAATGCGCGACCAGCCAGTTTGTACGGCGAACTGATTCTGTGCACCGAGAGAACTCCCGGCAGCACTTTGTACTCTTCGATATCCACGGAAAGCGTCGGGCCCACTCCAGCCAGAATTGTCTGGGTGGCGCCAGTGGTCCGGTGGACATTGACGCCCGCCTCAACCATCCGTTCGATGATTGCGTCGATCTGCTCTTCGGTTGCGTGTTCCTGCATTGCTACGATCATTGCCTGTTCCCCGTCTCGGGCGACTGCACGCCTGCTTCGTGGCCCGGGATCGCCGCCTGGGCATTTCCCTGAGCAAGTCTTTGACTAGCCAACTCATTTCTCTGCAGTGCGCGCATGACGTCGATAATTCGCTCGAAGATGTGCGTCAATTCGATGTCCGGTAGTGGCCCTTGATTGACCGAGCGAACATTCTCGTAGATCGTCTTTTCGCGTGCGGGCTCATAGATAGGCAAGGAAGTCGCCACCTTGAGGCGACCTGCTTCCAATGCAGCTTCGGCGCGCTGGCTAAGCAGGGCTACCAGTTGGCGGTCCAGCTCATCGATCTGTTTCCGCAATTCGTCCAACGTCATATCTGCCTCATCCTGGTTCTGGCGATTCCGGTGCTGAGCGAGAGTGAAAGTCCGCGTCGCGATCAGCCCCGGTAGCCAGGAGAAATAAGTTAAACCAAACTGTACGGTGGATCGGTGCGAAAACCCGCAACCCGAAACCGCATGCAAGGGTTCGTCAAGCGGAAGGTTCCCGCGGTCAAAGGGCTTGCACCTCGACGGGCTGGCGCAGGCCCTGAATAAACAGTCCCTGGATAAATCGAGCCACGGCGCCTGGTGCCTGGTCCTCTGTTGATTTCTCAATCAACTCAACGATTGCGCTGCCGATTACCGCCGCATCTGCGAATTTCGCGACTTCTGCCACATGATCCGCATTGGAGATGCCGAACCCGACGGCCACCGGCAGCTTGGTCCAGCGCCGGATGCGCTCGACGAGTGCAGCAGCGTCGGCTGTGAGATTCTTTTGCTTGCCCGTGATGCCGGTGCGCGAAATCGCGTAGATGAATCCTTTACTATGGGCGGCAATGGCTTGCAGGCGCTCATCCGGACTTGTGGGCGCGGCGAGGAAGATCGGGGCAAGGTTCACCCTATCCATCTCAGCGATGTATTCTGCCGCTTCTTCCACGATCATATCGATGAGCAGAACGCCATCCACGCCCGCTTTGGCTGCCTCGTCTGCGAAAGGTGCGAGGCCGAAACGGAGGATGGGATTGAGATAGGAAAAGATCACCAAGCCAGCCTTAGGGCGCGCCGAGCGAATTTCGGCAGCGAGGCCCAGAACGTCTTTGAGACGCGTGCCACGAGCCAGAGCGCGCTCACTTGCCCGCTGGATAACCGGACCGTCTCCGAGCGGATCGCTGTAAGGCACGCCCAGCTCGATCACGTCGGCGCCGGCATCGATCGCGGCCAGGGCGATGTTGCGTGTCAAGGAGAGATCCACGCCGTTCGCATTTATCTGGCGATTGGGAGAGAGACCGGTATCCCCAGCGGTGAGGTACACGACGAGACCGGGATGTTGTTGGAAATGGAGTGACATCGGACTGATCTTGTCTTAATCTGCGTGTGCTCTCGTCTGCGTCTAGTCTGGGCTCTATTTGCCCTGCGCTCCCTGAATGTTCAACTCGCGTGCGAGGATTCCCATGTCTTTGTCGCCGCGTCCAGAGAGGTTGATTACCAGTATGTCATGCGACGCCATCCCTGGCGCAATCCTCATGCACTCGGCAACCGCATGGGCGCTCTCGAGCGCCGGGAGAATGCCTTCCGTCCGCGCAAGCCTGACCACAGCTTCCAGAACATGAGAGTCGTCGGCGGAGACATATTCAGCGCGACCGCAATCGTGAAGCGCTGCGTGCTCAGGGCCAACTGTTGCATAATCGAGTCCCGCTGAGACTGAATGCGTGAGGGACACCTGCCCGTTCTCATCTTGAAGCACATACGAATATGTGCCTTGAAGCACCCCCGGAACGCCGCCTTCAAACCGCGCGGCGTGGTCGCCGAGCCCTTTGCCGCGTCCGCCCGCCTCAACCCCGATCAGTCGCACTTCTTTGTCATCCAGAAAACGGTGAAACGCGCCGATTGCATTCGATCCGCCGCCGACGCACGCCAGAATTGCCGTCGGAAGGCGCCCTTCCTTTTCCAGGATCTGCTCGCGCATCTCGATACCGATGACCCGGTTAAAGTCACGAACCATGGTCGGATAGGGATGCGGTCCAAGCGCGCTGCCCAGGATGTAGTACGTATCCCGGACGTTGGTGACCCAGTCGCGCAGCGCCTCATTCACCGCGTCTTTGAGCGTCTTCGAACCGGAAGCGACTCCGCGCACCTCCGCGCCAAGCAGTCTCATGCGGAGAACATTCAGCTCCTGCCGGCGCATATCCTCTTCGCCCATATAGACGATGCATTCGAGACCTAACAGCGCGCAGACCGTAGCTGATGCCACTCCATGCTGACCGGCGCCGGTCTCGGCAATGATGCGCCGCTTGCCCATTCGCTTCGCCAGCAGTCCCTGGCCGAGAGCGTTGTTGATCTTATGTGCGCCGGTGTGGAGCAGGTCTTCCCGCTTCAGGTAGATCTTCGCCCCGCCCAGTGACTCAGTTAAGCGTTTGGCAAAATACAAAGGCGTGGGACGGCCAGCAAAATCCTTGAGGAGGCCGGCGAGTTCGGATTGAAACGTGGGGTCTTCCTTGGCCTCCGCGTAGGCATGCTCCAACTCCTCGAGCGCCGCCATCAGCGTTTCGGGGACGTAACGGCCGCCGTAGGCTCCAAAACGCCCAGGCTTTTCCTTCGCAATCGTCTCAGCTGGAACAGTCGCTGTCGCCACAGGGAACCTCCCGCAAATTTGCAAGAAACTGCTGCCTCACTAGTGTACAAGTCTGTTCCAGGAAACTGCTACATGAGGCGGCATGAGATAGTTCCTAGAATTGCCATCGCGGAGAGAATGGAAAGTGGCTCGCAGAACTACCAATCGCCTGTTTAGTTGTTCGATTTAGAATCGCCGAATGCACTCAGCAACGCAGTACGCCATGGGTCTGATTTTCGCCTGTGCCTTCTCTTTTGCCGGACGAGTTATGGCCAACAATCCAGAGAGAACTTCCCGGATGTTCTCATTTGGAAATACACCAACGAACTTTCAGGTAAAGTATTTCCGGTTTACGCCTATTTTTCTTCGTGATGGGCGGACTCGGTGCAATCTTCTACATGATCCTGATTGCACCAGCGTTGTTTGGATTTAGCCTCGGGTAGTAGTCAATTTTGGCGGTGCCTGCACACTTGTGTTCAGTGTTTTGTGAGGCCCTCATTCCCCAGTTTCAGGCATTCCCTTAGGCCACTCCTGCGCGCCATGCAATACGCGCAATATCAGCACTATTCCCCCTTCAAATCGATAGACGGCGACATACGGAGTGCGCTGAATGACCAGCTCCCGCGTCCCCGCTTCACGGCCCTTGCGTCCCATTTCTGGAAACTGCTCCAGTGCCTCTACCTGCTGCTCAATGCGGTCGTCCACGACCACCGCAGCCCGAGGGCTGTCTTGCTCTATATAGTCGAATATTGCTTCACGATCAGCGATTGCAAAAAGAGACCATTCCAGATGCACGATCAGGCTTTTCCTTTTCCGAACGCGTCGGCGCGGCGTTTCGCGAAGCGCGACTTAACTTGTGCATTCGGAATACTGGGACGAGGATCTTCCAACGCCTGCCGCACTTTGGCCCGAAACCACGCGTCATATTCTGCAGAGGTCTGAGTAAGCGTAAACGGAAGGGCACCCTCGTTCGCAGTACGGGTCAAAAGAATGCGTACCGCGTCCGACAAAGTCATGCCCAGTTCGTCCAGAACGGCCGAGGCTCGTTCTTTGACTGCGGGATCGATTCTGGTTTGTACCAAAGCGCTTGCTGGCATAATTGAACTCCCGAACTTGATTGTAATTCAATTGCATTACATTCCACACGCCTCTTGGACTTGTACTTCCGAAATCCCTCTCGCGTTCACTCAACAACTGTGACACGGATTACAGCGCGGAGTGGGACATCCGCGCATAGTTGAGGGTCAGAGGAGGATTTTCCAATGACAACCCTCGACGGAAACACCATCTCCAATAACAACGTCGTTTTCCCGAAGCGAATTCTGGTTGCCACCGATTTGACCGATGGCGAATATCTCATCCCTCATGCCGTCGCCCAGGCAAGAGCCTGCGACGCCAAAGTGACTCTGATCCACGCCATCCTCCCGGCGGAAATATTGCCCCTGGAGGCCGGATCTATTGCCTATGTCGATTGGGCAAAGACAGAGCAGGATATACAAACCGCTCTGCTCGGCCTCGCCGCGCAGATTGAAGCCCAGGGAATTGAATGCGATGTAGTTGCGAAACATGGCTTTGCGGCTGACGTTGTGGAGGAAGAGATCAAGGCAACTCGTGCAACCCGCTTGATTATGGCCAGTCATGGGCGCGGCAAATGGGGCCAGTTCATGATGGGTTCCGTCGCCAACCAGCTGCTCGGGAACGTCTCCATACCGGTCTTTGTGGTTGGCCCTAAATCTGCCACTTTCCCGGAACACGCGACTCCTCGTAAGATCCTCCATCCGGTGTCGCTCAGCGGAGACTACAAGCGGGGGGTCGAACTAGCAATTGAAATTGCCCGGATGTTCCACTCCGAATTGACCTTGCTTCACATCCCGGATCGCGATGTCGAGTCAAGCATTCATCCAGGCTGCACCCTCACATGGGCAGAGAACCTCTTCGCGACCCTGGTCCCGAAACCTCCAGCGCTTGAACATCCGATCCAGGTCAGCGTCGCGTTCGGAAATCTGGTGGAGGAAATTCGAAAGGGCGCGACAAGAATCGGAGCGGATTGGATCGTACTCGGCGTGGAAGAGTCAATTCCGTTCTGGCCTCTCAGGGAAAGTATCGCTTACAAGGTTCTGGCCGTCGCGGAATGCCCGGTCTTTGCCTTTCGAAGCGACCCCTATAAGTTCGAACGCTCAAAGGTTGCGGAAACTTCAACGATGACGGCGATCGGCTAAAGGCAATTTGCTGAAGAGGAACGGGAGAAGCGTTATGCCGGTTGCGGGTCTAGGTGCGGTAGCGCGGGAAAACCGGAAACCACTTCGTATCGAAGAGGTTTCATTCCGAGATCCTGGGCCGGACGAACTTCTGGTCAGACTCCATGCAAGTGGAGTGTGCCACACAGACCTTCATGCCATCGATTGTGACTGGCCAGTCAAACCCAACCTCCCATTTATTCCCGGACACGAAGGCGTCGGCGACGTTTTCAAGGCGGGATGTAACGTTCATAACATAAAGGAAGGCGATCGAGTCGGGCTGCCCTGGCTGCACGAGGCTTGCGGACAGTGCGAATGGTGCGTAACCGGGTGGGAAAGTCTTTGCCCTGTGGCGGAGTACGGCGGCTATGCGGCAAACGGCAGTTTTGCGGAGTATGCTCTCGCGCCTGCCGCGTATGTCGGACATATCCCTTCCACTTTGACGGACGTAGAGGCTGCGCCGATGCTCTGCGCCGGGCTCAGCGCATGGAAAGCTCTGAAGGAAACCGAAGTGACCGCGGGCCAATGGGTAGCCATCTCCGGGATCGGGGGCCTCGGCCAGATGGCGATTCAGTTCGCAGTGACGATGGGCCTGCATGTCATTGCAATTGACATCGACGCAAAGAAACTCTTGCGCGCCAAAGATCTCGGAGCCGAAATCACTCTGAACGCGCGGGAGCCAGGAGCGGCGCAGACCGTACAGAAAGCGGTTGGCGGTGCCCACGGGGTTATCGTCACTGCGGTTTCGATATCGGCGTTTCGTCAGGCGATCGATATGATGCGCCGGAAAGGAACCTGCATCTTTGTCGGATTGCCTCCAGGAGAAGTTCCGATGCCGCTCTTTGACATTGTGCTCAAGAGGCTCACCATTCGGGGTTCTCTCGCCGGCACTCGAGAAGACCTGCAAGAGGCACTGCAAATGGCTGCGGATGCGGGATTGCGCTCGCTCGTCCAGACACAGCCTTTGGCAACAGCAAACGACGCGCTTGATCGCCTCAGGGCGGGCAAAGTGCCTGGGCGCATCGTGTTGACAATGTAACTGGAGCACAAGTCGCGAATGCCTGGAAATCCAGATCACTTCGCGATTGTCGGGAAGGAAAAGACGATGAAGACCATCAGTCTGCAATTCAAAACGATTGCCGTCGCTACAGATCTGAGTGACGCATCCTCGGCGGCGCTGGAGTACGCGCAATCAATCGCACGCACATATCAATCGACGCTCATCCTGGTGCATGTCATCGATCCACTTGCTTACGCCTTTCCAGACGGTGCGCCGGCTTTCCTGGAAGCGAACAAGGCTGCTCGGGAAGAATTGGACCGGATCGAAGAGGAGGCCCGAAAGCAGGGCATTGCCATTCATTCGGTAGTGGAAAGCGGAGTAGTCTGCGAGCGTATCCTGCAGTCGGTCCGCGGTCACAATGCGGATCTGCTGGTACTTGGAACACGCGGCAAGAGCGAGGCCGGGCGCGTTGCGCTTGGCAGGATCGCGAGGCAGTTGCTCGCCAAAGCGCAGTGCCCCATCATGACCATCTCCCAGGATGCAGCCGCCTCGACGCCCTGGTCTGGAAGCTGCCGGAGTGTGCTGGCGGCAACCGACTTCTCGTCGGCCTCAATCACCGGCCTGCGCTTTGCCCACCAGATCGCACTCCGGCAATTGATTACCCTGCATGTCTCCCGTGGCGAGGAGGAGAGCGGCTGCTGGCATTGTCTGGA
>Ga0302325_10033253_pt1 | contig 10568 bp, 7 predicted proteins | sample Palsa_T0_2_FD_201948 | JGI IMG/M metagenome (GOLD analysis project Ga0302325, IMG submission 201948) | Peat permafrost microbial communities from Stordalen Mire near Abisko, Sweden - Palsa_T0_2 | ecosystem: Environmental > Terrestrial > Soil > Palsa > Peat permafrost | place: Sweden: Abisko...
TTCTTCCAGGCGAAGTGAAAGTCGTCGATGCCGAACCACATGTTCTCTCCGCTGCCGCTGAGGGTGTAGGCGTGGGCCGCGATGTCGTACACGGCGGAGCCGGGATGGAGCACAGTTCCCACGTCCTGGTGGTCGGTGAAAATTCCATGCGGCAGCGGCTGCGATTGCGCCAGAATCATGGCCGGGGCGAGGGCGAAAAGGACGGGAATGCCGAGTTTGATGGCGGCGGGAAGATACGATGCAAACATTCTGGGCCTTTCAATACTGAGTTTATGAGCTAACTCGCTGACTCGCTATTCCCGCGAAGCGGGAGCCAACTTGCTCCATTCTTGCGAAACCTAATGACCCCCGATTGAACCCCCGATTGAGCCACCGATTGAGCCACCGTTTTGAAAGGGCACGACTTCAGTCGTGCCGTAAACGCAGCAAAATGAACGCGGGCTTTAGCCCCTGAGGGAATGTTTGCTTCATCGGGATGCTTCTTCAGATGTTCCATGGTGCACCAGTTGAATCGGTTCTTCGAACCACGTTTCGACCGCAATCACTGGCCGGGCCAATTATAGTTGGCGAGCAGTTTGCCGTCGGTGCCAACCAGCAGCAGGGCGGCGTGGCCGCTTGGCAGTGTGCCGGCGAACGACTTGCCGCTGCGCAGGTCGGTGAACGAGACAGCGGTTTGATTGGACTCAGACGTCAAGACGTAGAGCGTTGCGCTGGAAAAGCGCGTCGGGCAGATCAGAATTCCGGGGTCCGTAATCGATGTGGAGTAGACCTGCGCGATGCCCGCGGCCTTGAGTGCGTAGCTGTAGACGTCGGCTACGGCGCGGAGATTGCTGTTCAACTCGAGGGGGAGTGCCGCGAAGAGGATTTTGCCCTTGCCGACCGGCTTTTCCGCCCACTCTGCTCCATCGGGAAGAAGGACGCGGCTGAGCGTGGTGGTCTTCAGTCCGGAGTAGGTGAGAGTCTCGTCGCCGCCGGGAAAGTGAAACAGATTCTCGCGGGTTAGGAGAGGTCCGACGGTATACAGAATGCCCAGCGCGGCCTGCCGCTCGGTCGGATGAAGGTGGGCGTCCTCAGCGAATGGGCCGGTGACGAGCAGGACCGCTCCGGCTTCAACGCGCTGCTGGATGGCGGACCACGCGGCGTCGGTCAGTCCGAAGGGAGACGGCAGAAGAATCAGCTTCGGCGAACCGAGCAGTTCGGGCTGGTACTCTCCCACGGCATAGGCCTGGCTGCGGGCGTAGTTGTAGAGGGTCCGCACGGCGGTCTGCTGGGCTTCCAGAGCCGATCCGTTGGCAACGGAAAGCTGGTAAGACTGCGGCAGCATAATGGCCACTTCGGGCAGTATGAGAGCATCGGCAAACGGCGCGGCCCGGCGGGCAAACTGGCCCAGGTCGCGCATCTGGTTCTCCCACACTTTTGACGATCCGTCGCTGCGCAACATGCCGAAATCGGGTTCGCGGTCCCAGTCCCACTGCATGGCTCCGCTTGAACCCGCGGCAAATCCCACCGCCCATTTGCGTTCCGTCAGTCCCAGGCCGGTAAACTCGTCGTAGCGCCATGCACCATCGGGATACCAGGCGGGCTGATAGCCGGTTTCGCCGGTTATGTTGGGCACGCCGGGCCGCTTGGCCGCGACCGAGTCCCACAGCAGCGAGTCGTCTTGCCAGTAAGTGTGGTTGGTGGTGAACGACACGCCCGCGCCGCCGTAGAACTGGTTGAGCACGCGGTCGGTCACGCCGCCTTCATCCTGGCCCACGTCGATCAACTGATTGCTTCCAGTGGAACGAATGAGCGCGACCATTTGTTTGACCCAGGCGCTGAACAGGTCCTGCGCGAAGAGGTTGTAGTCAAGCGCGCGAACCTGGTTGGGGTTGCCGTAGCGGTCGTAGCGCAGGTCTGCGGCCGCGGGCAGCGGAATGGCGTCGAAACTCGACAGGCTTTCAGGAGTCACGCGCCATGCGTCGGCGAGAGCGGCGAGACCGACGTACTTCTGCGCAAGCCACTTGTGCCAGGCGGCCACTTCCGTGGGGTCGCCGTTGGGCAGGTTGCCGTGGAAAGTCTGGCGGGGATTGGAGAAGCTGGGTTCGTTGATCAGATCCCAGGAAAGCCAGGGCACGTCTTTGAATTGTTCCACGACCGAGCGCACATAAGCCTGCTCGGCTTCGACTGAGCTGGGGTCGGTGTAGGGATTGGGTGGGGTGACCGCGGGGTCTTGCACGCGCGGGACGGGGCCGGAGCGCGGCGAAAAGGCAAAGAAGGTGAAGTTGATGGCGATGTGGTGACGGTGCGCGCATTGCAGGAAAGCTTCCACATTGCGCAGGAAGCGCTGATCCACGCCGCCGTTTTCCGGGTTGATGAATTTGCCGTTGGACATCCACACGCCGGTGCGGACCAAGCTGACGCCGTGTGACTCCATCTCAGCGAAATCCTTATCCCAGACGGCTGCATTGCGTGGGCCGGAGAAGTCCCAGCCGTTCTCTTCCGTAGAGAAGTAGTTGGTGCCGACGGGAAAAAAGGGCTTGCCGTCGAGGGTGAGGAAGTCGCCATGGACAGCGAGAGCCGGGCCGGCGGCGAGCGCGCTGCGGTCAGCGACAAGGAATCCGTTGTTGTAGAACTCGCGAGATTGGCCAGCTTGCGCGAGCACGGCAGAGACGGTGTAGAAGCCTGCCGGGAGCGGCTGGTGAAAGGGCACGTCGAGATCCTCGACAGGCTTGCCATTGAGCGGAATCGTGGTTTTGGAGACGATGCCCTTTTCAGACGAAAGCTGTAGTTGGACTTCGCCGTTGACCGTGCTGCCGAGCCTTTGCTGGCGGGGAAAGAGCAGATGAGCAGTGAGCACCGGCGGTTCGCCGGGGCGGATGGCGGAGAACAGCGCTTCGACGGAAAAGCCGGTTGCGCCCTGGCCGGCATAATCCGCAGCTTGGTGGATGAGGGCGATGCCGTCCTTGGATTCCCAGTAGCCGGGGTCGGGATCGAAATCGAGCGCTACGATGCGGCTGCCGGCCATGCGGTTGTCGGGGCCGCGGCCTGCGTGATCTGCGACGATGATCGGAGCGGCGACCAGCTGTCCGGCCGAATCAGCCATATAACCCAGCCCATTCAGGCGGCCTTCAACCGCGAAGAAGTGCTGCGCGTGGATTTCGAGCGGGGGTAGCCACGCGTAGCCGGCGCGCCAATGAAATGCTGCATCGCGGGCGACGGGAACTTCATACGTATGCCGAAAGCCAAGGGCGCGGGAGTAGGTGTCCTGTGGAACGGCTGCGACATATTGACCGTTGACCAGGCTCACGGGTAAGCGCAACGGCTGGCCGCCGAGGATGAGCAGATTGCCGCCGGCATCAAGATAGTGCTCGATCGCTTTCCAGGATTCGACGGGGACTGAGGAGCCGTAAGGAAGCACAAGGAGGTCGGAGTCGGCGAGAGTGTCGGCGGCGCCTAGCTCGGTTTCATCGGCAAAGACGGGATCGAGGCCTTTAAGAGATTTCTCGAGCGTTGTACGGTCGATGGGCTGGCTGGCTGCGGTGGGGAAGCCGGTCTGCCAGAAGACAACGACCTTGGCTTGAAGCGGCAGAGAAAGAAACGACGCCGCGATGAGAAAAGAAAGACTTCGGAACATGAGGGCTCCCGTGGGCGCAAGGCCTGATCCGCATTGAAACGATGAGATTGCGCGGCTTTGAGCCGGGGATGATGATATCTGTATCAGGCGTGGGTTGAGAAGGGTACCGCAGCACCCAGTTTCTGCAGAACCTGCGGGTTCGTGCCATCCCACCCTTGGCAAAAAATCCGCGGCGGCGGACCAAGGATGGGGCACCCATCGTTCCGTTGCGTCTACGTTTCCGCCGCTACTGAGGAGGCTGTGCCGCTGGTGGCCCGTTGCGAGGACCGCCATCGGGACCTCCCGCAGGACCTCCGGGCGGCGGACCCATGGCGTTCACGGCCGTGGCCACAAAGGCTCCGTCCTTGATCGCGCCTTCGGCTCGCACCGTGTCGCCCACCTGGATGTCGGCCAGGGTGATTGGGTCGCGGCGCTTGCGGAATGCAGTGTTGTCGTCGGCCACAAACGAATAAGGCTTGTTGTCGGTGGCGCCCGTAAGGGTCACCTTTACGCCATCAATGGCGGTGACTTTGCCCATGAGCCAGGTCTTGCCGTAGTTGGCCTGCATCTCGCGCATCTGTTTGGCGCGCTCGGGGTCGATCTGCATCACCGTCGTCGCTCCAACGGACTTGGCGATCGCGTCCACGTCGCCCATGGCGGCAATCGCGTCGCCGACCTTAACTTCGGTAGATTTTATCGGGGTGGGTGGAGTATACCCGCCACCGCGCTGGCCGCCGCCCTGCGCGCCTTCGCCGCGCTGCTGCGCCGGCTGCTTGAGAATGCGGGTATTGGCGCTGAAGTGGACGGTGTAGGTTTCGCCGGCTTCGGTCTTGACGGTGTAGTGGTCGGCGGCCACTTCCGTGACCGTACCCACGAGGCCGCGTCCCATTCCCATGCCACCGCCCCAGCCTCCGCGGCCACCGCTGCGCTGCCCGCCTTGTCCGCCGCCCTGGCCTTGCGCCTGCGGCGGCGCGGCGGCAACTGGCGTGGTTGCATCCTGGCCTGACGCGGCTACGTCCAGGGCGGATGCGGCTGCGCCCAGCGCAATGGCAAAGACGAAAGAGCACAAAGGTCGAGTGTTCATGGAGACTCCTGCGAGCCGCACGGGCGACTCTATGAGGATAGACGCTGGAAGACGGAGCGGGGACGACGGGCGCGGCGATTTAGAGGGGTGATCGAATATTTGGGCTTCGGGGCTGATTTAGGATTCCTAATAGCTTCCCCCAGGAAGCGCCCCGGAGGCCTGTCGCTTGATTCGTTCCCGCATTGCCTATGTCATTCTCTCTGCTTCTCTGGTCTCCTGTGGTTGCAGCCCGGCGCTTGGATCCTCAGCGGCTTCAGCCCCAAAGCTGTTTGCTGCGCCCGCCCAGGCCGCCGCCGATACGGGTCCGCTTGAAGCCATGAGCGGTGAGTACACCGACCCCGCCGATCCCGACACACCGCTCAGTTTTTATGTCAAAGACGGCAGCCTCGTCATAGAGTCGGAGCGCCGCGTTCCTGCGGAACTGAAGGCGGTTTCGGCTACGGAGTTTGCGATTCCGGATTCGAAATCGACGGTGAAATTCACGCTCGATGCCACAGGCCACGGAGCGACGGCGGTTATCTCCGATCATCCGGACGCGGTTTTCAAACGCACCGGCGTGGCTGCGCACCACGTCTTTCACGATTACCAGCGCGCCGAAGCCATGATTCCCATGCGCGACGGCGTGAAACTGCACGTGGTATATCTGAAACCCTCAGACATCGCCGCGCCGCTGCCGTTCCTGGTCCAGCGATCTCCGTATGGTTGCGACGGAACCAGTCGCGCCTCGTTCTTTGGCGGCCGTCCCGAACTGGCGCGCGACGGCTACATCTACGTCTGCGGAGACATTCGCGGGCGGCATAAAAGCGAGGGCGAATTCGTCATGATGCGGCCGCTTGCCGACCACCGCGACTCCAAGGCCATCGACGAGAGTACAGACACCTACGACACGGTGGCGTGGCTGCTGACCAACGTAACGGGCAACAACGGGCGCGCGGGGGTTGTGGGCACCAGCTATCCGGGATTTCTCGCGATGATGGCCGGCATCGATCCGCACCCGGCGGTAAAGGCAATCTCACCGCAGGCGCCCATGATCGACGTGTGGATGGGCGACGACTTCTTCCACAACGGCGCCTTCCGCCAGACCTACGGCTACGACTACGTTTACGGACTGGAGACAAACAAGGAAGAGTCGCAAGTGGATTACGGCAAGGACAAGGAGGGCAAACCGAAGGATGGGTTCGATTTCTTTCTGGAGAGGGGAAGTTTTGCCCAGGATGCGAAGAAATCCGGCTCGAAGATGCTGCCCACGTGGAATCTGTTCCTGGAACATCCGGCCTACGACTCCGTGTGGTCGTCGCGCGGCGTGGAGCACTCGCTCAACACCGTCGCCGTGCCCACGCTGACGGTCGGCGGCACCTACGACCAGGAAGATATGTACGGCCCGCAGATCGAGTACGCGACCCTGGAGCCCCACGCAACCAATCGCGAAAACTTTCTGGTCCTGGGTCCATGGAATCATGGATACTGGTCATCGTCGTCGCGGCATCTGGGCAATATCGACTACGGCGAGCCCATCGGCAAGGAATTCCGTTCTCAGATCGAGGCCAAGTTCTTTGCCCATTATCTGAAAGACGCGCCGGCGGAAGACAAGGCCGGATTCGATCTCGAAAACACGGCCAGCTTTCAAACCGGCTCGAACATATGGAAGCGGTATGCGCAGTTTCCACCCAAGGAAGCGCAAACCACCGGCCTGCACCTGGCGGGCGGCGGCCAATTGAGCTGGACCGAGTCGGCCGCGCAGGCAAAAACCAGCTATGTCAGCGATCCTGCCAATCCGGTTCCGTACAGGCATCGGCCGATTCAGCCTACCTATAGTCCAGGATCCGAGTGGTACAACTGGATGACCGAAGACCAGCGCTTCGTTACCGACCGCAAGGACGTTGCGGTGTGGAAACTGCCGGTGTTGAAGAAGGACATGGTGCTCACCGGCGAAGTGATCGCGGACATCTATTCCTCCACCAGCGGCACGGACGGCGACATGGTGGTCAAGCTAATTGACCAGTATCCAGACGACGATCCCGATGCGAAGATGCGCGGCTACCAGTTGATGACCAACGAGGAAATCTTCCGCGGACGTTATCTGCAGGGCTTCGACAAGCCGATGCCGCTGCGGGCCGGGTCGGTACACGAGTACAAATATTCCCTGCACGACGTGGACCACGTCTTCAAGGCCGGGCACACGGTCGTGGTTGAGGTGCAAAGCACCTGGTTCCCGCTTTACGACCGGAACCCGCAGACGTTTGTGCCCAACATCATGACCGCCAAGCCGGAGGACTACAAGCCGGCCACGATTACCATCTACTCCGGCCAGGAACTGGATTCGACGCTGCAGTTGCCGCTGGTGAACCCCTGCGATCAGATTGAGTGCTTTTGAGGGGCTGCATTGACACGGGTTATGTGCGCACATATACTGTGTAGGTGAATATTACTCTCTCCATCGACGAACAGCTTGTTGAGCGCGCGCGGGAAAAGCTACGCGCGACCGGCAAGACGATCAATCAGGAGATTCGCGAGCACCTCCAGCACATCGCCGGGGAAGACGATCTTGAACGCGATCTGGAAGAGTTCAAGCGGCGTGTTGGCCAGGGGAACTCTAACGGCTGGAAATGGAACCGCGACGAGTTGTACGAAGAACGGATCAAATGGCCACGGACTTAGGCGCATCCATTGAGGGGATAAGCGGGTATCAATCCCGGCTCCCGCGGACGTTCCTAGATTCCAATATTCTTGTGTACGCCGAGGACTCTGCCACTCCCGGCAAGCAAGAGAGAGCGATCGGCCTGATTCTGGAGCATGGGCGGCAGCGCAGCGGAGTGGTCTCACTCCAGGTACTGGGAGAGTATTTCCATACAGTTACGCGAAAGCTGCGTCTCGACGCGGGCGTGGCGCGCAGCCAGGTCGAGTTTTATTCCCGATTCCGGGTTGTCGTACCCGCAGTGATGGACGTTCTTGCCGCGATTGATCTCCATCGCTTGCATGGCTTCTCTTATTGGGACTCGCTGATTCTTCAGTGCGCCAGGCAATCCGGCTGCAGCGTGCTACTCTCCGAGGACATGCAAAACGGCCAGATCGTCGACGGCGTAAAGATCGTCAACCCATTTCTCTGAAGCCTCTGCAACCAATCTCAGGCCTCAACTCGATCGGCTTCAATCTGTCCTGAAATCCGACCCGGAGCTTACGAAGAGAAAATTCCGCAAACTTGACCGTTGCGCCACTTTGCATCCTGCGGTATCCTGTTTTAACTTTGCGATGCAAAGTTAAGGGGATACCAATGACGATCTTCGATCTGCTCTTGATTTTGCTCGTACTCGGCACGGCGGTGGCGATCGTCGTCACGATAGGTGCCCTCCTGTTTGCGCGCTGGCGCCTTGCCGGGCGATTCAGTCTCGGTATTTTGGCCGTGTGGGTTGTTTACCTGGCAGTTGGGACGTTGGTGGCTATCAAGACACCGCAGCACATCATGTCGCTTGGAGAGGACCGGTGCTTCGATGAGATGTGTTTCGCGGTGACTGGCTGGAATCGGACTCCGGTTACGGACAATGCGCATGGCAGGCTGAAAGCCGGCAGGGTCTCTTATCTGGTTGAAGTCCGCATCACCAACAGGTCACGCGGCCGAGCGCAGCGGGAGATTGGACGCAAAGGGGTGCTCATCGATCGATCCGGCCGTGTTTACGAGGTATCCAGGGAGAGCATGCACCAACTTTCCAATGTAGGCGCCCCTCCCTTTCCGGGTCTTGATACCGAGGTCGGACCTGGCCAAAGCCTGACAACCCATCTTGTCTTCGAACTGCCCGAGGATGTGGATTCCCCGGGCTTCGCGCTGGGGAGCGACCTGGCGATGAATCCGGCACGCATCGTGATTGGCGACGAGGAGCATTTTCTGCACTGGCCGACCGTCATGCCGCTGGGGTGAAGCATCAAACGGTGCGAGGCGCTGGCAGGTCTGCGCCGGACGGCTTGGTATATCCTGCCGTTTTTTCGGGGGGCTATTGATTGCTGTATATGCTACGTCCTGGCAACCGCGCCGTAGGCGCAGTGTTCGCTAGCCCCGCGCTTCAGCGTGGGGAAAGCGGATTCCACATGTGAATTCCGGAGTCCCGCAGGGGCGGTGCAAGGACTTTCGAGCACCTGCGAATCTTCAAGGTAAACCGCAGCATGCGAAAAACGCGGTAGAATAAAAGCAGCGCAATGATCCTCCACCAGCCCATCCCGGCACTCCTCTAGCGGCGCCCGCCGCCAATACTGTTCTGCGCCCATTTTCCCCCCAGAGCTAAACCAGGATTCTGCCGCACACAGTGCCGGCAAAGAGGATTTCGATGATCGATCGTTTGCAACAGATGGAGCAGCGTTACGATGACCTTTCCGCCCAGCTCGGGCTTCCCGAGGTCATTACCGACCACGAAAAGTATCAGAAGGCCGGCCGCGCGCTGCGCGAACTGGAAGCGCCCGTGTTGAAGTTCCGCGAACTGAAGCAGGTGCGCCAGGGTTTGGCCGAGGCCCGCGCGATGCTGGCCGAGACCGACGCCGATATGCGCGCCATGGCCGAAGAAGAAATTGCCGCGCTGGCGCCGCGCGAAACGGAGCTCGAAGAAGAGATCAAGGTGCTGCTGCTGCCCAAGGACCCCAACGACGAAAAGAACGTCATTCTCGAAATTCGCGCAGGGACGGGCGGCGACGAGGCATCGTTGTTTGCAGCCGAGATCTTCCGCATGTATACGCGCTTCGCCGAGCAGCACAAGTGGAAGGTCGAAGTGATGTCGCTGTCGGAATCGGGTGTGGGCGGCTACAAGGAAGTGATTGCCATCATCGAAGGTGAGCGCGTCTATTCGCAGATGAAGTGGGAGAGCGGCGTTCATCGCGTGCAGCGCGTTCCGGCAACGGAAACGCAGGGCCGCGTGCATACGTCGGCGGTCACGGTTGCTGTGTTGCCTGAAGCCGAGGACGTAGACATCAAGATCGAAGCCAAGGACATTCGCATCGATACGTTCTGCTCGTCGGGTCCCGGCGGGCAGTCGGTGAACACAACGTATTCCGCCGTGCGCATCACGCATATCCCCACCAACACAGTGGTGAGTTGCCAGGATGAGAAATCGCAGATCAAGAATCGCGACAAGGGCATGCGCGTGCTGCGTTCGCGCCTGTACGAAATGGAAATGGACAAACAGAATGCGGAGCTTGCCAAGGAACGCAAGCAGATGGTGGGCACCGGCGACCGCAGTGAGAAGATTCGCACCTATAACTTTCCCCAGAACCGCATGACCGACCACCGCATCGGCCTCACGCTGCACCAGCTTGACCTGGTGATGGAAGGCCGCCTGCAGCCCATTGTGGATGCGCTGATTGCGCACTACCAGTCGGAGCAGTTGAAGGGCGAAGCCCATCAGGCGGCATAAGGCGTGCCAGCTCTAAGTAACTTCGTCCCTGCCGGAATGGCGCGTTTGTGGTTGGGGCCTCATCCCGACCGGGCGCGCCATGACGCGGAATTGCTCCTCCTTCACGTACTCGGCAAAAACAAAGGATGGCTTCTCGCACATGGAGATGAAGAACTTTCCGGAGACCAGGCGGATTCCTACCTCGCTTTACTGGAACGCCGCAAGGACGGCGAGCCGATCCAATACATCCTCGGCGAGACTGAATTCTACGGCTTGCCCTTCCGCGTTACGCCGGATGTGCTGATTCCGCGCCCGGAAACCGAGCACCTTGTAGAGAAGACCCTCGAGCTTGCCACGTTGTTGAACGGCTTTGTAACAGGGCATGACTTTAGTCGTGCCGAAGAAAGCACAAAACAGACCTGGGCTTTAGCCCCTGCGGGCTCTCCGCGAATTGTTGACGTCGGCGCCGGATCAGGCGCAATCGCCGTGGCCCTCGCACACCGTCTGCCCGCCGCCC
>Ga0302325_10033254_pt1 | contig 10568 bp, 7 predicted proteins | sample Palsa_T0_2_FD_201948 | JGI IMG/M metagenome (GOLD analysis project Ga0302325, IMG submission 201948) | Peat permafrost microbial communities from Stordalen Mire near Abisko, Sweden - Palsa_T0_2 | ecosystem: Environmental > Terrestrial > Soil > Palsa > Peat permafrost | place: Sweden: Abisko...
TTGGGCTGGCCGGCCAGCGGGACGGGGAAGCCCGGGAACGGTCCGGTCACGGCGTTGCACGACGAGAAGGTGTCGGTGTCGTTGTAGACGGCGCAGGCCTCGTCGTACCCGGTGACCATGTAGACGTCCTGCTGCGGCTCGCGCCGCACCGGGCACTGGGTGCGTAGCCAGTCGAAGTAGGGGTACGGGTCGTCGACGAGCTCGTTTCCGCGGAAGAAGTCGATGGCGTCGTAGTCGGAGACGGTCTCGGTCATGCGTTCCCCTTGGGTGATGGATGGTCGGTGACAAATGTCGCGGCACGGTGGTGAAAGCGCCACACGCCGTCGTCATAGTGGAGGATGTCGTGGTAGCGCCCCACGAGCTGGGTCCTCCAGCCCGATTCGCCTAGGAGTAGGAAGACCACGTCGCTAGTCGCCGCGGCTTCGGTGTCGCCCCACTCGGTGATCAGGGTGTTCAACACAAGGTGGCGCTGGGGGCGCTGCGGTGTGACCTTCTCGTAGGCCACGCGGAGGGCGTCGTGACCCCGGTGGTGGCCCAGGCCGGGAATCTCGCAGGCGCCGTCGGGACAGAAGGTGGCGACCACGTCGTCGGTCCGGCCGTCGTCGAGGGCCTGTGTGTAGGCGGCCAGGGCGGCTTTCACGCCCTCGGCGACGTCCGCATACGTCATCGGCATCTTCGTGCGCCTTCCGGACGGCCTGGCTGTTTCATGGTCGGCGTGTGCACTCAGAAGCCGAGGTCGACGATCGGTCTCTCGAGCGGGTTCACATTGATGGCACGCAGGGCGGGGAGCAGTTTTTCGTGCGGCAGCCCGGCCAGGAAGCCGTCGACGGTCCGTTCGAAATTGGAGATGCCGCCTTCGGCCCGTTCGGACAGGCGCATGTACTCGAACCCGCTGGCGTGCAGGCCCCGCTGCTGGCGCGGCAGGTTCGAGAAGTCCTGCGCCGGGATGGGCGGCCACCGTGGGTCGTCGCACTCCCACGGCTCGGGCGGGAGAGGAGGCTCGGGCTCGCCGCCCTGGGGGAATCGCGTGAGCGACCAGATCTCCATCAGCGTCTCCTCGGGTCCCAGCGGCCGGAAGCGGTAGGAGGAGGCGCTGCTGTACATGGGCAGGACGAAGTAGTGCGGGAAGCAGTAGCCCATCGGCTCATTGAGTCCCTTCACCTCGAGGTCGTTGAGGTCGGGGATGTCACAGCCGGCGGCCCGGTCGCGGCGCATGATCGCACTGTTGAGCGCGTGTTCCCAGGTGGATCGGGCCATCCGCGGGTCGGTGGGGAGCTCGATGTTGCGCAAGCCCTGCGCCACCCGTACGTCGTTGGCGTGGACCATCCCCCCCATGCCCTCGCTCATCCGGCGCAGGTAGCGCAACTCCGCCTCGATGAATGTGCCCGGGTCGATCTCCCCACCGTTGCGGGGCGGGTAGCGCTCCGGGATGCCCAGCTGGGGATGCGTCTCCAGCACGTGGTACTGCTCCATGAATGCCTCTTCGGCCAGTTTCCAGTTCACCGGGAGGCGGCAGGCGTACCACCACTCCGCCCGCATCGACTCCAATTTCCAGGCGTCCATGACGGTGGCGAACGGCTCGATGCACTGGCGCAGCGGCGGAGCGCTGTCGTCCAGGTTGATCCAGGCGCACCCGCCCCACACCTCGCTGCGCACCGGCGTCAGATTGAGGTCCGGTGGCTGCAAGTTGTGCTCGGCGAAGGTCTTCTTCTGGGTCACGAAGGTATTCGTGCCGTCGGCCCCGTAGCACCAGCCATGGAAGGGGCAGATGAACCCGCTCTCGCAGGTCCCGCGACCCTCGATCAGCCTGACGCCGCGATGCCGGCAGGTGTTCTGGAACGCCCGCACACCCAGGTCGTCGGTGCGCACCACGATGATCGACTGATCGAAAATCTCGTACTCGACGAAGTCGTTGGGCTGTGGGATCTCCTCGAGCCGGCACGCCATCTGCCAGACCCGCGACCAGAGAAGGTCGACCTCCATCTGGTAGAAGTCCGGGTCGAAATAGCGCTCCTTGCGCGCCCGGTCGGGGAACTCCATCGCGTAAGGCACGGGGAGTGCCGACCTTCTTCGATCTGCGATCGCCACGCGGCCCCCTTCTTTCGGCGTGCGTTTCGAGAAGTGTATACTGACCGCTCGACCGGTCGGTACAAGTTTCGCCGCCAGTCCGGGAGCGCCCGCCGGCCATGCCGGTGGTGGCCGTGCGCTCACCGACGGACGCTTCGCCGCGGAGGCTCATGACATCCCCCGAAACCGCACCTGACCAGCGCCCGAGTCGGCGTGACGGCGATGTCGACGTCCTGGTGGTCGGGGCCGGCATTACCGGCATCTACCAGCTCTTCCGGGCCCGCCAGTCCGGCTTCTCGGCGCTCCTCCTGGAGGCGGGCGACGGCGTGGGGGGCACCTGGTTCTGGAACCGCTACCCCGGGGCTCGTTTCGACTCGGAGAGCTACACCTACGCCTACCTGTTCTCGAAGGAGCTGTTCGACGAGTGGAGGTGGCAGGAGCACTTCGCGCCACAGCCTGAGATTGAGCGCTATCTCAACCACGTGGTGGACCGCTTCGATCTGCGGCGACACATGCGATTCGACGCCCGGGTCACTTCGGCCGCGTACGACGATTCCTCGGGGACGTGGACCGTGGCGACGAGCAGCGGCATCGAATACCGGACGAGGTTCTTGGTGACGGCGACCGGGGTGCTCTCAGTGCCCTATTTCCCCGACGTGCCGGGACGCCGGGACTTTCGCGGCGAGTCCTACCACACGGGACTGTGGCCGACGAAGCCGGTCGACTTCACCAATAAGCGTGTCGCGGTCATCGGCACCGGATCGAGCGGCGTCCAAGTGATCCCGGCCATCGCCGGTGAGGTGGCGTCCTTGACGGTGTACCAGCGTACGGCCAACTGGTGCACCCCGCTTAACAACGCGCCCATCACGGCCGAGCAGCAGGCACAACTCAGGGCTGACTTCGAAGCCATTCGCGAGATACTGAATACGTCGCCCTCTGGGTTCCTCCATCCGGTGCACGATCGCAAGACATTCGACGACCCGACCGATGAGCGCCTGGCCTTCTTCGAGAAGATGTGGCAGAGCCCGGGATTCTCCAAGCTCACTAGCAATTACGTCGACTTGACCGTTGACCATGCCGCCAACGCGCTGTGGTGCGAGTTCATCGCCGCCAAGGTCCGCCGCCTCGTCAAGGATCCCGAGACCGCCGAGCGGCTTATTCCCAAGGACCACCGATTCGCCGAGAAACGCCCTCCCTTCGTGACGGGCTACTACGAGACCTTCAACAACCCGAACGTCTCCCTGGTCGCTTTGAAGGAGACGCCGATCGTGCGTATCACCGAGGCGGGGATCGAGACGAAGGACGGTGTGCAGGAGTTCGACATCATCGTGTGGGCGACCGGGTTCGACTTCGGGACCGGGGCGCTGGCGCGCATGGGGATCCGCGGCCGTGACAACCTCTCGCTCGAGGACCACTGGAGGGACGGACCGACGACGTTCCTCGGCATTTTCACGACCGGATTCCCCAATCTCTTCTTTCCCGGCGGGCCCCACGCTGCGGCCGGCAACAACCCGAGGTACAACGGGGACCAGGTCGACTTCATCACCGAGGTCCTCGTCCACCTCCGGGACCACGGCTACGACACCATAGAAGTGGACGCCGCCGCTGAAGAGCGCTGGACGAAGATGATCGACGCCGGCGCGGCCATGTCCCCCTTCGGGGAGATCAGCTACTACTTCGGGAGCAACATCCCGGGGAAGCCGCGCCGATATCTCCTGAACTCCGGCGGCCGTCCCAAACTCCTGAAAGAGATCAGGAGGGTCTTCGACAACGACTACGAGGCGTTTGCGCTCTCACGCTCTGCAGACAGTTCACACAGTGGCGACGGGAGTGAGCGGGGACCCCACAATCCCGGGTAGGCGCAGGGGGGGCGCGGTCAGGAGGAACCGGCTGCGGTGGTGCTCGCGCAGCCACGCCGCTAGTTCGTGCAGGTACCACATCTCGCCCAACGGAACGCCGAGCCGGAACAGGCAGAGGTTGTGGATGGGAAGGAAGGAATGCCGACTCTCGTCGCGGTCGCGCCCCAACAGGCCTTCGACGGCATAGTTGTCGGCGACCAGCGCTGAAATCTGGGAGTCGCTGATCCATTGCAGCAACGACTCGTCACGGGCGTCGAGGTAGCTGCACAGCGTGAAGATCTTGGCCGGATCGGGGTCGCGGTTCCACTTGAGGATCTCGGTGGCGAACCCCGTGTGCAGCAGGAGCATGTCGCCGGGCTCGACGACGACGTTGTCGGCTGCCATGATCTCCTCGAGTGTCTGGCGGTCCACGCCGCGCCATTCGTTCCCCAGGTGATGCTCCAGGTCGACGAGGACGCCTCTTCCCTGCACGCCCTGGTAGGCCATGTGCTCCAGGCCGAGGTGATGGGCGAAGCAGCGGTGGTTGCCCCCGTCGCCGGCGGCATCGGGCTGCGGTCCGACGAGGTCGATCCCGGCCCGGTACCCGTTGTAGTAGACCGCCTCTTCGACCCCGTCGCCGTCGGCGTCGAACTCGGCGCCGACGTGGGCGAGCGAGTCCCACTGGGTCGAGTACTGCAGGGAGAGGGTCACCACGTCGTCCGCCCACACGTCGACGTACTTCGGGTTTCCCCAATCCTCCATCTCGCTCATGCGGACGTTGTAGAAGGTGTCGCGGACGCCGTTCATGTCCTCGGTCGGCGCCAGCACCGGCGGGTGGCGGCGCTGGTTGAGGGCCGTCCCGCCCGGATAGTCGAGGGGAAGGCTCAAGCAGAAGCTGAGGCCGGCCTCGACCTCACGCACGCCTTCGAGCACCTTCTCGGGCGTCAGGAGGTTGATGCGGCCGAGCTCGTCGTCCTCGCCCCAATCGCCCCAGGTCGAGCCGGGCGGCCGTTGTTTCCACCGCTGCGTCACGGGCTTATCTCCTTCTGGCCACGGCACGCCGCGACCGTCTCCCAGCGTTGCCTGTACCGACCGGTTGGTCTACACTTTCGCTGCAGGGTAGCGCGGGCGCGCCTGGCCCGTCTTCCCATCGATAATGGGGTGGCGCGCCCCCATGCAGGAAGGTCACGATCATGACGGAGAAAGAGCTGGTCGTTTCGGCCGATGGGCACATTCTCGAGCCGACCGATCTGTTCATCACCCGGCTGCCCGCGCATCTGCGGGACCGGGGAGTCTGGGAGGACGACTTCGAGATAGAGCCGCTCGTCGAGGGCGGGGCCCGGATCTTCCGGCGACTGCACACACCCGGCTTCGAAGGGTGGACGATCTCCCGCTACCGCCAAACGGGCGGACGCATGCCCGAGGGCGACCCCGAAATGATCATCGACGACCTCGCCTCCGACGGGGTCGACGTCGGGGTGATGCATCCCAATCTCTCCCTCTTCGGCCTCTATTCCGACGACCACGAACTGTCCATGGCCCATGCCCGTGTCTACAACGACTACATCATGGAGCGGTTCACGCCGTACTTCGATCGTCTGGCCCCCACGGCCCCCATTCCGCTCACCGACGTCGAAGAGGCCGTGGCGGAGATCGAACGGGTCGCCGCCGGCGGCTTCCGGGCCATCCTCCTGCCGGCTGTGCCGCCCAAGCACTACTACTCGCGGGACTTTGATCCGGTATGGGCGGCCGCGCAGGCCAACGGCGTGCACGTGTTCATCCACACCCAGACCGGTGGCGTGAAGGTCAACGATCCGGCGTCGACCACGCTGAAAGTGGTGATGGAGAACGCCGAACAGGTCAACCAGCCGATGACGGAGAAGTCGGCGTCGAAACGGATGATCACGCAATCGATCTACAGCACCATCGTCCCCCAGCAGGTCATCTGCGAGCTCATCGGCGGCGGGGTGGCCGAGCGGTTCCCCGACCTCCACTTCGCACTGATCGAGTTCAACGCCCACTGGCTGGCGTCGTTGGTGGGCAGCATGGACAAATGCTGGGTCACCGGGATCGGACAGGACCCCGACTGGTGGCTCGGCGTCTGGGACGACTCCCGTCCCGCCCACGAGCAGAGTGGGATCGCGCAGCTCTTCCGACTGAACGAGAAGTGGCCCTATCCCCTCCGGCCGAGCGAGTACGTGCAGCGCCAGTTCCACGTCTCGTTCCAGGACGACCCGGTGGCGGTCGCTTGCCGCCACATCACCGGATTGTCGTCGATCGTGTGGGGCAATGACTACCCGCACGCCGAAGGGACCTTCCGGGGCAGCCAGGAGCTCATGGACCGCCTGTTCGCCGACGTGCCGACGCACGAGCGAGCTGCCATGGTGGGGGGCACCCTCGGCAACCTCCTCGGGTTCAACGCCCCCGTCGCCGCGGCCGCAGCGCGGACGTAAGACGACCGGTTCCGCTGACCGCCGTCCGCCGGTGGCGACGCCGCGTGGCATTTTCAGACACCTCGAGCCGGCGAAAGACGGGTTGGCAATGGACGGATACAGCTTCGAGGGAAGGGTCGCGATCGTCACCGGGGCGGGGCGCGGCATCGGCCGGGCGTATGCACTGCTGCTGGCGGACCGGGGAGCGAGCGTCGTGGTCAACGACCTGGGCGGCGCCATGGACGGCGTCGGAGCGGATGCCGGCGTGGCGTCCGGCGTGGCGGGGGAGATAGTGACCGCCGGAGGGGTTGCGATCGCCAACGGCGACGACGTGGCCGACGTCGGGGGAGCGCAGGCCTTGATCGATGCCGCCATTGGGCAGTTCGGGCGCCTCGACATCGTGGTCAACAACGCCGGCATCATCCGCTGGGCCGGGTTCCCCCACGCCGACGCGGAGAACCTCGCCAGTCACCTGGCGGTGCATGTCGCCGGGTCGTTCAACACCACCCGCGCCGCCTGGCCCCACATGGTCGAACAGGGCTATGGCCGCATTGTGATGACGACCTCGTCCGGGGTCTTCGGGCTGCCCGAGAACCTCTCGTACGCCACCGCCAAGGGTGCCGTGATCGGGCTCACCCGGAGCCTGAAGTTGGCCGGCGCCGCGCATGGCATCAAAGTAAATCTGATCGCTCCCGCCGCCGTCACACGGATGGCCGGCGCCGCGGCCGGCGGGGCGGACCCGACGGAGGGTGGCGCCGGCTCCACGGAGATGTCGCCCGATCTCGTGGCGCCGATGGTCGCCTTCCTCGCCCATGAGAGCTGCCCGGTCAGCGGCGAGATCTACACGGCGGGTTTTGGCCGGTTCGCCCGTATCTTCATCGCATCGACCGAGGGGTACGTCCATGGGACGCCTCACCCGACGATTGAGGACGTCGCCACCAACTGGGCGACCATCAACGATGAGCGCGGCTATTACGTCCCGGCCGACCTCATGTCCTGGTCCGCCACGTTCATGGCGCACCTGCGCCCCGCGGCCAGTTAGGACCAGTCGTGGACCTCTCGCTCAACGAATCCGAACGCGATCTGGTCGGCCTCTGTCGCGACTTCGCCCAGCAGCAGATCGCGTCCCGGGCGCCGCTGGCCTGGGACGAGGCGCGCTGCCCGACCGACCTGCTCCGTGAAATGGGCGAGCTCGGCCTCCTCGGCATGCTCATTCCAGAGGAATGGGGCGGGATCGGTATGTCGACCATCGGCTTCGTCGCCGCCATGGAGCAGATTGGACTGGCGGACCAGTCCGTCGCCGCGGCGTGGCAGGCGCACGTGACCATCGGCTCGCTGCCGCTCTACCTCTTCGGCAACGACGCCCAGCGAGAGCGCTGGCTGCGACCACTCGCCGAGGGTCGTGTGCTGGGCGCCTTCGGGCTCACCGAGCCGGACGCCGGCTCGGACGCACGGGGCATCCGCACGCGGGCCGAACCGCGTGACGGGGGCTGGCTGATCAACGGGCGCAAGACGTTCATCTCCAACGCCGGGACGGACATGTCGTTCGGCGTGACGCTCCTGGCCCGCATCGGGCCGGAGGAGGACGGGCCCGCCCGGTTCGGGAGTTTCGTGGTGGAGAAGGATACGGCCGGTTTCACCATGGGGCCGAAGATGCGGGGCATCGGTTGGCGCGGTCTCGACACGCGGGAGCTCTACCTCGACGACGTCTGGATCCCTGACGACCAGCTCATCGGTGACCCGAATTTGGGGCTCAGCCAGTTCCTGCGCACGCTCGAAGTCGGGCGGATCTCCATCGCCGCCCTCTCGCTCAGCTTGACCCAGGCCGTGCTCGACCTGGCGACCGCCTACGCCCGCGAGCGGGTGCAGTTCGGGCAGCCCATCTCGAAGTTCCAGGCCGTCCAGTTCAAGCTGGCCGACATCGCCACCGAGTTGGAAGCGGCGCGCTGGCTCACCTACCGGGCCGCCTACCTGCGCGACACCGGGCAACCGTTCCTCAAGGAGGCCGCCATGGCCAAGCTGAAGGCCAGCCGCGTGGCCACCTGGGCCGCCTCGGAGGCCGTGCAGATCCACGGGGGCCTCGGCTACATGCTGGAGACGCCCGTCGCCCGCTTCTACTGCGACTCCAAGGTGCTCGAGATCGGTGAGGGCACCAACGAGATCCAGCACCTGGTCATCGCACGCGCCCTGGGTTGTTGAGCGAGCTGGCCCGGGAGGCTTAGACGGCGACGAGTCGACGGATGGCCTCGGCGATGGTGTCACGGTCGGGGAGCCAGGCCCGTTCGAGGTCGGGGGCGTACGGGGGCGGGGTCGGGGCGGCCCCGATCCGTTCAATGGGTGCGTCGAGATCCCAGAACCCCTCACGCGCCACGGTGGCCGCAATCTCCGCTCCGATGCCGAACGGGACGACGGCCTCGTGGGCGATGAGAAGCCGGCTCGTCCTGTGCACCGACTCGAGGATCGGGACCATGTCCAGCGGCGCCACCGTTCTCAGGTCGATCACCTCGACCGAGATGCCCTCACCACCCAGGTGCTCGGCGGCCGCGATGGCCTCGTGCACCATCCGTGAGACCGACACGACGGTCACGTCGGTTCCAGTGCGCACGATGGCCGACTTGCCGATCGGCACGATGTAGTCGGGCGGCGGTTGGGGACCCTTCATTCCGTAGAGCAGCCGGTTCTCAATGAAGATCACGGGGTTCGGGTCCTCGATGGCCGCCCGGAGCAGGCCGTAGGTGTCGGCGGGCGTCGAGGGCATGACGACGGTCAGTCCGGGGATGTGGGCCAGCAGCACCTCGAGGCTCTGTGAGTGCTGGCTCCCCGAAGATCGTCCCGCGCCGAACTGGGTGCGCACGGTGAGCGCCATCTCCGCCGCCCCGCCGGTCATGAAGGGGAGCTTGGCTGCCTGGTTGAGCAGCTGGTCGAAGCAGACCCCGAGGAAATCGAGATACATCATCTCGACCACGGGGCGCATTCCGGCCATTGCCGCACCCACGCCGAGGCCGATGATCGCCGTCTCGGAAATCGGCGTGTCGCGCACGCGGGAACCGAACTCATCCGCCAGCCCGCGGGTGAGCCCGAACACGTTTCCCCCCGCACCGACGTCGATGCCGGCGACGAATACCCGCTCGTCTTCGGTGAGCTCGGCGTGGAGGGCGGCGCGGATGGCGTCCATGGTGCGGAAGACCGGCACATCGGCCGCGGGTGGGGCCGGTTCCGACCGTGCCGGTCTGGCCCGCAGGACGAAGTCGGTCAAGCTGGCGGGGAGCGGACTGCGCAGTCGGCGGGCCGCTTCGACGGCGGCGTCGAGCTCGTCGGCCAGCGAGGATTCGAGGGCCTTGATTTCGTCGTCCCCGACACCGGCGTCGCGCAACCGGACCTCGTGCACGAGCAGGGGATCATGGGCCTCCCACGCCGTCAGTTCCTCCGCCGTCCGGTAGCGCTGAGGGTCGCCCTCATAGTGGCCGTGCCACCGGTAGGTCGCCGCCTCGACCACGGCCGGCCCGCCGCCGGCCCGGGCCGCGTCCACCAGCTCGCGCATGACCGATGCCGTGGCCACGACGTCGTTGCCGTCGACGGCGACATAGCGGATGCCGTACCCGGCGGCACGCTGCTCCAGCGAGGCGGCATGCTGGGTGGCGGTGGGCGAGAACTCGGCGTAGCCGTTGTTCTCACAGAAGAAGATCGTTGGCAGCTCCCACACGGCCGCCAGGTTCATCGCTTCGTGGAACGCGCCCTGCGCGGAGGCGCCGTCGCCGAAGAACGCCACCACCACGCTCCCGTCGGCCCGCAGTTGGGCCGCGGTCGCTGCGCCCACCGCGATGGGCAGGCCCGCCGCCACGATGCCGTTGGCGCCGAAGATCCCGAGGGTGGGGTCGGCGATGTGCATGGATCCGCCCCGGCCGCGGTTGGTGCCCTGGTCCTTGCCCATGAGCTCGGCGAACATCCCCAGTGGATCCAGGCCCTTGGCCAGACAGTGGCCGTGGCCACGGTGGGTGGAGGTGATGGGGTCGGCCGCGCCCAGCGGCCAGCAGGCGCCCACGGCGGTCGCCTCCTGCCCGATCGAGAGGTGCACGAAGCCGGGGACCTCACCGTCGCGATAGAGGGTGGCCACCCTCTGTTCGAACCCACGGATGAGCAGCATTCTCCGGTGCATCTGCAGGAGGTCCGCCGTGGAGAAGCCGGCCGGCGAGCTTGGGTCCGTGGTCACGAACCATGTACTATACCGGTC
>Ga0302325_10033255_pt1 | contig 10568 bp, 17 predicted proteins | sample Palsa_T0_2_FD_201948 | JGI IMG/M metagenome (GOLD analysis project Ga0302325, IMG submission 201948) | Peat permafrost microbial communities from Stordalen Mire near Abisko, Sweden - Palsa_T0_2 | ecosystem: Environmental > Terrestrial > Soil > Palsa > Peat permafrost | place: Sweden: Abisko...
TGGATTCAAGACAAAGGCACTTGAACTGAACATAACTACCTAAAGGCAGAGATAGGCATATAGGAGGCAGTAAATTTGAGTAGCTCATAGCGATTTGACATTTCAGAGGCAGGAGCTAGAGCACTTGACTGCTCAAGGCTGTCATCGAACCACTACTTCTCTGAGCCGTTGGCCTCGCAGGAAGATCTTACATTACAACATAGGCATCCAGAAAAGCAAAGAACTTGCAAGAAGCAGCAGATGACTATAATCATACATATTTCCAAGGGGACTTTAATATTTATAATACAACACACTTCCTCCACCCTCTCAAGCATCTACATCCCCGCCAAAACCCACCGGTTTCCTCTTCCCTCCACTCTCCGGCACAATAGCCATAGCCTTATAAACCTTCCCCATCCCACTCCCCCCTCTATCCACCAACCTCCTCCACGCCCCTTCGACACCTTTCCTTTTCTCACCTGCCAACCCCTTCATCAACATTTCCGCCCTCTCTTTAATCCCCATACTCAACAAAAACGCTCCCTGCTCCACAGGACCATGGATCTCAACACCAGGCGACGCACCAAGCGCCGCTTCTGCCAACGCAGTAAAATCCACATCTGCGGAAAGATCGACGAGTCCTGGCGATGAGAGGGGGGAGACACGCTTATGTTCCCTAATTCCTCTCAACGAGTTCATGGGAATCGTATCAGAAGGTCCGTAATCCAGAATTATCGCCGCTCCAGAAGGCTCCTTCGGTGACTCCTTACTGCCTCCAATCCTCCTTGCAAATTCCTGCGCGTAAGCGTGTGACTCAGGCGAGATCTCGATCAGAGAATCTGGGACGGATTTTAGGGCTCGATAACGGGGTGAGATATCGGGGAGGTAGAGACTGTGGGGGGTTGAGGACTTGGAGAGCGTAAGTTGGAATTCGGGGGGCGGATTGGAGGACTGTTGGGATTTAGGAGTGTGGAGGGTGGTGTGTGTTGAGCCTTGGGGGGTTGGAGAGACGACCATTTCGCGCCATTGGGGGCCTTTGGGATGGCGTTTGGCTGCTGCTTCGGGGGTGAGTTTGTGCGAGCCTGTGGGTGTTTGGATGGTTTCTTGGGTGGAGTCTAAGGGGGTTATGGATTGGAAGGCGTGGATTGGGAGGGCGTCGAAGAATTCGTGGGCTACTATGAAAGGAGTTTTGTCTGGGTCTGAGGCACGTGTCAGAACTCAGGTGAGAAGAGACTTGGCTAACAGCTTACCTGAAGGTACAAACCGTATATTTTCGGTCCAGATAATAGGTAAATCGGCGTATTTGCTTATACTTTGATGTCCAATGGACGTTTCCGTCATAGGAGCGTCCCCACACAGAAGCTGTTTCTGTGTTTCTCTGAGTGACGGACTTGCTTCAACTATGTAAACAGTTTCAATACTTGATGCCATTGGTTTGAAATTTCTTATTGTCTACAAAAATAGTCAGTAGTCAGTACTTTAGGAAGAAAAGAAAACTTCGCGCATACTCGCAACATATCATCCATTAACGTCCCTCTTCCAGGACCAATCTCGACCAGCTCCACGCCCTTGCTCTTCCGACCTTGAGCCATCCATTCCGCAACAAACCAGATACCAATAAGCTCTCCAAATATCTGAGAGATTTCAGGAGATGTAATAAAGTCTCCTTTTTGGCCGAATTGGTCTCGGCCTTCTTGCTTTGACATGTAATATCCACCCAGGTCGGATGTCAAGCACATTCGCATGAAGGCTGCCAGTGGAATAGGTCCTGTTGCCTATGAACCTCATTAGTCAAGGCATTCGAGTAAATAAGATGGCAAGAAATTTACGGTAATAGCTTCAGAGAGCTGTTTTGCAAGGGGCGTCGACCATTGTCTTGCCTCTGAAGACGACCACCTCACAGCTGCGCAAGGAGCTCTATAACTCCCACGCACAGCACCGCCCAAGCACCTGCGCGCCTGAAGTGCAATAATTGACCTCATATCGGCCCCTTCTAATTGTTATCGGGCCATATTCTCTTAGTCTCGCTTTCATCCAAAAAGTTGTAATCTCGCGCCTCCAACGTCAAAGAATAAATTGATCTCGACTATGACGAACCTCACCAAAACACCTCAACTCGAGCGTCCGCCCAACAATCAAATGATCCCACGATGACAAGTAAAATGAAATCGCGCTGGGCAGACGACGAAGAAGATGCTGCTCTCGAAGCGCAACGCAAACGCGAAAAAGAAGAGAAGAAGCGCTTGAAGGCTGAAAAGCAGCGCAAAGCAGACGAAGCAGCAGCACAGCTCCTCAAGAAGCAACAGGCAGCCGTCGCCGTCGCAGACCCCGAGCCGCAGCAAGCAGAGATTTCCACCCGGCCTTCGAAACGGCGGAAGCTATCTCCTGAAGCTGAGGTGGTGGATAAGGAAGTCCTACCCCCAGCGAGGCTTCTGAGATTCCCTGCGCCGGAATGGAAGAAATGCCGCAGTGTGGAGGATTACGAGAAGTTGAATGATATTGAGGAGGGAGCTTACGGTTGGGTTTCACGGGCGAAGGATACGAGGAATGGACAGGTTGTTGCCCTGAAGAGGCTCAAGATGGACAATGCGAATGACGGGATACCTGTTACTGGGTTGCGGGAGATACAGACGCTGATGGACTGCGAGCATCCGAATATCGTTGCCCTACGAGAGGTGGTTGTTGGTGAGGACACGAGCAAGATTGAGAAGTACGTCTCTCCCAGTTCTTTGAATAATGGTTGCTAACGTTAGATACAGCATCTTCCTCGTCCTCGACTTCCTCGAACACGACCTCAAAACCCTCCTCGAAGAAATGGCCGAACCCTTCCTAACCTCCGAAATCAAAACCCTCCTCCAACAACTCGTCTCCGGCGTCCTCTACCTGCACAATTCCTGGATCCTTCACCGAGATCTAAAAACCTCCAATTTGCTCCTGAACAACCGCGGCATGTTGAAAATTGCAGATTTCGGCATGGCGCGATACTTCGGTGACCCCCCGCCGAAAATGACACAGCTGGTCGTAACGCTTTGGTATCGAGCTCCAGAGTTGTTGTTGGGAACAGAACGGTATGGCACTGCGGTCGATATGTGGAGCGTGGGGTGCATTTTCGGGGAACTACTTACAAAAGAGCCATTACTGCAAGGAAAGAATGAGGTGGATGAATTAAGCAAGATATTCGAGCTGTGCGGGATTCCTACCGAGGAGTCGTGGCCGGGCTTCCGACGCTTGCCTAATGCTCGATCTTTACGTCTTCCTAAGAACCCGGTCTCTCAAGGCTCTGTTCTTAGGGCTAAGTTTCCTTTCTTGACGTCATCTGGAAGCGAATTACTTATTTCATTGCTGGCGCTGAATCCGGCGAAGAGGCCGAGTGCGAAGGAAGTGCTTGAGCATGGGTTCTTTAAAGAGGATCCGAAGCCGAAGAGTAGGGAGATGTTCCCTACGTTTCCGAGCAAGGCGGGGCAGGAGAAGAGACGTAGGAGGGGGACGCCAAATGCGCCGGTTAGGGGCAAGGTGGGGGAGATTGGGGCTGTGGATTTCAGTGGGATATTTGCTGGGAGGGAGGAGGAGGAGAGGGGTGGCGGTTTCTCGTTGAAATTGATTTGAGAGGGGACATAGAAGGATATGTGCCTGGAAAGCTCCTAGACCTCACTTGTGTATACGCTTCTATGTTGAAGCTGATTTAGAAGGGGTCGTTGAAGAGGACATAGAAAGATTTGGGCATGGGCATCTGCTCTGAAGACTTCACTTGCACCCTCTAGTCAGACCTCTGTTTTTCGCTAATGTACGAGGTATGAATACCCATCTTTAGACATTCTTTTCATCGTAACTTCGAAGAATCAACAGATCCCGATGGCCGATGGCTGTTCTGTGCTTTCACTGAACCAGTAAAACGTGTCATGCACTTCCCCTTTCACCGTCTGACATTTTCCATTTCAGTTTCTTGCCAACCAAGCGAAGTTTGATATAGTTAGAACTGTGTATCTGACGTCTATATAAACTGACAGCGGTTGCGTTCTTTGACCACTGGTTGAAAAAATTAAGAGGAAAGTATGTACAGAAAAAGAAGCACTCAATGTTCTAGATATCAATGTCTAACTTGGTCGGGGGCATTGAAAATTAATGCGCGTTTTCGGTACACAACGAGCTTACTCGTAGGGAGAGGAACAGCATAGTGACCACAAAGAATAGATACATATTCTGATCCTATTATGGAATTCAATATGAGGATGTCACTCCACTCATTACTTATACTCTAGTCGCTATGCATATTCTCCCAACCCAGATTATATAATCCGTAACCAAAACTCCATGTTATCCCCATCCACATGCCCCAACCGGTATAAGGAGTGTAAAAACGTCCAGGCGGATGCACCAACGCTGTCCCATATTTTCCAATTTCTTCGTAGAAATACTACCCTGTCCAACAAATTAGCGCTGCAAATTCCAAGGAAGTGTGAAGGTGCTGAGAGCTTCAGAGCTGTTTTAGCTCGAGACACAAGGATAACCCGATCATGCGAGCTCCAGAGACAGCTCCTTTGCTCTCGGCTCCCATAAGGAAAACCGGCATATTAGTACGGAAATAAAACTTACAAATCACACTCAGGCCGTTCATGAACCATGTAAAGCTCAATACTGTAAGCACACACATCCCGAACATCATGCCCAGCGCTCTCTTTTCCATATCACTGATTGCACCGCTGCAAGTAGCGCATATGTAATCTCCCAATGGTGTGTAAGCTTGCGGGGCGTACATCCCAAATGTGTACGAATCGTACACCGCAAGGTATCCTGCCTCAGCAGTAGCACTGATGCTGCTATCTGCATCATAAATAATGAGCGTATAAGTCTGGGTCAACAACGGATCCTGGACCGCGGTAGCCTGGTATCCGCTCGTGTCCCAAGTCACGGCATTCGTGCTGTTGCTTCCAACCGTTTGGTTCATGGCAATTGTGTAGAGCTGCTGGTTCATTGTGCATGTTGCCATGACATTGACAGCAGTTGGTGTCGCCGAGAGAGACGTGTAATTCCATGCAAACGTTACATAGTCCCCAATTTTGAAGAATTGTTCTCCAGAACTAACGGCGGGGGTGATCATCGAAACTCCGCCGGCTGGAAGACGTGCATCGTAGGATGTGTGGTGTGTAGCTGTGGTAGATGTTTTGTTGCTGTTGCCGCTGCCGCTACCGCTGCCATCGGTCGCGGTGGGGGTTTCCGAGTTGAATAACGTTATTGTCTTGCCGGCTGAAACGAGTGTTTCTGTGGGGGTGGGAACGAATGTTTGTGTTGTTGCTGATGATGTATCTTGATGTTATCAGAACCCAATTCGTGAAAGTTTGAATTGTTGGGACTCACTATTGCTATCGGCCCGTCGTACAATCAAACTATCTAATTCTGGGAGCCATCGCGGCCAGGGCCATGCAGTCGTAAATGTTGAAAGAAATAAGAAAATTATCGAGTATAATTGTAGATTTCGTGAGGTCCGCATGGTGTGTTGTATTTGGGTGTTGACGCCCCCTTCAATTGTTCAATTTCCCTCCAAATGCTCCAAAAATTCCTTCAATATCCAATATATATATATGTGCGTGCGAGCTCGTCAGAAGGATCTCCTCGATGGATTCGTTGAGGATGATTGGTTTCGTTGTGGACGTCGAATCGAAAGGGTGTTCTTGTTGAAGATGCCCCTGTCCAAGTTAGACCTCGCATCCACCGAGCAACGCCACAACAAACTTTTAAAGCTCTGGCTCAATCCTGCTTCCTCCTGAATGCGCGATCAAATAAACGGCCGAACGAGTGAGGCCTGCGAACAAAGTAACGAGGGAAGAGATTGAAGAGGATATACTCTAAAATCGAGGAATTGAGGAATGCAGATGGTGGAGAGTAGAGGAAAGGAGAAGAATGAGGAGAGCCGGCATCTCAAGACCTCGGAAAACGAAAGGTTCTACTGTAGTTTGGTGCAGGGATGAGACAGTGGCACTGGCACTTGCACCATCTCGTGTTCGCGAAAGCCAGCAGGCCACACTCTATTTTAGGAAGCGAGTGGCGAATCGAATCAGGGGGCTCCACGATCACGAACTTGGACAACAAATTGATTTGGGTAAATGCAGATTCATGCTTTAATAAAATCGATACAGTATTTCCTTATTCGATATTCTCCATCAATGCTGCCTCTCAGAACTCAACCTTGGCTCAAGTAAGGGGTGACAGTTTGACGGGTTGAAGAAAAGAATCGTGACGATGGAAATATGGGACGCAGCTACACAGTACTGTAGTCGCAGAGTTGAGTACAGTAGTATCGAAATGCCCTCAATGCAGAGTCTTCCTAACGACGTCAGTGCGATTCTCGTCATGTGATAGCGGGGTCTCTGCGCGCAAAGGTATTACTATATGAGGCAATTTGAAATCGAAATCAGATCGATGACAATCACTTCCCGCTTCTCGAATCTCGAGGCACAGTCATGCCCTGGCCCTGGCATTGGTGAATTGTTATTTGGCAATGCGCCCAGGGGGTTGGGGTTGAGGTGATTGGCCCGGCAAGCTCGCCGCAGGGCGCCGAATCTGCGGCGAGAGAAACATTTTCGGTGCTTCAACATCACATCGGGTGAGTATCAATTGAGGCGTCAAGTGACGCGGTGGCTTTACTTATCACAAGTTTGTAATTAAGGACATGAGTTTGCGACATCAAGTGATGGAAAGGAGAGGATGAAATATATATACGCCAGGGGAATCCATGGTAAGGACTTTATTAAACCATTTTCTCAGCATCTTTTATCAAAGCAAGTCACCTTCACATCAGACTTCTTCATATCCGAGCAAGAGCCTATCAAAATACCCCGCCTCAATCTCATCACCTTCCTCCTCTGTACAATTCAAGCTTTTCACAATGGCATTCCCGACCCTAGTCAAGACCTTCCATGCAGACACCTACCCAGCCATCAACGCCACATTACCCCAGCTCTCCACCAAAGGCAAGAACATCGTCATATCAGGAGGCGGCTCAGGTATTGGCCCCGAAATCGCCCGCTGATTCGCAAAGCCTGGCGCCTCTAGCATTTCCATCTTCGGACGCACAGAAAAGAGCCTTCTCCAAACCAAAGAGAAACTAGAAAATGAATACCCGAACATCAAATCTACTCGTACGTGGGAGACATCGTGGACACAAGTTCTCTCTACAAGATCTTCCAATCCATCAACTCTGCTGTTGGAGCAGTTGATATCCTAATCGCCAATTCAGGATACATGCCCGACCTCCTCTCAGTCAAAAAAGCAGATCCAGAAAACTGGTGGAATGACTTCGAGGTCAACGTCAAAGGAACCTGCAACCTCGTTTCCGCTTTCGTATCTGTAGGAACTAAGAGCGTATCAATCAACATCAGCACGGCAGCAGCAAACCTTCCCTACGTGCCTGGCGGAAGTGGATATACAATTTCGAAGCTTTCGGGAACGAGACTTTTTGATTACGTCGCGAAGGAGTATCCTGAGTTTTTTGTGCTGAATGTACAATCGGTTCCATGTAATCGCTGTTTTCAAGTGGTGGAACACCAAAATTAAGCGAGCTAGACCACGTGCACGTTCACGTTGTCCATCGGCGGTTCCTTGCCTCGACTTCCGACCGCCAAAAAATCCAAAATAGCATTTCTTGTAGCCATATATAAAGGGCCTCGTTCCTATTGCTATAGCCGTCTCCCGGATGACTTTCTTAGCTTTATTAACTTTAGTATCTTTATTATTTTAAATTACACAAAGACCTTTATAATTTGCCCTTTCTTTTCTAGGGTTATTTACCTTTCCTCGATGTCCTTTTCTCGTTATAGCACCACTTTTTGTAATAAGCAAAGCAAGATTTAGCTCGCGCAGTTATTTATTACTCTTTAATCTTAATACTTAACCTTCTCTTATCCTCCTTTCCTAAAAACACGTCGCTCTCTCTATAAGCAAATTAGGTCTTGGCTTGCAAAATCCAATCGTCTTCTATCGCTTTTCTCTTCTGCCGACGTCCCTCGCTATCCCTTCGAAGTTAAGCTAAAGCTAAAGCTATAAGCATAGCAGTTAATACCGCTTAGCAGCAACCGTACGACCTTATAGCCGCTTAGGGTAGTGTTACGTTGACACTTCACCTCACAAGTCATATGATTCCATTTCGTGTATATAGCCGGGCTTCCGCCCCCTTCTTCCTTCATCAATCATATTATATTTACACAACCGCATTTTCGTGCAACAGGTAGCCAATGGTGTAACCTCAGTGCAGTGCAACTGCAGTGGTGTAGTTTACGGGGTTCTCAGTCCAGTTTAGTGTAGATTCTTGCATGGTGGTTTAAACCGCAGTTTGAATGCAGTGTCAAGGGACAAGGGTCGAGGAGTGTTTGCAGTATCCCCGTTGCGACCTCTGTTTCTATTGCGTCTCTCCTTTGCGTTCTTTCTCCTCGCTTTCTCCTGCCTATAAAGGCCACTTATGTTTGCCAGGTATAATCGCGACGTCCCGAGGAGCAGGAGTGGCAAGCTCGTTATCTACAGCGTGTGCAGGAGTTGCGACTGGGGTTGATGACAATCCACAGCCGGCAACCCGTTATACTACTTCTAAGAATAAACGGCGGACTGAAGGGTGGTAATCAAAGTAGTGAGAGATCACTTTCTGCTCGGTCTCGATCCATCTAAAGAATGGATTAACAGTCTGGAGTAGTAAGCATTTCAAGCGGGAACTTTTCTTTGCACCCAGTCGAGTAGGGCGCCAACGGCGCCCTTCCGCCGCAGGCGGCCCCTAGTCTCCTAGACTTGAGATGCCACGCGTCTTCAACAATCCTAGATGTAGTCCCACTAACAAAGCCTGTCTCCCTTCCTAGCTGATAATTCTTGTCTCAATGTCCGTGTACAAGGCAAAACGGCGACATCGCCAGGGTCTACAAGTATATTGCTGCAAGAGGGTGTCGGGGAAATTGAGGTAAAAGCTTTTAACATATGTCAACTAGCGTGCTAGAGCTACGAGCCTACGACTAGGGGGTTTCTGTTACTCCTTACTAGACACTTAACTTGACGTAAAGGTTGTTTCTAAACAAAATAGCACTGTGCGCTCACCCTAGCATGCGCATTACTCGTTCGGCGGTTCTCACCTGGTCTTAATTTGCGTGCATATTAGGTGAGGCAGAGCAATACCCAAAAACCACCAATACGCAAATCACAAAATCGCAAATTTGCATACAAACTACCTAACTTTACACCAGTTTTTAGAACTACGCAAAATATTTAATCTTTAATTAAATAGTAAGAATAGTTCTTAAGGCTTAAAATTTATGTTAAATGTCACGAAGTGATCGCATTATAGTGGTGGTAAAGAGCTTCTATCGGAATTTAGAGCTGAAACCGGGTTTTGTGGCCCGCACACGTGACTAGCATACCGTAACATCAAAGAAAAATTAAAGTATAAAAAATTATAAGTTATTTTTATTATTTAATTGTTTAAATATTTGTACTAGTATTATCCTTATATAAAAAAGTAACCCAAATTTTTTTTTATTATACACACGACTTTTTTTGCTTTCAATTTTGTTTAAATAAGAGTATTAAGTAGTTAAATATTATATAGCATTCAAGTAATAACATATATGTTATATACAGCAATGTTCTTAAGCTAAAAGTTAGGTGGTTTATATGCAAATCTGCGATTTTGCGATTTGCGTATTGGCAGAGTTGGGCATGGGTAAAAAAGGAGAGATCCAGAGCTTTTTAAGGGGGGTATCCATCTAGAGGGTTTTTAGATGGATGGATACCCAGGATCTGGTCTAGATGGGTGGATTATCTATTGAATTGATCATGTGACTTTAATTAGCCAATCATAGAGCTTAATTTTGGCGCTAAGCCTTACTCAGCACGCACTTTAAAAACACCAAATAATGCATATACTCCTAAACCACCCACACACACATCACTATTAGCAGATATGCCTAGACGCAAACAACAAGCTCTTCTATTCTTTGGATCTGTTCGTCCAAGAGCTACAAGTAATCCAACTCCTTTGCCGTCGCTCCTAAAGCGTAATCGAGCTCCCACGACTATAGTGTGGTGGGGTCACGTGCGCATGCACGTGCCCTAAGCGAAGGAACATAAATATAGTGATTCAGGACAGCTGTACACTTAGTTCTTCAGTCAACAAATGCATCACCATTTGCACTCCCTCCATTCATTTGGTTGTACGCCTTGCCAACCCCATTACAATAGTTATTAAACTAACTTTGCCACTAAACCGACAAGTTTGTACTCTGCAGAGATAGAAGGCGCTTGCTCTTTAGCCGATTAGCAATTTTATGTTTAAAGGGGTCTATCCCTTGTATTCTCGTCATGTTATTAAAGATTAACACCATAAAATAGAGATTCGATATACTTAGACAAGCTACGTCTACAAGAAAGTCATTAATCGTATCCTCTATAATACTAATAACTATAAGGCGCATTACTACTGTCACGGATGCAACTTCAAGGCTTGGAAAGCAAAGGTAGAAGGGTCTCATATTCGACTATACAAAGCTAAGGAAGGAAGGAGAAGGAAGGAGGACAAGAAGCCCCCTAAATATCCCTGGGGCGCGCTAACCCTC
>Ga0302325_10033256_pt1 | contig 10568 bp, 11 predicted proteins | sample Palsa_T0_2_FD_201948 | JGI IMG/M metagenome (GOLD analysis project Ga0302325, IMG submission 201948) | Peat permafrost microbial communities from Stordalen Mire near Abisko, Sweden - Palsa_T0_2 | ecosystem: Environmental > Terrestrial > Soil > Palsa > Peat permafrost | place: Sweden: Abisko...
CAAACGGCGGCGAGCGCGCGATCTACTTCGTCGACGACAACTTCGTGGGCAATCGTAAGGCGGCCAAGGAACTGCTCCCGCACCTGATCGAGTGGCAGAAGCGCAACGGGTACGCCGTGCAGTTCGCCTGCGAGGCGACCCTGAACATCGCGAAATCGCCCGACCTCTTGGCAATGATGCGCGAGGCCTACTTCTGCACGATTTTCTGCGGTATCGAGACGCCGGATCCCGTGGCGCTCAAAGCGATGCACAAAGAGCAGAACAATACGATGCCGATCATGGAAGCGATCGGGATCATCCACAGTTTCGGCATGGAAGTCGTTTCGGGGATCATCATGGGCCTCGATTCCGACACGCCGGACACGGCCGAGCGGATCCTCGAGTTCGTGGAGCTCTCTAACATCCCGCTGCTCACGATCAACCTGCTGCAGGCGCTTCCGCGCACGCCGCTGTACCGGCGGCTCGAGGCGGAGGGCCGGCTCGTCGACATTCCGGGACGCGAGTCCAACGTGGAGTTCAAGCTCCCGTATGAGCTGATGGTCGACATGTGGCGCCGCACGTTCACCGCGGCCTACACGCCGGAAGCGATCTATGGCCGCTTCGCCTATCACCTCGGGCACGTCTTTCCCAATCGCATCACGCCCCCGAACAGCAAGCAGCGCGTCAACTTCCGCAACATCCGCACGGCGTTGCGCATCTTCGCGAACCTGCTCGTTCGGGTCGGCGTGATGAGCGACTACCGCGACGTATTTTGGAAGATGGCCCGCAAAACACTCGCGAAGGGCAACGTCGAGGCGATGTTCCACATCGGAATGGTCAGCCACCATCTCATCACGTTCGCGCGCGAGGCCGGCGCCGGAAAGTTCGGCGCGTCGTTCTACAACCAAGACACGCGTGTCGGCGAAGCGGAGCCCGTGCGGCGCTCCGCCTAACGCGCTAGGCTCGCAGCCGGCGGCCGCGCCGGCGGAAGAAGAAGAACGCACCGCCGCCGGCTGCAAGCAAGCAGACGCCGGCGAGCGCGATCTTGAGAGCGCGGCTCGTGAAGACGCTCACGCCGCCTTGCCCCGTGCACGCCTTGAACGCCGACGCCGAAAAGTTCGCGGCGGCACACCAGTACGAACGCCAGTTGCCTTCGTTGATTTCGGGTGGGCCGCCGCCGCTGTAGAGATGCGAAAACGCCGTGCGCAGCGCCGAGTCGTGCGCCAAGCGCGCTTGGAGCGACGCGAGTTCCAGCGCGCTGAATCGCCGGACGCCGAGCTTTCCGAGATCGCCCGCTACCTGCCACGAACCCGCGAAGTAGGACGTCTCGACGACGCGCGACACCGTCCCGTCGTTCGCAACGGTCAACTCGAGAAACGAGGGACCGTTGTAGAAGATCGGCGAGATCGACGGCACGAGCAGCATCGGCACCGGTATGCGGCCGGCGCCGCTCAAGATGCGATAGGCGAACTTGTGCGTGTGCCCGGCGATTGCGAGCACGACCCGGTCGCCGGCATCGCCGATGGCTGCGTCGAGGGACTCGCGCGCGTTCGGGCGCAAAAACGGCACGACGGCCAAGTGGTGGGTCAGGTTCGTCGAAAATGCGTCGATGCCGGGCGGGATGTGAAAGAGCACCCAGTTCCTGTCGCGCGGACCGGCCGCGCGCAGATCGCTGCGGAAACGCGCGAGTGTCTGCGCGGCGCCGTTCTGGGACTGCGCGCATGACGCGCCGTAACGCAGCGATTCGAAGACGTCGTTCGCGACGACGATGCGCAGCCCGGGCAGTGGAAGGCGTGCCGCGTACCCCCCGTCGCGCGCGAAGCGGGCCGCGAAATCCGGCGCCGCGCCGCGCCGGTTCACGAGCGGCGCCCACGCTTTGGCGGTCGCGGCGAGAAACGGGCCGCCGACGGGCGCCAGGTAGTCGCCGCAGGCCGAGTCGTTGTTGCCGAGCGCGATCACGAATTGCGCGTGCGGAAAGGCGGCGTCGAACCGTTTCGCGAGCGCGGTCATCGTCGAGGCGGCCGCGTCGAGACGAAAGTGATGGGCCAGAAAGTCGCCCGCGATCACGACGACGGGCGGGTTGGGATCAACCTTACGAACCTCGGCGAGAAACGAGGAGAGCAGCGCGTCGTTGGTGTCCTCGCCGTAGGGCGACGGGGAGCGATCGCGATCGAACGGCGTGTAGTGAATGTCGCTGACGACGAGCCACGGCGAGCCGGGGGCGCTGCGCGCCGGCAGGCCCGCGCAGCAGAAGAACGATAGCGCGCAGACGATGATTGCCCAAAGCCGGTTCGAACGGAGGCGCATGGCAGCCTGTGGTTTGGATGCCGGTCGCGGGAACCCCCATCGCTAGGATGGAGTGGCTCTGGGTCTGGGCGGTGCTGGGTGCCGTGTGCGCCGCCTACGGCGTGCGCCTCATCGCGTACAGCAAGCAGATCGCGCGTCGCCGCGCGATCAAACACAGCGCGGTGCCGAAGTGGTTCTACACCCTGAACCGCGTCTTCTCGAACACCGAGGACAACCTTCCGCTCGTGCGCTTTCGGACGATTCTCTCGGGCGTGACGTTCTTGTGTTTTGCCGCGATGTTCGTCGAACTCTTCATCAAAACGCTGAAGACCCCGTAGCGCCTAGCGGTCGTTGCGTTTGTCGCGCGGGTGGGCGTCGTCGTAGGTTTTGCGCATGTGCTCGACCGAGACGTTCGTGTAGATCTGCGTGGTCGCGAGGCTCTCGTGGCCCAGCAGTTCCTTGATCGTCATGATGTCGGCCCCGTTTTCGAGCAGATGAGTCGCAAACGAGTGTCGCAGCACGTGCGGTGAGGCGTGCAGCCGGATGCCGCTGAGCCGTTCGAACGTCTTGACGATCTCCCAGACGGCCCGGACGCCGAGCCGCACGCCGCGGCGTCCCACGAAGAAGGCCTCGTCGGCGCCGCGCGGCCTATGCCCGAGGTACAGTTTCATCGCCTCGGCCGCGGCGGTATTGATCAACACGGTGCGCTGCTTGTTGCCCTTGCCGGTCACCCGCATGATCCGGCGCCGCAGATCGACGTCTTGGAGGTTGAGGCTCGCAACTTCGGCCCGGCGAATTCCGCTTGCGTAGAGCACCTCGAGGATTGCCCGGTCGCGCAAACGCTGGAATTCGGTGCGTCCGGCCGGCGCGGGCGTGCGCAGCAGGCGCGCGACCGCGTCCTCGTCGAGCACCGAGGGCAACCGTTTGGGCAGCTTCGGGGAATCGACGCCGACCGTCGGATCGTCTGCGCGCCGGCCCTCGACCGTCAGGTAGCGGTAAAAGCGCCGCAGCGCGACGAGCTTGCGCCGCACGGCGGCCGGCTGGTACCGGCGCTTGCCCGCGAGTTCGAGGACGAACGCCTTGACGTCGGAGCGCTGCGCCGTCTGCAGATCGCGTCCCAGAAACTTCGCGAAGAACTCCAGATCGCGGGCGTACGCCTCGCACGTCCGCGCGCCGCGGCCGCCCGCGTAGTGGAGCTCCGTCACGAACGCCGCGATCGTCGCGTCCTCGGGCACGTACACTGCCTCGTCGCGCCGCGCCCCACCGCGCCGCTCGCCGTCTTTCCCAGCCACTCACGACCCTTCTCCACCAAAATTCAACATCCTAGAATCGTAGTTTCATGATGTAGGATCGGTGTGGAGAAGTATTGGCCGAGCGCCAGGCCCTACATCATGAAACTACCCGCTGGAGCGAGGCCTGCGTGGCAGCGGCGGTTCCTGGCGGAGGCGGCTGCTTCTGCTGCGCGGGGCGTGCGGGTGGGGAACGAGGGCGGGGTCGTGACGGGGTGGTAGAACGGAGACGGCTAGAGCGTTGCGGGGTTTTTGAGTTGCCGAAACCGCTTTTGCGACCGTCGTCGGATGTTTCTGTGGGGCGCGCGCCGGCGTCGACGCCGCGGACGAAAGTGCTGGGCTCGGCGGAGCTGGCGGCCCGGTTGCGCGAGCGGCGTTCGGCGGCGTACGTTGCGGGGTTCGCGAAGCTGGACCTCGCCAAGAGCGCCGGGGACGTGCTCGATGCGATCCGCGCGGAGTTTCCGGAATTGACGCCGGAGCAGCTGCCGCACGGCATCGTGGCGCGGTGCTCGCTCGGGCATCCGTTCGAGGTACACACGCTCGAGCTCGAGAGCGATGCGGTTACGCACGTCCGCCGCGGGGAGCCGCTGCCGGGTGGGCTCGAACGCGCGCGGGCGCTCGCGGCGCATCCGGGCTACCTCTTCGTTGAGGTGTATCCGGACGGCGTGCGCGCCGTCGGTGTCGATGGGACGGTCAGCGTTGCAGAACTATAGGACGCCGGTCGTCGTCGCCCGGGGGCTGCTCACGAACCTGACGTCGCGGCTCGGGGCGCTCGGGCATGAGATTGCCGACGTGCGCGCGGGCGTCCACAACCTCGAGGGACGGGTCGACGAGCGCTGCGACGTTCTCCAGAAGCAGTTGCATTCGCTGACCTCGGATTTCCGTGAATTCGTGGCCCAGGACAAGGCCCACAAGGATATCGCGATCAGCGAAACGCGGCTCGTACGCGTGCGTCAGGAACTCGAGAGGAACTTCGGCTTCTACGCGGAGATCCGCCGCCGAGCGACCGGGATTCTGCAGGCTTCGGATCTCGCGATCGTGCGCGAGGAAACGATCCGCAGCTCGACCGAGGAGGCGATGATCGGCGCGCCGGGCTACTGGCTCGCGCCGGCGCTGGTTGCGATCGCGTCGTGGATGGCCGACAAACAAGATCTTGCGAACAAGGCGCTGGCCGAAGCGATGCGGCGCGACGATTCGAAGACGTCGCTTCTCCTCTGTCTCGTGAGCCGGCGGCTTGGGCGGCACGATACGGCTCGGCGCTGGCTCGTGCGCTATCTCGGGTTGCAAGACCCGTTCGCCCTCGACCGTGAGGCGATCGTGCTCGTGGACGCGCTGGCGAGCGGAGTGTTCGGCGGCGGCAACGCAGCGGCGGGACTCGAGAGCATCGAAGCGTGGACGGAAGAGATCAAGAATCGCGTCGGCGTCGTCGAGCGCGAACGTGCGCGCTGGAAGCAAGCGATCCTCGACATGAGCACGGCGCCCGGAGCGAGCGAGTATCCCTACCTGACGAAGCACTCGCCGACGTGGCCGCAACTCGCGTCCGCTCTCGGCGGTGTGCGGCTGAACGGCCTGGTCGAAAAACGCGTCGAGGCGATGTACGAAGGGGAGCTCGGCCTCTCGCCCAAGCTTGCGAACCGGGTCGACGAATTGGTCGACGACTTGGTGCGGCGCTTCGACGATGATGAGCTGCCGCTGCGCCGCGAAGAGCGCAAGCTCGAGCTGATCATCTCCGGCAGCGGCGATCGCGCGACGGCCGAAGCGCACCTCGCGCTCGAATCGCCCGCCTTTGCGGAGCGCACGAGTTTCGTGACGCTGCTGACCAACGCGGCGCTCGGGATGGGCGTCGGCCGTGTCTCACGCGCGACCCAACGTCTGGCCTTCGCGCTGTCGACGCCGTGGGTCATCGAAGCGTACGACGACGTCGTGACCGGCGTTCGCGCCGCGCAGCCGGCGACGATCGAACTCGCGATCGATGGCTGGACCGGGACGACGGCGGACGGGCGCGACGAAGGGGAATTGGTCGAGGGCTTCCGCCGGTCGCTCGCGGCCGAAGAGAACGCCGCCCGGGCTGCTGCGTACGGTCTCGGCTTCTGGTGGCCGGCGCTCGTTGCCGTCGCCTTTTTGGCGCTTGCCTTCTTCTCGAAATATCTGCTCGTGGGTGCGCTCGTCTTTACGATCGTGCAGCTTGCATTCTACGTGCTGAGCCTGCCGCCCGCGCGCGTGCGCAAAGCGCAGTTCGCGGCGCGCCGCGAGGTTGGGGTGACGGCGGTCGAGGCGTGCTGTGCGGAGATCGTCGACCTTTGCGAGGATGTCGCCCGCGAAGACGCGCGCGCGAGCGGCGTGCGTGCGTTACTCGAATCGATCAACGCGAGCGAGCACGTCGGCGCGACCCTCGATGGGCGCAGAAAGATCGTCGCATGAGCGTCGACTGGGGCGCGCCTTCCAAGCCCCGCGGCGAAAGCGCGGACAACGGGCAGGCCGTCGCGCGGGCGCAGATCGCGGCCTGGGAGGCGTTGGCAAGTTCGTTTCCGGCGTGGTCGCTCGAACCGCCGCTGCTGATTTCGCGCCGTCCCAAAGATCCGTCTTGAAGCGCGGCGCCGGCCCCGCGACCTACGCGGAGTGGGCGGATGCTTTGGCGCGGCTCGAACCCGGCGACGCCGACGACGAGGTTCTGCGAGACCTCGCAGAGGCGCGGATGGACCTCTCCGGCGGCCAGGCGGAACGGCTCGCGCGCCGCGTGAGCGAGCTCTTCGGGCTGCGCGTGCGGCGGATTGCGGACTCGATCGCCAAGCGCCTTGGCGCGCGAACGAGCGATCTCGACTACGACCGCGCGATCCTTGCGGCGCGTCACGAGCTCGGTGCACTGGCGCGCGTGGTCGCCGCACCATGTTGGCCGCAAGAAGCTCGCAAGACGATGCGTTCGAGCCTCGACGAGTTCGCGCGCAAGGCGCAGGAAGAACTCGAAAAGACTGCGCGCCGCGCCGAACGCGACGACCAGGGCCGGATGTTGTCACTGGTCCGCAAGCTGCCGTTGCTCGTGCCCTGGCCCGATGCCGGCGCGAGCGCCGCGCCGCCGAGTTCGAAGGCGTCGCCCGCGCCCGATCGCCCTGCCGGGCGCCGCATCATCTTCTAAGGAGAGTCAACGTGCCCGACGCCGCAACCACCCGCTCGGTCCTGCTGCGCTATTTGAAGGCGCGCATACCGCTCGTCGTCGTGAAGACGAGCGAACGCGCGCGGGCACTCGACATCCTCAAATCGATCGCGCCGGAAATCGGCGTCCCGATGTTCGTCCACACGCTCTCGCGCGGCACGTCGGACATTGCGACCGGCCGCGTGACGAACGAGGACCGTTCGCTGCTGGGCGCGCTCGACAACGCCTCCGAGCAAATGAAGAGCCGCGAAAACCTCACCTTCATCCTAACCGAGGTTTCCGACGTTGAGGACGACACGCCGGCCTCGCGCCAACTCGCCGACAGCGTCCTGCTCGCGAGCGAAAAGAGCGGCGCGATCGTGTTGATCACGACCAAGCCCATCTGGCCGTCGCTTCAGCGCCTCGGCATGAGCATCGTGCTCGACACGCCGAACGAGGACGAGATGTTCGAGATCGTGCGCTCCACGATCGATCCCTACCGCGGCCAGATCGCGATCCAGTGGATGGAACCCGAGTTCCGCGAGGCGGCGTCGATCCTCGCGGGGATATCGCGCATCGAAGCAGAGAACGTGCTCGCGACCTTGCTCGCCAAGGGGTCGGTCGATCGCACCGACATGGAGGAACTGGTCCGCGCGAAGGATCGCATCTTCTCCGACATCTCCGGTATCGAGCGTGTCCCGGTGAAGGAACTCTCGGTCGGTGCGCTCTCGGGACTGCGCGCGTGGCTCGATCGCGAGCGGCCGTTGATGACGGCCGACTTGCGCGACCGAAAGCTGCGGCCGCCGCGCGGCGTGCTGCTGGTTGGCGTGCCGGGTTGCGGGAAGTCGCTCTCCGCGAAGGCGATCGCCGCGAGCTGGAAGCTCCCGCTCTTTCGCTTGGACCTGGCCAACATCTACGGCCAGTACCTCGGCCAGAGCGAGAACCGGCTGCGCGAGGCGCTGGCCACGGCCGATCACGTCGCCCCGTGCGTGCTATGGATCGACGAAATCGAAAAGGGGCTCGCGGGCGCCGGCGGCACGGACTCAGGCACGAGCAACCGGCTCGTGGGCCATTTCCTTTTCTGGTTGCAAGAGTCGACGGCGCGCGTCTTCGTGGTGGCGACGGCGAACGACGTTTCGAAGATGCCGGCGGAGCTTCTGCGGCGCGGTCGCTTCGACGAGATATTCTTCGTCGATCTGCCGATGGAAGGCGAGCGTGCCGAGATCATTTCGATCTACGTCCAGCGCAATTTGCGCGATCCGATTTCTCCCGAACTTCTCGGCCGGCTCGTGAAGATGTCCGAGGGCTTCGCGGGCGCGGACCTCGAGGCTGCCGTGCGCGAAGTCGCCAAGGATGCGTTCCTCAAAGGCGACGAGAGCGTCAACGACGCGCTCTTCTTGCGCTCGTTCGAGAACATCGTGCCGCTCGTGAAGACCAACCCCGAACGGATCGCGCAGATTCGCGCCTGGGGGCTCGAGCGGGCGGTGCCGGCCTCGGGTCAGTTCCCGGTCAGCCCGACCAGCGACGGCACCTCGAAGCGCCGCATCGTGCTCACGTGAGGTTGAGCGTGGCGTTGATGCTCGGGCCGTAGGTACGCGCGAGCAACTGCGGCGAGGCCGAGGCCAGCGGCTCGGCTCGCAGCACGTAACGCATCCACGCAAGGCCCGCGATTTGGGCGGCGACGAGGGCCGCCCGCAGCTTGGGCAGGCCGGACTTCGGGTCGAGCGCACCGGCCGCCGGCGCGACGATCGTGGTGGCGATGATCTCGGCGAGCCGGCGCTGTGCGGTGGAGTCGCTGGCGGACGTCCGCGCAAGGGCCGCGAAGCCCGAGCCGCCGACCGCGCCGTCCCAGGCTTCGAGAAAATGCCGAACCAGCGCCTCGCCCGGAGACGCGCTCGTCAGGGCGTCGCGCACCCGCTGCGGGAGATCGGCCGGCAACGCCAGCGTGGCTGCGAACAGAGCCCGTTTCGTGCCGAAAAAGTGGTGCACCAGTGCCGCGTCGACGCCCGCGTCCGCGGCGATCGTTCGCATCGTCACGCCCTCGTAGCCCTGCGCGGCAAAACGCGCGGTCGCAGCCTTCAGAATCGCCGGCCGGGTCTCGCTGATACCGGCGCGCCGGCCCCGCTTCTGTCTTCGAGACATCCCCGGCGGTAATTCATCGCTCGATGAATTACAACCTGTAGCCCTCGGGAACGCGCCTCTTTATAAGGGTTTACGGCGTATGCGGATATTCGCCACAATTCATCGCGTGTTGAATTCAGTCGTAACCGGAGCTTCATCGGGTCCGAGCGAAGATACCGTTGTTGCGCGCAGGTTCTTTGCGGCGCGCGGTCTTTCGTCGCATCCGTCCGGCGTGCGCACGATCTGGAGCGAGCGATCACTTGGCGGTCACGTAACCCGTTGTGGCGTACGAAGTAATAGTTAAATGTGTGACCAGACCATGGTCGAAGGCAGCAGGTTGAAAGATCGCGACGGCCGATCGCGAGGTCACTCACGTGGACATCTACCTGGGCGTATGGCTCGTGATCGCACTCATCTACTGGGCCTATCTACAGCACCGTCACTATAAGGATCGACGCTCGAATCTCCGGAACGTCTTGCCGAAAATTGTGGTGTCGTCCCCGGCCGCTCACCCGCGCTTCCTAGAATCGAACAGAGGAGGTCTTCTCGATGAACTGCCCGACCTGTCAGGCGCCCCTCGACCCAAACGCAAGATTTTGCGGTAGCTGCGGAGCGCCCGCGCCGCAGCAGACCCAGGTCGGGTCGTATTCGGAGCCGGTTCCCGAAAGCGACAACCCGAAGGCGCCGATCCTCGTCGGCGACATGTCGATCAAGATCGAGGGCGAACTCGTTCCGGTCGTCGACGTTGAGCTCGGATCGCAGCAGACGATCTATTTCGAACACCACATCCTGCTCTGGAAGCAGCCGAACGTGACGCTGGGCTTCCTCGGGTTACAGAACGCGGCGAAGCGCTTCTTCTCCGGCCTGCAGATATTCATTTCGACGGCGAAGGGTCCGGGCAACATCGCGTTCTCGCGCGAGGCACCGGGACAGGTCGTAGCAATGCGTCTAACGCCGGGCCAATCCATCGACGTGCGCGAGCATCAGTTTTTGCTCGCGACCAGCAACATCGACTACAACTTCTTCTGGCAGACCGGCCTCGCGAACGTTTTCTTCTCGCGCACGGGTCTGTTCATCGACCGCTTCACGGCGAAAGCCGACGGCGTCGTTCTGCTGCACGGCTACGGGAACGTCTTTGAAAAGACGCTCGCCGCGGGCGAGATGCTCGACGTCGAGCCGGGCGCCTGGCTCTGGAAAGATTCGAACGTCCAAATGAACACGGTTTCCGTCTTGCAATCGCAGGGCGGCGGCGGACTCTTGGGCGCGCTCGGCGCGTTCGTCGGCGGAGCCGCGCTCACGCTCAACCGTTTCACGGGCCCGGGGCGCGTCGGCCTCCAGTCGATGACCTACCACGCCCCAGGCCAACAAGAAGGCGCCACCCAAACCGGCGGCTCGAGCAACGTCGGAGGCGTGTTAGGTCAACTCTTCGGCAACGGGTAATTTCCAGCTCAGCGTGCGAGTGCACAAGAAATTTCCGGAAACGCAGCGCTGAAGTGACCGCGGCTTCTGGACGGGCGTTCGCGAGGTAGCGTTAGCAGGAATAAGGACGTGCGCTCGCCGCATGTGCTCGCCGTGGCAATGTATTCGAGCGCCGCGGCCAGGGTTCTGGATTCAGCGGCGAAGGCTGGGGCCCAGTACGCGGACGTTCAGTTCTGGACGATACGCACCGAGAGTCTCTTCGTTCGCAACGGGGACGTGCTCGACGCCTCCGATAATCGATCGATCGGCTACGCGGTGCGTGCGCTCGTCGACGGGAGCTGGGG
>Ga0302325_10033257_pt1 | contig 10567 bp, 9 predicted proteins | sample Palsa_T0_2_FD_201948 | JGI IMG/M metagenome (GOLD analysis project Ga0302325, IMG submission 201948) | Peat permafrost microbial communities from Stordalen Mire near Abisko, Sweden - Palsa_T0_2 | ecosystem: Environmental > Terrestrial > Soil > Palsa > Peat permafrost | place: Sweden: Abisko...
GTTTCCATTTTCCAAACCTCATTGAAAGATTCCAAAGTTTATAAACAATTTCCAAGGTTGGTGAACATCTCAAATGGCCCAAATGGAGTCCAGTTAAGTAGTTTTACCCTAGAAACCCCCTTCGCCTGAACCAGTCTATATTTTGACATGTCCTTTTCAAAACTATTCCACACTTTCTCGATTTGTGAAATGCCTCAATCATCCGTAAGATCGATGAGATGCGTGGTCTTTGAACTTGCCGCAGACTTCGCACGATTCGAGGCTTTGGAGCCCAGAGAATCGGGGTCGCGAATTAGACTCAATACACTATCCAATCCCTCCATCACCTCTGGCATTGTCGATCGACGAGTGTCAAGTTCCTCCAAGTCCCTCATAAAATCTTCATCCCGCAGTCGTTCCACTTCATCAGACTTTACAAGAGCATGGCATATCGCCAACATAGCATCCGTCAGCATATCCTCGGAAAGATGATCAGAAAATATCTCATTCTGCCACTGTGGTCGGGTGGGCGAAAGAAACTCCAGAATCTGGAGACCGATTTTGGCCATGACCTTGAGTGCATTGAGCTTCGTCTCCCAGCAAGCTCGTCCGGAAGCACGTACGAGGATGCGCGTTATTGTGTGCTCGAAGCAGTGTCGAACTTCCGTAGACAATTCCGTTGCGTACCGAATAAACGGTATTGTTGTCACTTTTGAATTGATCTTCATCAGATAGTGATCAAAGTTCAGAGGAATCGAAGGATCCAAGAAAAGAGCAATAGTGTCGTCGAGGTTTTCCCAAGAGCTATCCCAGTGACGACCCCGATTATGACTACTCAGACGCAGGTGCATCATCTTGGCAATCAAGCCGTCTTTGCAGTATTCTCTGTTTTTGCAGATTGCTTTCTCTTTAACATGTAGATCGAGTAAGGTGATAGTTTTGTACATAGAAGGACCTTCTTCGGTAAAACCCAAGGTTCGTATACGGAGGAGATCTTCGTCGAGAAAAGCTTGCATGTCGTGGTAAACGGTTGAGAATACCATAGCTTCTCCGTTATTGAAGTCAGCTAAGATTCGATCAATTTCCGAGATGTCGAGCGATTTTCCGATCTTCAGTAAAGCCGCAGACAATGACTCGTTCAACAGTTTTGGCTCCTCTGAAGAGTCGCCATATCCGGAATGGCGCAAGCCCACTACAGCAGCGATATCCACCAAAGCGTTCATCGCGTTGTATCTTGTTTCAAGGCAAGTATCACCGGTGAGGTAGACTAATATATCGTTCTCGACGGTACGCATGACCCACTTGAGACTCTTACGACGATCGTAATATTCATCCAAATTTTCCTCAATCTTTCGGTAGATCTTTCTGAAATCCACTGGTCCGGGGTCCTTGAACACGCGCAGTAAATCATCCAACTCATTCCAGGTACTTCCTGCCCAAGGGAGTCGCGGCTGTTGTCGAAGCTCCTTGACCTTGTTCACAAAAGCCTTTTCCGAGATCACACGTTTGATGTCAAGATTTGACATATATGTAATAACGCTGAACATCTTATCGATCAAGAATTTGTGTATTTCCAAAAAGCTGACCATGTCTGAAGCCACCTTCTGAGGAGTGTATGCAATAGCAGTGGCTATCTCGATCAAGGTGTGTAAAGCGTCGAGTTTGTCTTGAGTGGGAGCGTTCCTGTATATGTTTTGCATCATCAGGGTTTGGATTGAATTTTTGATAGACTTAGAAAGAACGAGGGCCCGTTGACTTTCCATCATATATCCTAAGCTTTCCCCAGCTTCAACTTCGGCGAGGATTTGCTTGAAGATTTGAGTCCCTTGTCTTGATTCAGCAGGAGCTGGTGTCCACTCCTCTTGTTTCTTCGACGCACTCATCATCTTAGAGAAAGCGTTCGTCTTCTTCGTAGGAGGTGGATCTACAGTGGGCTGAGAGTCCTCTGCATGCGTGGAGTGGGGGCGTTTCCGGGACATCATTTGATTTGAGGTTGCTTCTAGACCAACTTCAACAGGATCCTGGTCCTCAAGCTTGACAGGTTGGTTCTTAGGTGCGGACATCCGGTCGAGGTCGCCATTCTGTACTGTGGTTCCAGTAGATGCCGATGCAGAAAACCTCAGGCTGGACGGGTACGAGAACGAGCAAAGTCCTGATGACGATGATAGCTGCACACTTGATTTGGGTAAGTCTGAGAACGAGCTAGGGCTTGACGATAATAAGCGCTGCGCACTTGACATGGACAAGCTTGAGCTTGAATCAGACGAAAACGAATTCGACGTTGAGCTAGAAGCCACCGTTTGTATGCAGGGTTTAACATCTTCTTCTGATTCGACCTTCCATATTCCTGGTGCCATTTCCGAACAATTTACAGATTGAGGGGTCAACGCGTATTCATCTCAATGCCCCTGAAACCGAAGCTGACATTGACAGATGATCTCAGCAAATATATGAAAGAGAGATTCCTGATCGTTGACAGGGTTCGCTGCAGCCAATTCCAAGTGATTAAGTTCTAAGAGACGAAGCAATGGGAAGACGCGGAGGCCGAAGTGAGACGCGACTTCTCGCGAAAGTGGGGCGAGACATGTATGCATGATCACGAGACTTGTGCCAATTTTGTGCAAACGAGTTCAATTTAAGGGGCTCGCCTAAAGCGTCTCATCCGATATTGAATTCGCTCGCAGCGGCCATGTGCTCCTTCATCTTCCTTTTCATCCTCCTAGCAGCGTCATTGCTGTCCACAGAAGGCAGATCCAAATCCATCTTCCGTTGCTTTCGCACTCTCTCTCCTTCAGGAGCCTTGTCTTCAACCTCTCCCCTCTTCGCTTTCCTCGCTGCAACACTTCTATCCGCTTTCGTCGTCTTCGCAGGTCTCAGGCCAGGAACCTTGATGCTACCTGGCTTGTCTCTCAATGCAAATGCTTTTGCCAAATGCCCTAAATGCAATGTCTGCATGTTGAAGATATGCCTTTCAGCAGCAACATGCGTAGCATATGCACGAATGTGACTCTGAAATCCTCTTCGAGCCATCTCAAGATATTTCGGAGATTCCAAAGTCCACCTTTCAACCTCAAGTTGCCACTCGGTCGCACGTTCTTCCCACTCCTTACCAGTTCCTCCAAACCCTTTTCGGAGTAGATCCTCAGCAGTGTTATGTGTAAGAGATTTCTTTCCATCCCGATAGCCAGATGCAAGAATAGAAACATATTCTTCCTCCTCTCCAGGGAGCAGGAAGATCAAGGCTCGGCCATCCTTTCCAGCTCGTGCAGTTCTACCGACTCGATGGAGATGATCATCTGCACTGAAAGGAGGGTCATATTCAACAACATAGTCGACATTCGGAAGATCCAGACCTCGAGATGCAACATCTGTACAAATCATAACACAAGGTTCTGTAGATTCCGTGAACGCTTTCAAGGTCGCTGTTCTGATATTCTGTGCCAGAGATCCGTGCAGCTTATGCATGATGACTGAATTGGATGGGCTTGAGAACGAGGTGGCATGAGCAATTGTGTCCTTCGTCAGCTCCGTCTTGGTGATTTCAGGAACCTTCACCTCAGCTTCTGCATCTTCGGATGAAACCTCAAGAGGCCGGCTGAAAAGTGAAAAATGGAAGTCTACCGAATCTGCGCAAGAAATGAAGACAATAGCTTTCATCACTGAACCTCGTCGAGCAAAAGCACGTTTCAGGATCGCAGTCAATGTAACCAGTCGCATCTTGGCAGGAACAACGGCATAGGCTTGCTTCAGTTGCGCGGGAGCTGAGAATGCCTTTTCATCGCCTTCCGTTCCATCTGCCTTGTCTCTCGCCAATTCCTCGTCGGAGGGGTCAGCTTGGATGTGGACCGCGTCCTTCAAACTGATCTCTCCTAGCCTCTGAACATTCATCTTCATGGTAGCAGAACAGAGAACCGTAACTCGTCGTTTAGGTAGTACCGAGAGGTCGAGGCTGTTTCTGATATCCACGACCAATGATCTCCGGCCAATCTTCTCCACGATCCCTTTGATCTCATCTTCGAACCCTAGTTCCATCAATCGATCACCTTCATCCAAAACCAACCATCTGACCGTGCCGACTTTCAATACTTCAGTATTGTCAAGATGATCTGCCAGACGACCAGGAGTTGCAATCAAAATATTGACACCCTTCCGTAATCGAGCTTTCTCGGATTGCTTGCTCTCTCCTCCAATGACTGTAGTTCCCACAATCCACGGTGCGCATCTAAGTATCTTCTCTAAGACCGTGGCTATCTGCTTGCACAATTCTCGGGTTGGCGCCAAAACGATTGCAAATAGTCCGGAATCTCGATGAACCTGCACGTTTTTACTACTCATGGCTAAGATACGTTCAACTATTGGGAGAAGATAGGCCAAAGTCTTTCCGGATCCGGTCTCAGCTTGGATAAAGGCGTCACTATCATCCGTGATCATCTGTGGAATTGCTGCCTTTTGAATAGCTGTTGGTGCTTTCATGTCGAGCTTGGTTGACAAATGAGCTGCTAGTCTTCGTGACAACCCAAGAGCTGTGAATGTCGCCATCTCTTCGGTGAGAGGGGCGTTTGAAGGCTTCGCAGGTTCTTGCTCCTCCTCTGGTTCCTCGAACTTAGTTTTCGAAGATGGGTTGAAAGAAAACAAGGACGAGATGACTTGTCCTGGCTTTCCACTTCCCCCATCTCGGTTTCCACCAGCGATACCGCCAGGTGGATGCTTCCCAGGAACAATTTCTGGTCTATTGTCTTCTTCGAAAACTTTCTTATTCCCTCCAGAACCAATTTTAATGCTGCCTGGTGGCAGTTTCCCCGAAACAAACGCTGGCCTCGTTTCCTCTTGAAATACTGTGCTTCGTTTCCCTCCTGTCTGGATACTTCCCGGCGGAAGCTTGCCAGATACAAAGGCTGGTCTCGTCTCCTCCTGTATCGCAGTATCCCGTGTTCCACCAATCTTTATGCTTCCAGGAGGAAGTTTTCCCGAAACTATCGCCGCAGTATTTGCATTTCTCCCAGCATTATGGTCGACTCGCTGTCGTTTCGGTGGTCTCGAAACAGCTCCTGGCCCAATATATTCCTCCTCCGCAACATCATATCGTTTCTCGTTGAATATCGCTCTCGCGGACGGATTCGTGGGCGGTCTGGATGTTCTCTTCTGCGCAACTTTCTTTGCTGCTAATCTGTCTTTCCACCGACCTCCTTGAAAAGACGGCTTTGGAAGAAGAGGACCATCCCCAATCTCAAAATTCATAAGCATGCCATCGTCAGCCATGGCTGCTTGATTCTGCAGATATTGCTGTAGTTTGAAATTCTGCCACTTTTTCAGCAGAAAATATCGCTACCAACGCTGCACAGACCATCAAAAAAACCCCCGCCAAGAGCGGGAGGTCTAACCGGATTTAGCGAAGGCTAGTGAAGCTGGAAAACCATCTCGGGATCGAAGAAACGCAGCAGAACTCATCACAGCATGACTCGATTCGAATCTTCCCGTCAGAATGGACCCTGAAGGGGCAATTGACAGGGTTGATTGTCCAGCAATCTTTAAAGTTTCTACTCCCTAGAAATCCAAGCCTAAAACAGCCATGTTTCTCCGAACCAAGCCCTTCTCGTCCCTACCGGGCAACAAGGTAGCTCTCCCGCCGCGACTGCTCAACACTCCACGCTCCTTCTCAAGCTCCGGCAGCCTATATTTCCGACAGAAGGACCAAGTCATACCCAACACGTCCATCAAAGTGTTCCGCGAGATCCCCAATCTCCGCCAATGGCGGCGCAAACAACTCCACGACTACCGGTCCGTCGGTCTCGTGCCCACCATGGGAGCCTTGCACGAAGGCCATCTATCCCTCATCCGCCTCGCAGCTGCAGAGAATTCCTCAGTCGTTGTCAGTATCTATGTCAATCCGACTCAGTTCGGCGTCCACGAAGATCTGGACAGCTATCCGAAGACGTGGGCGAAGGATATTGAGATGTTGAGGGATCTGGATCGGGAACTTGCTGCGGATGGGGGGAAGATGGGGAAGATTGCTGCGGTGTTTGCACCGACGACGGAGGAGATGTATCCTAGTGGGCGACCAAGTCAAGAAATTGATGGGAAGGGGAGTTTCGTTACGATTACACCGGTTGGGGAAGTACTGGAGGGGGCTAGTAGACCAACCTTCTTTCGAGGGGTGGCTACGGTCTGCATGAAGCTGTTTAATATCGTGACGCCGGAGAAGGTGTATTTTGGGCAGAAGGACGTACAACAGACGGTGGTGATTAAGAAGATGGTCAAAGATTTTTGTTTGGATACGCAAGTTGTTGTTGGCGAGACCCAGAGAGAATTCGATGGGTTAGCGATGAGTTCGAGGAATGTATATTTGGGGACTAGACGACGACGGGTTGCTACAGTGTTGTCGAAGGCATTGAGAGTGGCTGAGACAGGCTACCTGCGGGGTTACAGAACGAGAGACGAACTTCTGGGACCTGCGGGAGAGTTGGCAAAGTTGCTTTTGATGGAGCAACATCAGCTCAAACCGGAAGAGCGGGTGAAGTTTGAGATCGACTATATTTCTTTGGCAGACCCAGAGACGATGCAGGAGGTGGAAGAAGTGGATGAAACCAAGGGAGCAATCCTCAGTGGAGCAGTGAAAATGCTCCCGGTCGAGTCACCACAACCAGGTGAGGATCTTGGATTATCTGGTGGACCTCCAGTGAGGTTGATAGATAACATCATCCTTCAACCTGTAAGATTATGAATGGAGCATAGACTCCAAATACCAATCTATGAATTGGATATTCTCAAAAAAATCAAGAGTCTGAAAACAGAAGGGGACTTGGAACGGATAGAAAGCGTCAATCAATGTATTCAGTCCAATGGGAGTCTGCAACAAATTCTCCTCCAAGAGTTGGTTTAAGCTTTCTTACAAGTAAAGCCTAGGTAATGCCCCACGGATTTGTTGATAAGTCTAAGAATTCTGCCCCCAATCATGCCGATAAATGGCTAACTTTGACTAAAGACGATGATTATCTAGCGCCATTAATTCTGCACCCCACCAAGGGGAATCCCCAAGCCACTCCTCCTTGGCAGCTTTTGGGGGCTTCCCGGCTTGCTGCACTCAAGTCTCAACATGGGGAACAAAGTGGCCGATATTTGTGCACAATCAAAAACCACCTAGTTCCAACGGTACTTGCCACTGATTCTATTCTAGAGCTCCAAAGGTTGTCCGAGAATCCGATTATCAATTACTTGTTGATAAAAACGCTTATGATGATGGCATTCGCGCGCAAAGGCAAATATCGGCCTCTTCTAAGGCCGAGCGAGCGATGACATGATTACACCTCGCACCTCGCACCACACAGTCCACAACTTGTTTTGACAATCCAAGGCTGAGTACGAACGGATTACCCCCGAAAAATCACTGCGCCAAGGCACAGTCCATCATAATTGGGGCGGGTGACGGCAACCGGCACGACATTGCCTCCAAGAGTCCAAGAATGGCATCCACCCAAACCATCCAATCCATCCCCCCATCACCTTTCCCACATCCACCCGGATACATGTGCCGAGCAGGAAATAAATGTGCAGAGAATTTCCGTTGAGCAATGGAGCCTTCTAGCCTTCCCTGCCCCCATTTCTGCAACCATACTTGTACACGGACTGGGAACATTTCATAATTATCATCTATCTATTACGACACTGACGCTTCAAACTCAATTCGTATCGACCAAAAATCGAGATTGCGACATTTAATTCCAAGTGCAAAAAGTAGCTGTGCGCACTCGAGCCGAGATCGCTGAACCCCACATTCAAGTCAGCCTCGCGACGATCGACCGCATCTGGCGCCCAGCCTCGTTACGTAGATTAAATTACAGCGGGTCGGTTTCGGCGCTTCGCACATCAAACATTTACCAACACCTCCCACCGCGTCCTCCCTCACACCTCAATCAACCTCCTCACTCCAACCTCACTCCTCTCAATCAACTACTGTCGCAAAAATGAAACTCTCAACCATCTTCTCCAAACCCAAACGCTCGGCCACAACCACCTCAACTTCATCCACATCCTCCACTTCCTCCACAGCCACCTCCCCACGCTCCAAACCCCAAAAAATGATCCCGATTGACGACCGCGTCCCAATTATCCCCCTCACAAACTACCGCTCCACATCTGCCAGCCGACGCTCCTCGCGATCAATCGATGATCGCGTACCTGTTCTCCCTTTCGTTATTGGGAATGCGAGTTTTGGGGAGGAGAGGGAGAGGGGACGCTCGCGGTATGCGAAGAGTATTACGAGTAGTTCTTATGAGAGCGAGGGGCGGATATCGATATCGAGTGAGCAGATGAGGGGGAGGGGGTATCCTTGATTGAGGACGCGGGAAGGAATTGAGTACTGGAATGGGGATTTGGGGGAAGATGGGAGGGGTTTGCGATGGAGTTTGGGTTTGGGCGCAGGATGAGAATCATTCGGGCAGTGATATATGGGCGTTCGCTACAATGTACATTCGCATCGGGACAGGGACGTCAAGACATAATTGCTCTTCGTCGCACGGGGATCATGCAGGACAACTGGCAGGGCAATTGGCATAGATGAGAAGGACCAGGACAAAGGGCACTGTACATAGGCGCACTGGGACAGGAGTTCAAGTATATCCATACCATTCGGCAGATATATTTGTAATAGTACATATTCATCTATTCATCTATCCAGGTTCCCATATCATTCTATGAGCATATGCCATCATTGACATCCCCAGTGCCATGCTGGGACTACACGGTAAAAGTTTTGCGGAAAGAGTCCAAGTATATCCAAAATATATATATATATATATATATTTAACCTCGTCTGTTATATATGTATTCGTTACCACTATGGTATATTTAAATCTTTAGATCGTGCGTCTAGATCTACTTAAATAGCGCTCGTGTACTTGAGAATGAAATTCAGAGATCAGATCTAAGATTGACAAATGTTCGAATCAAGATCAGAACGAAGCTATACTCCAACCACCTTGGCTGACTGTACGATCTAATATCCCCAGTTCGACTGATATTACAATCCGCCTGACCGGATTCCGATACGCCAGTCAGAGCTTCGAGGTTGAACTAGTACCCCATTTCAACTGATTGGCTGGTCAGTCGGAGGTTCAAGAGCCTCCGGTTAGACTGTTCCTCCAGTTAGGCTGTTAGGTTAGAAAATGATAAAACTTCAATTGGCCTGGCAGGTTCCATTTAAACTGATTTAACTGGAGCAGCCCGAACAAGCAATTTTTTTATTTTTATAAGGCCTTACAAACAAGATATATTGTAAAGCCTTCTCGTTGCTTTAGGCTTTAAAAACTTACCCGTTCGTACCTCCTACATTTATTCCAAGACATTTTAAAATTTGATTCTGACGATCGCCCTTGAAAGTTAGTATACCCTGGAAATACTGTACGCGAGGACGATCTTACACTGACATCCTCTCGATTGGAACATAGTTCAATCGAAGGGCCATACTTCCAAATGACAAGCCAATCACTCGAAATGAAGCTCTAGTTCGAGCTCGAACTTCCGACTGGCGTATGGGAGTCCGGTCAGGCGGATTGTATTATCAGTCGAACCGGAGGTATCAGAGCCCGTTTAGAAACATCGTTTGAAGAGCTAAGGAATTGGGAAGGCTAAGATCAATTAGAATAGGATTGCGTGAACCGAGGAGCAGTGTCACATCGTTTGCATCACCGCACTGGACGGTTGATCGATTACATCTATTCGATATCTACAAACATGGCAAGACAGCTTCTGCTGGGTCTTCTGTCAGAGGAACATCAGAACCTATGAACCGGCCGGACTTTGCAAATTCCTCTCTCACCACCATCTTAGCCTTGTACATCTCCTCCTCATTCCCTACAAACGTGATACAGTAATCCCCAACTCCTTCAAACTGACCAGGGAAGACCATCAACTGGCCACAGCCTTTCGTATCCTTCGCTTTGAACACTGGGGTCCAAATATCCTCTGAACTATTTCTCAACCGCAGGAACCACTGATCCGATTTGCGACTTGAGAACGGTTGTAAGGCAAAGCGCTGGAACGACATCAACGGCTTCTTCATCCCAGTCCACCGGTTCTGGCCGATCAGTGCTTGCCATCGTCCAGTCTCCAAATCATCAACCGCTTTCTTGACCATCCGTACCTCTTCATGGCCCGGGCAATTGTAAGCCAGATCTTTGTCATCCACAGGAACAAGTCGCAGGGAATCGTCGATGTTGAGTTGACAAGAATCATCTATCTCCCTGTGTAGAAGCGTGGCATTGACAACCCAGATAACTTCTCTAAGCCCAACACATCCAGGCCGGAACTTCCTGTCGTGTGTCCGACATGGTCGCACCTTGAACCCGTGCAGGATTCGGATCATCCATGTTATCCGGTGATGTTCTGGCTCTAACGGTACTAACGGGAGCGGCGCAACAAAAGCTAGTGAAACGACACATCCAACGGCGTAACAATGATCAGGATGTTCTTCGAGACTGATGGCGATCCGTGGGGTGTTGCGATTGGCTCGAAGAAAACTATTGAGTGTACCTTCGCACGTGTTGAGTCCAAAATATATAATGTCGGCATCGGGATTGTAGTAAATGTGAGG
>Ga0302325_10033258_pt1 | contig 10567 bp, 8 predicted proteins | sample Palsa_T0_2_FD_201948 | JGI IMG/M metagenome (GOLD analysis project Ga0302325, IMG submission 201948) | Peat permafrost microbial communities from Stordalen Mire near Abisko, Sweden - Palsa_T0_2 | ecosystem: Environmental > Terrestrial > Soil > Palsa > Peat permafrost | place: Sweden: Abisko...
AGAGAGTGAAGGCATGGCCTCCAGGAAAGCCGAAGAGACCGGCCGCATCATTCTGGGCGAGTGCGTCGCCGAGATGGCGAAGCTGGCTGAGAAGTCGGTCGACCTGGTGTTCGCCGACCCGCCCTACAACCTGCAGCTCGGTGGCGACCTGCTCCGCCCCGACAATTCCAAGGTCGACGCGGTCGACGACGACTGGGACCAGTTCGCCTCGTTCGAGGCCTACGACCGGTTCACCCGCGAATGGCTCGGCGCCGCCCGGCGGGTGCTAAAGGACGACGGCGCGCTCTGGGTGATCGGCAGTTACCACAACATCTTCCGCGTCGGCGCCACGCTGCAGGACTTGGGTTTCTGGATCCTCAACGACGTGGTTTGGCGCAAGTCCAACCCGATGCCGAACTTCAAGGGCACGCGCTTCACCAACGCGCACGAGACGCTGATCTGGGCCGCCAAGTCGCGCGGCGCACGGCGCTACACCTTCAATTACCACGCCATGAAGCTGGCCAACGACGAGCTGCAGATGCGCTCGGACTGGACCTTGCCCCTGGCCACCGGCGAGGAGCGGGTGCGCGGCGAGGACGGCGCCAAGGCCCATCCGACCCAGAAGCCCGAGGCGCTGCTGCACCGGGTGATCCTGGCCACCAGCAAGGTGGACGACGTGATCCTCGACCCGTTCTTCGGCGTCGGCACCACCGGCTCGGTGGCCAAACGGCTCGGTCGCCGTTTCATCGGCATCGAGCAGAACCCCGGCTACGTCTCGCTGGCGCGGAGCCGGATCGAGAAGGTGATCCCGACCGCGCCGTCGGACCTCGAGGTGACGGGGTCGAAGAAGGACGAACCGCGGGTGCCGTTCGGCCAGATCGTCGAGGCCGGCTATCTCAATCCGGGCGACACGGTCTGGTGCCCGCGCGGCAAGCATCAGGCCAAGGTGCGCGCCGACGGCAGCCTGGTGATGGGCGACCTCACTGGCTCGATCCACAAGCTCGGCGCGATGGCCCAGGCCGCCCCCGCCTGCAACGGCTGGACCTACTGGCACATCCGCACCGACAAGGGTCTCACCCCGATCGACGTGCTCAGGGCGAAGATGCGGGCGGAGATGGCGGCCTAGCGAACCGCACGGCTTATGCCCTTGGGCCGATCGAAATGCCGCCGATCGGCGTTCCCGGCGGCAAGCCGCGCTCCTTCTCCGAGAACTGCCCCGCGAGGCCTCAATAGACTTCGAAGTCGGTAGCGCTGAGATTTGCCACCGTGTCCTTGCCCCCGAGATAGAGCGGACGGTCGTACCCTATGCAGCGTTCGTAGGTCGCCTGCTGGCTGCCGTTCGCGAGCCACTCAGCGTAGAACCCGGCGGCAATCGCGGCTTCCGAATGCTCGAACAGCGTCTGGTCGTGAAAGGCTTCGACACAAGCAGGTATTTCCAGCGACTCACCAGTTCCCGGCTGCTCTAGTAGCAGTACCTGGTGGCAGCCGGCCGAAATCCGGCCGCTGTCGATCGCGAACTGACGACCCAGCCAATCGGAGGCAAAACACGTTATTCGGGCCGCAAAGATTGGGAACGCTTCTCTCGCCAGCTGTGTGTGGCGATCGACATCCTACGATGCGAAGACCCGGTAAACACCTTCCGAGGAAACGCGACCGCCAAGTTCCGACAAAGTTTGTCGTAAATCCTCCGGCAGGCCAGCATTAGGCAAGGTCGATGCTCGTGCCTGTTCGCCATCGGCGTACTTAGCGCGAAAAGCCCGGAACATCGCTCAGCTTCCCGACCAGGTCACCTTCCTAGGGCTTCCCGCGCCGCTTTCAAGAACACGCTCGGCATCGCTCCCAGCTCGGCGCGGGGAGTCCAGATTGCGTGCGGCCAGTCGCCCTCGGTACGGAACACCCGAAGGTCGAGCGCGAAGTGGGTGAACACGTGGCGAATGCCACCGGCGGGTTTCCAGGCGGCCGCGATGGGCGCAGCGGCGATGGCTTCGGCGTCGAGCCAGGGGGCTGCGCGCCAGTCGGAGGTCGGCAGACCCAGCATGCCGCCGAGCAGGCCCTTGACCGGGCGGCGGACCAGGGCGACGCGGTCGCCCGACGTCAGCACGTAGGCGGCGCCGTAGCGCCGCGGGCGGTCGGGTCTGGCGTCGCGGCGGGGGTAGGTCTGCGGCGCGCCCGTCGCCCGGGCCTGGCAGACGTCCGACGCAGGGCAGATCAGGCAGGCGGGCGAGGATGGGGTGCAGACCATCGCGCCGAGGTCCATCAGCGCCTGGGCCCAGTCGCCGGGACGGTCGGCCGTGACGAGGGTTTCAGCTAGGCGTTTCAGCTCCGGCTTGGCGCCCGGCAGCGGGGTCTCGACCGCGTAGAGGCGCGCCATCACCCGCTCGACATTGCCGTCGACGACGTTGGTCGGCCGGTCGAAGGCGATCGCCGCGATGGCGGCGGCGGTGTAGGCGCCGACGCCCGGCAGGGCGCGCAGGCCCTCTTCGGTGTCCGGAAAGACGCCGCCGAACTCGCGGGCCACGAACCGGGCGCAGGCTATCAAATTGCGGGCCCGGGCGTAGTAGCCAAGCCCGGCCCAGGCGGCCATGACGTCGCCGTCGTCGGCCGCGGCCAATGCGGTCACCGTCGGCCAGCGCCGGGCAAAGCTGAGGAAATAGCGCGTCGCGTGCGGCACCGTGGTCTGCTGCAGCATGATCTCGGACAGCCACACCCGGTAGGGATCGGCCTTCAGCCCCTTGGCGCGCTCGGCGGGGCGGACGCGCCACGGCAGGTCGCGGGCGTGGGCCTCGTACCAGGCCAAAAGCGGCATTCTGATCTGCAGATCGGGGCGAGATGGCGTCGCGACGGGCGGCATGAGCTGGTCTATAGAGCCTCGATGCGCCGCTCGCTGCCCTCGTCGCAGGAAGCCCTCGCCATTCTCGCCGCGCGCCGGCCACGGCCCGCGCCCCGGCCGCCGCGCCACGCCGCGCGCGGGCTGAACCTGGCGATGAAGAAGCTGGAGGAGAAGTTCGGCCGCCGGCCGGACGACTTGAAGACCCGTTGGAAGGAAATCGTCGGCGAAGCGCTGGCCGGCCGTTCCGAGCCGGTGAAGCTGATCAAGTCGCGCACCGGCGGGGCGACGCTGGAGCTGCGGGTGGCCGGCCCTGTCGCCGCCCTGGTGCAGCACCAGGCGCCGCTGATCCTTGACCGGCTGAACCTCTACCTCGGACCTGGCGCAGTGGCGAAGCTGCGCATCGTCCAAGGCCCGCTGAGCAAGCCGCCCACGGCCGCGACGTCGGCGCCGACGCGCCGGACCCGCGCGCCGCTCGACGCGGCCGCCGAGCGCGACCTCGCGGTCAGCCTCGCCGAAGCCCCGGACGGTCCGCTCAAGGACGCCCTGTTGCGGCTGGGCCGCGAGGTGCTGCGGTCGAAACATCGGTGAAGCTGGCGCCGCATATCAGCCCTCTTCATACGCCCTACGGAATCGCGCTCTACTCGATCGCTAAACGGCCAGGAGTCTTCTGCATGCGTGCTGTCGTCGCCCTCTTGATCTGCCTCGGACTGGGTCTCGCCGCCTGCAAGCCGGCGCCCGCCGCCGGCGCGGGTCAGGACGACATGAGCCTTGGCAATCCCGGGGCCAAGGTGACGGTGCTGGAGTTCGCCTCGCTGGGCTGCCCGATCTGCGCCAAGTGGAACAACGAGATCTTCCCGGCCTTCAAGGCCAAGTATGTCGACACCGGCAAGGTGCACTATGTGCTGAAGGAGTTCTCCACCGGCGACGCGCCGGTGGCCGCCGCCGGCTTTCTGCTCGCCCGCTGCGCCGGCAAGGACAAGTATTTCCAGATCGTCGATGCGGTGTTCCGCCAGGAAGCCGAACTGCTGGAGAGCGACCGCAACGCCGAGAAGCGCGACCGGTTGGTGAAGATCGCCCAGTCCGCCGGCATTCCCGAAACCCAGTTCGACGCCTGCACCAGCAATGATGACTCGTTGAAGGCGTTCAACGACCGCGTCGAGGCGGCGGGTAAGCAGTACAATATCGACTCGACGCCCACCTTCATCATCAACGGCAAGTCCACGGTCGGCTACCAGGACATGACCATGATCGACAAGTCGATCGCCGACGCCCAGGCCGCCGCGAAGTGATGGGCAGCCGCCAAGTGACCTCTTTCAGCCGCCGCAACGCCATCGCCGCGGCCTGCGCCTTCGCCGCCGGCCTGTTCGCGGCTTCGAGCACAGTAGCCGGCGTGATGGACCCCGAGCCGGGCGACATGGCGCTGGGCCGCGCCAGCGCCCGCGTGACGGTGATCGAGTACGCTTCGGTCGGCTGCCCGCACTGCGCGGAGTGGCGCCACGACGTCTTTCCGGCCCTGAAGGCGAAGTACATCGACACCGGGCGCATGCGCTTCGTGGTGCGCGAGATGATCACCGGCGACGCCACCATCGCCACGGCCGGATTCATGCTAGCGCGGTGCGCGGGGCCCGCGAAATACTTCCAGGTGGTCGATGCGGTCTACGCCCGCCAACCGGAGATGTGGGGCAAGACCGCCAACGCCGGCGCGGTGCTCGGCGAGATCGCGAAGTCCGCCGGCATGACCGAGGACGCCTACGAGGCCTGCATCGACGACCAGAAGGGCCTCGACGCGCTCAACGCCCGCGTCGCCCTGCACAACAAGGACAAGGTCGATTCGACCCCCACCTTCTTCGTCAACGGCATGCGCTACGACGAACCGCTGACGCTGGCGCAGGTCGCCGCCGCGTTCCGTCCCGGCCACAGGTCCTAGAGACCGGAGGGGGCGGGCGGTGCAGTTCCAGCGACTTCGGCTCTCCGGCTTCAAGTCCTTCGTCGATGCGACCGATTTCCGCATCGAGCCGGGGCTGACCGGCGTCGTCGGTCCGAACGGCTGCGGCAAGTCGAACCTGCTCGAAGGCTTGCGCTGGGTGATGGGCGCCAACTCGGCCAAGGCCATGCGCGGCTCGGGCATGGACGACGTGATCTTCTCCGGCTCAGGCGGGCGGCCGGGGCGCAACCACGCCGAGGTGACGCTGACCATCGACAACGCCGACGGCACGGCGCCGGTCGGGCTTGGCGGCCATCCGGTGCTGGAGGTGGTGCGCCGGATCGACCGGGGCGCCGGCTCGACCTACCGCGTCAACGGCAAGGAGGTGCGGGCGCGCGACGTGCAGCTGCTGTTCGCCGACGCCTCGACCGGGGCCAACTCGCCGGCGCTGGTGCGGCAGGGCCAGATCTCCGAGCTGATCGCCGCCAAGCCGCAGAATCGCCGCCTGATCCTGGAGGAGGCCGCTGGCGTCTCTGGCCTGCACAGCCGACGCCACGAGGCGGAGCTGAAGGTGCGTGCGGCCGAGGCCAACCTGGAGCGGCTGGACGACCTGGCCAAGGAGCTCGACGCCTCGCTCGGGCGGCTGAAGCGCGAGGCGCGGCAGGCTGAGCGCTACAAGAAGCTCGCCAACCAGATCCGCGCGCTGCAGGGCGCGGTGCTGTACGCGCGCTGGGCCGAGGCGCGCGGTGCGCTGGCCCGTATCGACGCGGAGGCGATGACCGTCGGCGCCGGGGCCGAACGCGCCACCCGCGCCGCCGCCGCCGCCAGCGCCGCCGCGATCGAATCCGAGGCCGCGATCCGGCCACTGCGGGACGAAGAGACCACCGCCGCGGCCATACTGCACCGGCTGGAGATCGAGAAGGACCGGCTCGACCGCGAGTTCGAGGGCGCCGCCGCCGAGGTGGCGCGGCTGCAGGCCGAGATTGCCCGCCTGACCGCCGACGCCGGCCGCGAAGGGCAGATCGTCGAGGATGCCGGCCGCGCGCTCGCCCGGCTTGAGGCCGAGGCGCGGCAGCTGGAAGTCGAGATCGAAACCGCGCCGGAACGCCTGCCGCAGCTGGCGGCGAAGGCCGAAGCGACCGATGCCGTGCGCCGCGCCGCCGACGCCGAGGTCGAGCGCCTCGCCACCGAGATCGCCGCCGCCGAGGCCGACCGCCGTAGCGCCGAGACGCGGGTCGAGGAGGCGCGCGCCAGGCTGGCGCGGACCACCCGCGCGTTGGATCAGACCAAACTCGATCGCGCCGCCCTCGGCCCCGCCGAAGATCCGCGCCTAGTCGCCGCCGAAACCGCGCTGGCCGCCGCCGAAACCGCGCTGGCCGAGGCCCGAGCCGCGCTGGAATCGGCCGAAGGCGATCGGTCGGCGGCGCAGACCGCCGAATCGCAGGCCCGTAGCGCGGCGCGCAAGGCGGCCGACGAGCTGGCGGCGCTGAAGGCCGAGGCGCAAGGCCTGGCCGCCATCACCGCCCGCGCCGAGAAAGGCGCGTTCAAGCCCGCGCTGGACCAGGTGACGCCCGCCAACGGCCTGGAAGCGGCGCTGGCGGCCGCGCTTGGCGACGATCTCGCCGCCGCGCTCGACCCGAAGGCGCCGACCTACTGGGCGGGGGCCGAGACGGCAGACTGCGCGTGGCCAGCCGGCGCGACACCGCTGGGACCGCTGGTCCGGGCGCCGCCGGAACTGACTGCCCGCCTCGCCCACGTCGCGCTGGTCGACGCCGTCGATGGCCCCCGGCTGATGGCCGAATTGAAGCCCGGCCAGCGGCTGGTCTCCCGCGCCGGCGATCTGTGGCGCTGGGACGGCTTCACCGCCCGGGCCGGCGCGCCCAAGGCCGCGGAGGCGCGGCTGAAGCAGCGCGCCCGTCTCGCCGCGCTCGAGACGCTGATCGCGAGGCTGACGCCGGCGGCTGAGGAAACGCGCCGGACTGCGGCCGCCGCCGCCAAGCGGGTCACCGAAGCCGAGCAGGCCGTCCGCATCGCCCGGCCACGACCCAGGGAGGCCGAGATCGCCAGCCAGCGGGCGCGCGAGCAGCTGGAGACCTTGGCCCGCGAAGGCGCCCGCCGCGACGCCCGCGCCCAGTCACTGGACGAGACCACCGCCCGGTTCGACGCCGAGCGCGCCGAGCTGGCCGGCCAGCTGACCGAAGCCGAATCGGCGCTCGCGGCTTTCGCGCCGGGGGTTGGCGATCACGAGGCGCTGGAAGCCGCGCGCGCCGTCGCCGGCGAAGCGCGCACGAGCGAAGCAGCGGCGCGGGCGGCGTTCGATGTCGAACGGCGCGAGCGCGACGGCCGCCAGCGCCGGCTCGAGGCCGTGACCGGCGACCGCGACGGCTGGAAGCGCCGCGCCGACCTAGCCAGCCGCCGGCAGACGGAACTCGGCCGCGAACGCGAGCAGGCCGAGGCCGCCGTCGCCAAGGCCAAGGACCTGCCCGGCGTGTTCGAGGCCCGCCGGCGGGGACTGCTGGACGAACTCGGCGTCGCTCAAGCCCGCAAGGCGGCGTCTGCCGATGCGCTCGCCATGGCCGAGGCCGTGCGCGGCGACGCCGACCGGGCCTGGCGCAGCGCCGAGACCGCCGCCGGCGAGGCGCGCGAGCGCCGCGCCACCCTGACCGCCCGGCTCGACGGCGCCCGCGACCGCTTCGCCGAGACCGCCGGCGCGGTCCGCGAGCAGATGCGCGTCGAACCCGAAGCTCTGGGTCGGCGCCTGGCCGAAGAGGCCCACGCCCTGCCGCCGGACGCTGCCGGCATGGAGACCCAGCTCGCCGCGCTGGAGCGCGAGCGCGAGCTGATGGGTCCGGTGAACCTGCGCGCCGAGGAGGATGCGCGCGAGCTGTCAGACCGGCTGCAGACGCTGAAGTCGGAGCGCGCCGACCTGTCCTCGGCGCTGGGCAAGCTGCGCCAGGGCATCGCTGAGCTGAACGCCGAGGGCCGCGAGCGGCTGACTGCCGCCTTCACGGTCATCGACGGACACTTCCGCGCCCTCTTCACCACCCTGTTCGAAGGCGGCCAGGCCGAGCTGCGGCTGGTCGAGTCGGACGATCCGCTGGAGGCGGGGCTGGAGATCTTCGCCTGCCCGCCCGGCAAGCGGCTGGCGGTTATGAGCCTGCTTAGCGGCGGAGAACAGGCGCTCACCGCCGCGGCGCTGATCTTCGCGGTGTTCCTGGCCAATCCGGCGCCGATCTGCGTGCTGGACGAGGTCGACGCGCCGCTCGACGACGCCAATGTCGAGCGCTTCTGCAATCTGCTGGACGAGATGCGCCGCCGCGCCTCGACCCGCTTCATCGCGATCACCCACAACCCGCTGACCATGTCGCGGATGGACCGGCTCTACGGCGTGACCATGCGCGAGCGCGGCGTATCCCAGCTGGTCAGCGTCGACCTGCGCCAGGCCGAGACCCTCGCCGCGCAATGAGCGCGGCGCTGACGCCCTGGCTGGAACGCTGGGGCCTCGCGTTCGAAGGCGCACCGCCTCTGCCCGGTGGCCGCGAGGCGTATCCGGGCGCCGGCGAAGTGGCGTTCGTGCGTCGCGACGGACGATCGCTGGTGCTGAAGCTGTTGCCGCCGAGCAGTGACGAATGGCGCTCGGGCGAGGTGTTGGCGCACTGGGACGGGCGCGGTGCGGTTCGGCTGCTCGAACAGGCGCCGGGCGCGGTGCTGATCGAGCGCGCCTTGCCCGGCGACGACCTCTCGGCGATGGTCCAGGCTGGCGATGACGCGACCGCGACGCTGATCCTGTGCGAGGTGATGGCGCAGCTGAACCGCCCGGCGCCGGGCGGCGCGCGTTTCCGCACCATCGTCGACTGGGGCCAGGGCTTCGAGCGCAACCGCGCCGCCGCCGTGCGGCTCGGCATGGACGCCGGCCTGATCGACCGGGCGCAGGCGCTGTTCCACCGCCTGTGCGAGACGCAGAGCGAGCCGATCGTGCTGCATGGCGATCTGCAGCACTTCAACGTGGCGTGCGATGCGGCGCGTGGCTGGCTAGCGATCGACCCCAAGGGGATACTGGGCGAGCCGGCCTATGAGACCGGCGCCATGTTGCGCAACCCTGTCGCCAACCTCTGCGCCAACGGCGCGATCATCGACCGCCGCGCCCGGCAGGTCTGCGCTCAGCTGGGCTATCCCTACGAGCGGGTGATCGGCTGGTGTTTCAGCCAGTGGATGCTGTCGGTGATGTGGGCGATCGAGGATGGCCTGAGCTACGAGCGGTCCTGGCTGGACGGACCGTTGGCGTCGCAAGCGCTGCTTTAGGTAGCGGCCGTCGCATTTCAAGGGCGCGAGGACCGCAAAAAGCCTGGCGGAACATTTAGAATTATTCACGAAATCGCGCTTGCAGCATAAATCTGAACACTGCTAAGTAAGCACTGTTAGGTTCGCTCTTGCGCTGGCGTGGGGATACGCCGGCGATATCCTCGGGTGCGCGCCTGATGCCGAAAGTATCAGTCGATCCAAGCGCTTACCCATCACCATCCTTGTCGGAGGGCTCTCCCATGAAGCTCATCATCGCACTCGCCTGCCTTGCCACCAGCCTGTCTCTCGCCACCCACGCTCTGGCGGACGGTCGCACCATCGCCACACTGCAACAACCGGTCGCGGCCAAGACCACCTTCATCGCCAACGGGGCGATCTGGGACTGCGAAGGTTCCACCTGCGTCGCCAGCAACACGCCGGACCAGACCTTCGGCCCCTCACAGTGCCGCGACGTCGCCAAGCGCGTCGGTGAGGTGGCGGAATTCAAGAACGACTACAAGACCCTGCAACCCACCTCGCTCGACCGCTGCAACACCGGTCTCGCCCCCAAGACCACGACCGCGTCTCGCTGACCTGCCAGCGAGGCGTGGCGGGCGCGCGCCCGGGATCTAGAGCACCGCCCCCGCTCTCCTGGACGCGCGCCGACTTTCGCCCCCCTAAGGGCGGTCCCTTCGGGGGCCGTCCTCTTTGTTTTCGGCGACCCCCCCTTGGTTTTCGGCGACCTTTGTCATGGCTTCCCGCTTGGTTGCGAGCCTGAAAATCGCGTGCTACTAGGCGCGCGGCTTCGGGCGAGGGGGTCCTCGAGCGACCCCGTCGGCCGCGTGCTTTTCCAAGCGCTGTCAAGCCCTTAAGTCGGATTCAGGCGAGCGTCTGCATCCGACGCTGTCAGGCGACGGACGGTCAATCTAGTGGCGGACGATTCAAAGGCGACGGACGTGGGCGCGCGATACGCCCAGGCCCTCTTCGAACTGGCCAAGGACCAGGGCGATGTAGGCGTCGTCGAGGCTGACCTGAAATCGCTCAAGGCCATGCGCGCCGAGAGCGCCGACCTGCGCACCCTGATCGGTTCGGCGGTGTTCGACGCCGAGACCAAGGGCCGCTGCCTGGCCGCGATCGCCGAGGCCGCGGAATTCTCGCCGACCACCCGCAAGTTCCTGGGTCTGGTGGCGGCCAATCGTCGCGCCAGCGCCATCCCAGCCATGATCTTCTCGTTCGAGAAGCTCGCCGCCGACGACCGCGGCGCGATCTCGGCCCAGGTGACCACCGCCCTGCCGCTCACCGCCGCCCAGACCAAGGCGCTCGCCGCCTCGCTGCGCACGGCGCTCGGCAAGGACCCCGAGATCGAGACCAAGGTCGATCCCGCCATCCTTGGCGGGCTGAAGGTTCGCGTGGGCTCGCGCCTTTATGACGCCTCGCTGAAGTCGAGGCTCGATTCGCTGAAATTCGCCCTGAAGAGAGCGTAAGAGACTCCCATGGACATCCGCGCCGCCGAGATCTCGGCCATCTTGAAATCCCAGATCGCCAACTTCGGC
>Ga0302325_10033263_pt1 | contig 10565 bp, 9 predicted proteins | sample Palsa_T0_2_FD_201948 | JGI IMG/M metagenome (GOLD analysis project Ga0302325, IMG submission 201948) | Peat permafrost microbial communities from Stordalen Mire near Abisko, Sweden - Palsa_T0_2 | ecosystem: Environmental > Terrestrial > Soil > Palsa > Peat permafrost | place: Sweden: Abisko...
GCGCTGATGTGGGCGGCGGCGGAGGGCCACGCGGATGCGGTCAAAGTGCTGCTGGATCATGGGGCCGACCAGCACATGCGCTCGCAAGGCGCGCCTGCCAGGGTAAACCCGGCAACCGGCGTAGTTATTACAGCAGTTACAACAGAGGATGGCGCTCCAGTGGCTTCCATCAAGAACGCGGAGGTTAGCCCGCTTGTAATGCAGAACAAGACCCCGGCGGATGCCGCCCGGGCAACGGGTGGCAAAGCTCCGGAATCCGGCAAGAACGCGGATGAGAATAAGCCAGCTGCCGGTCGAGGCGGCGGGCGAGCATCGTCCGGCGATTTCACTCCGTTCCTATTCGCTGTTCGCGGTGGGCATATCGACGTAGTGAAAGTCCTGCTGGCCGCAGGCGCAGATCCCAACGAGACTCTCGGCGATGGCACCAGCGCTCTGGTGTTAGCTACCACGAACGCACGCTACGAACTGGGAGCGTTGTTGCTGGACAAGGGCGCCAGCGCCAACGCTGACAAGCAAGGATGGACGGCGCTACATCAGGTGGCGTGGACCCGCCGCCCCAACATTCACAAGACTCCGGCCGCGATTCCCTCCGGCAATATGGATAGCTTGACGTTCGTCAAAGTGCTGGTGGCGCATGGGGCGAATCCCAACGCGAGGGAAACCAAGGAGCCGCGCGATGGCAACCTGGGCAAACTACGGCGAATCGGCGCTACGCCTTACTTGCTGGCGGCCAAATCGGCGGATACCGAGCTGATGCGCTGCCTGGTAGTAAATGGCGCGGACCCCACCTTGATGACGGCGGAAAAGGTGTCGCCGCTCGAGGCCGCTTCCGGCGTGGGGGTGTACCGTGTGTCGGAGAGTCCCGGCTCGAATGAGGATGCGATGGAAGCGGTGCTGCTGGCTTACGAGCTTGGCAGCAGAGATATCAACTGGGTGGATGACAACGGCAATACGGCGATGCACGGAGCCGCCATGCGCGGGGCCAATACCATCGTGCAGTTCCTGTTCGATAAAGGCGCGAAGCTTGACGTGGTCAACAAAATCGGATGGACGCCGCTAACCGTCGCGGAGGGAGTCTTCTACCCGGACGTTTTCAAAACCGAGGCGCAGACCGAGGCGTTGCTGCTGAAGCTGGGCGCGAAGAAGAGGGTTGTGCCGGAAGAGGTTCGTTATGCCGGCATGGACAAGGACGGCCGTGAAACCACTGTCGGCGGCGGAGGGGATGGAGCGCCCGCGGCCAAACCCAAAGTGGATGCGACTAAACCGCCAGAGGGAAAGAACTAGCTTAGTACCCAGTTTCATAAATACGCCAACGTATCGCTTGCTGACGCGCGCGGCTTTGGTCGGAGCCGCGACCGTGAGGGAGCGGTCTTCTCAAAATACGAGACCGTACGTATGAATTTGCACCAGATGAACGCCTGTTGCACTGGGAGTTATGAGTCCAGCACTCTTTCGCAATAGTGCAAACTGTTGACGATTTCCGTCAACTGGTCGAGGCCCGGGAATGTATAAATGCGCTCGATGGAAAACGTGAACTGATATTTCTCATTTCTCGCCAGAAGCAGCAGTTCTCTGGTGGGTGTGTCGCCCTCGCCGAAAGGCGCCCAGATTTGCGGAGTCTGATTGAGCTTCCGATCGTGAAAGTGCAGCGTGGTGATACGGCCGTGAATCTGTTTGAGAAACGCGACCGGATCGGGTCCCCAATTGCGAAAGAGATACAGATCGGGATTGGCGTATATTCGCGGCGAGATTTCAAACGCCTTCAGATAAGAGGCGCCTGACCCGATGCTATTCGGGTCGCTGGGGTTGCCGTTGGGGTGAAGACCCACCAGCAGCTTGTGCTTCTCGGCGAACGGCGCCAGTCGCTGGGCAACTGGCAGCGTCGTCGAGGTATTAAGCACGGGAGAGCCCAGAGCCGCCGTCATCAGCAATACGCGGTCGATTTCCTGGTCGGTGAACGTGCCATTGATGGCGAGCGAATAGGCATAGACGCTGATGCCTGCTTCGTCCAGCTTCTTACGGATGGTCTTCAACTCGCTGAGTTTCACCGTCAGCCGCCATTGGCGCAGCGCGTCGCGTTGTGCAGGCGGCAGAGCGGGCTCGACGAAAGGCGACTCTAATTCGATGCCGCCGATCTTGGCCGCGGCGACGATCTGGATAATCTCGTCGAGTTTCAGTCCGCGGAAGGAGTAAGTGCCGGCGCCGAGACGCACTCCTTTGTAGCGCGTCCCGTGGGCCCCCGCGGCGCGTGCGAGAGCGAGCCCCGCGAGAGCCAGTCTGCCAAACTCCCGCCTGGTAGTTAGCATAAGCATTCTCAGCTTATCTCACCCCGGCGCCTCATCCGCGTCGCAAAGCGCCGCGCAGACCGCAGCCCCAAAGGTAACCGGAACCTCCACGCCGGCATCTAACTCTGTGTAGACAGTGCGGAAGGTTACAAGATGAAGATCGAACGAAGCGCCGTGACTGGGATGATTGCGGTGGCCCTGATGAGTGTGAACCCTGGGATTTCGGCCTCCATTCCGAATGCTGCGCGCGTTCCGGCTCAAATGGTGATCACCGTGCTTCAGAGCAAAGGTGGCGCTCGACCGAAGAGCGTAGAAGCCGGCGAGTTGACTGTTATGCAGGGCAACACTCCCGCGCCCGTGGTTCGTCTCCAGCGCTTGACCGGTAACTTGTCTGACATGCAACTTTTCGTTTTACTGGACGATTCCACACAGTCATCGAGCCTCGGCATCCAGTTACCCGAGTTGAAGACATTTCTCGAATCCTTACCCACAACCACCCAGGTGGCGGTCGGTTACATGCGGAACGGGACCTTCGCTTTGGCACAGTCGTTCACCACGGATCACCCGAAAGCGGCCAATGCCTTACGCCTGCCGGCAGCCATTCCGGGCGAGAATGGCAGCCCCTACTTTGCGCTTTCGGATCTCGGGAAGCATTGGCCGTCAAAACAGTCAACCGGCCGCCGGGTAGTGTTGATGTTGACAGACGGTGTAGATCGCTATTACGGCACGGCGGATATGGACGACCCTTACGTCGACGCGGCGATCCACAACGCTCTGAAGGACGATGTGATGGTCTATTCCATTTATCTCCGCGGCGCCGGTCTCTATGGCCGCAGCGCCTGGGTGACCAGTTTCGCGCAGTCCCGTCTCAGCGAGGTCAGCCAGGCAACTGGCGGCTATGCATACTTTCAGGATCTTACCGATCCGGTATCGATTTCGCCATTCTTGAAGGATTTTCAGGATCGGCTCGATAATCAGTACCAGGTGACTATCGAAGCGTTGCCCGCGAAGGGCGTCCAACCTGTGAAGCTGCGGACCGAGTTACCCGGCCTGAAAATCCAGAGCCCAACGCACATTTATGTGCAGTAGCGCAGTCTTGCTTGCGCGACTAGCACAGGCCGATGTGGAGATAGGTCTGATCGGAGCCGCGCGCGTAAGCAAGCGGTTTTTTCGATAGCACCGAATCCCGCGTTCGAGAACCAGCGGGAATTTCGTTGTAAATTTCCCACCGGCCATCTTACTTATCGCCCGATCCGTCTCCGCATCAAATCGAGCGCCATTTGCACCGTAAACGTGCGCACCCGCGTCCGGTCCCCCAAAAACTGGCGGTGCGCCACATGCGTACCCGCCGCATCGGATATCGCGACAAACATCGTCCCTACCGGCGCATCCTCGCCACCTGCGCCCGGACCGGCCACGCCCGTAATCGCCACCGCATAAGTGGAGTTCGTCCGCCGCCGCGCGCCTATCGCCATCGCTTCCGCAGTCTCGCTGCTCACCGCGCCGAACTGGTCCAGCGTCTCGGGGCTGACTCCCAGTAACTCCATCTTCATCGCATTCGAGTAAGTGATGAAGCCGCCCAGAAAATAGTCCGAGCTTCCCGGCGCCGCCGTCAAGCGTTCGCCCAGCATGCCGCCGGTGGCGCTTTCCGCCACGGATACCGTCGCATGCAGCTTGCGCAGCATCTCGCCCACCACTACGTCGAGCGGGTCGCCATTGCGCGAATAAATGCGGTCGCCCAGCAGCAGCTCGATCGGTCCCCCAACTTCTGCCAGCAGTATTTCAGCCTCGCCCACGGTGGCGCAGCGCGCGCGCAGATGAACCTGCAGATCGCCGTTGGCTGCCAAAATCGTGGTCACCGGGTTGGAATATTTCTTGTAGACCGGCGCGATCAGCTGGTCCAGGTCGGATTCGCCCATGCCGGTAACGCGCAACTGCAGCGTGCGGATGATCTGCTTGGGTACCAGCCGCGCGAGGCGGGGCAGGCATTGCCGCTCGAACATCACCTTCAATTCGTGCGGCGGCCCCGGCAGCAGCATCGCCACCGCGCCCGATTCCTCGATCCACTGGCCTGGCGCGGTGCCGCGGTCGTTGGGCAGAACGTGCGCGCCTTCAATCACGAACGCCTGCCGCTTGTTAATTTCCGCCATGGTGCGCTTGAACTGCGCGAACCGCTGCGCCAACGCCTCGGCGATCTCGGGACGGAATACCAGTTTGCGGTCGAGCGCCAGCGCCACGGCTTCACGCGTCAGGTCGTCTTCCGTAGGTCCCAAACCGCCGGAGAGAATCACGATTTCCGACCGCGAAAGTGCGCGGCGCACGGCGTCCGACAGCCGTTCCAGGTCGTCGCCGATCACGCACTTCGTCTTCACTTCCACGCCCAGGTTGTTCAGTTCGCCTGTCAGGTACAGAGAGTTGGTGTCGACGCGTTGCGGCGTCAACATCTCCGAGCCCACCGCGATGATTTCGGCGTCCATCAGGGCACCTCCATCACACCAGTGGCATTCCCTTGATTCCCGCGTCCACCCGATAGATCGCATTGGTGGTGGCCACCACCAGCGCGCGTGACGGCGTAAACGCGAGCCCCACAATGCCGGGGCCGGAAAGGTACAGGTCGGCGGCGCCGTTGGGATAGATGCGCACCACTCCCCTGCGCCCCGAAATGGACGCCGCCACGTAGAGCCGCCCTTCCGCGTCGAACGCAATGCCCTGCGGACGCCCCAGGCCGCGGTAGAACACCTCCACTTCGCCGTCGTGCGAAATGCGGTGGACGGCGTCGAAACTCGACGTCGTCGGCCCGCTGACGTAAAGGTAGCCGTCCGGTCCAAACGCCAGATGGTACGCCGCAATCGAAGGCTCCAGCGTCGCGAAAACGAAAATCTGGCGGCTCGGGCTGATCTTGAAAATGGTCCCGCTGCGGTCGCCCACGTACAGATTTTCTTCGCGGTCGAACGCGATGCCCGTCGCCACGCCCATGCCCTCGACATACACCGACATGTTTCCGTTCGGCGTCGCCTGATACACAATTCCGTCGTAGCGGCTCGATATATAGAGCTGCCCGTGCCGGTCGAACGCGAGCGAGGTGGCATTCATCAGGTCGTTGATGAACGGCTTCATATTGAAGTTGAGGTCGATGCGGTACACCGCCACCGGCGTCTTTTGCCCGCGTGATCCGCTGAACGTGGTAAAGATATTGCCGAACGAATCGACCGCCGGGCTGGCCACCGGGTGCAGGTTCTCCGCCAGCAGCACGCCGATATCGCACGCCCACGATTCGCTCGAGTGCTCCCCGTTCGCCACCACCACTTCTCCGGCGGTTGCGCCTTCGGGCACGCGCGCGATTACGAAGGAATCCGAGCCGATCACCAGCGGCGCCGCGACATCGCCAATCAGCACCCGCGGCCGGTCCGTTTTCACGAAGCCTTTTCCACGAATCTGCAACTCGCCGCCCGCGATGGCCGCCGTGGGCGTGACCTGGGAAATCTGAGGCGCGTTATTTGGTTTCCGAAGGGCCATACTCAATAAAGATTGAAGCATCCTGCTGTCCACATTACAAGCGCGGCGTAAAGTCCGGCCATCGCGTCGTCGGCATTGATGCCCCACCCGCCCGGCAACCGCTCCAGTTGGCGGACTGGCGCGGGCTTCCAAATGTCGAACAGGCGGAATAGAGCGAACGCGGCCAGATAGCTTTTCCAGTTCAGCGCGCGCGCACCCGCAAGAGCGATCCACTGGCCGATCACTTCGTCCACCACCACGAAGCCGGGGTCTTTGATTCTGGCCGCGCGCGCCGCAACGTCCGCCGCCCAGGTGGCGGGCAAAAATAGCAGCGCGGCCAGCAGGGCGAAGTGAAGCGGTCCGAAGCCGCACCAGTGCTGCAGCGCGATGGCGATGGCCACCGCCGCCGCCGAGCCCGCCGTGCCGGGCGCGACCGGCGAACGGCCGCATCCGAACCATGTGGCGATCAGGTTGGCGACGCTAACGGGCATGTGCCACCCGGAAAATCAACAGCGGCAAGACCGCCGGCATTACCGTGCCGCGCTTCGCCGCCAAAGCCGATCGATGCGCACCAAGGAGCGGCCTTGTCACTCGGCTTCCTCGTCGATCTCGGGCTGCAGCGGATCGCCGGCTACCGGAATCCGGTACTCCTCGGCCGCCCATCTGCCCAGATCGATCAACCGGCAGCGTTCGCTGCAAAACGGGAAATCCGGCTCGCCGAGGGCGACTTCCTTTTTGCAAATCGGACATCTCATACCGCAATGTGAATGAGCGGCGCAGGCGCATACCCGGGCGCCGCTTCGGATGCTTCGAGCAATGTTCCCACCACGTCGTAATCGTGCGCTTCGGTGATGCGCATTCGCCGGATCTCGCCCGCCTGCGGCTCACTGCCTTCGAAATCGTTGATCAGCGTGACGCCGTCGATATCCGGCGCCTGCGTGGCCAGCCGCGCTTCCCATAACAGATCGGTCTCTTTCGAGAGCCCTTCCACCAGCACGGGCAGCTCCGCGCCCACCATGCTGCGGTTGCGGGCCTTGGCGATCTTGCGCTGGATGGCCATCAGGCGCCGCTTCCGGTTCTGAATGGTGCGGCCGTCTACTTTGCCGTCGAGCGCGAAACTCTGGCTGGTGTCTTCGTCCGAATAGGCAAACACGCCCATATTATCGAACCTGGCCGCCTGCACGAACTGGCACAGCTCTTCGAAATCCTGCGCCGTCTCGCCCGGGAAGCCTACGATGAAGCTGGTGCGGATTGCCACGCCGGGAATGGTGCGCCTGACGCGCTCCAGCAGTTTCAGGAAAATATCGCCCGACGCCCCGCGCTTCATCCGCTTCAGCACCGCCGCGCTGGCGTGTTGCAACGGCATGTCCATATACTTCACCAGCGCCGGATGCGCCGCGATGGCGTCGAGCAGCCGCTGCGTCACTTTGTTGGGATACGCGTAGAGGAACCGGATCCACTTCTCGCGCGGCGTTTCGATTTGCGCCAGCCGCTCCAGAAGCACCGCCAGGCCGTCCCGCATGCCCAGGTCTTCACCGAAGCACGTAGTATCCTGGCCGATCAGGTTGATCTCGCGGATGCCCTGCTGGAACAGCCGCGTGGCTTCGGAAATCACCGATTCAAAGCGCCGGCTGCGGAACTTGCCGCGGTACTGCGGAATCACGCAAAACGTGCACGGATGGTCGCAGCCTTCAGCGATTTTGATATAAGCGAAGTGGCGTGGCGTGGAGAGCACCCGCGGCGTCAGGTCGTGGTAGAGGTAGGGCTCAAACGGATTCGATTCCGCTTCGTGGCTGTCTCCCGATGGCCCTTCGCACAGCGCCACGATCTTCGATAGCTCATTGACGCCCACCAGCGCATCCACCTCGGGCATCTCCTGGCGGATATCGCCGCGATAGCGCTCCACCAGGCACCCGGCGACGATCAACTTCCTGGCGCGGCCGATCCGCTTATACTCAGCCATCTCGAGGATGGTATCGACGGATTCCTTCTTGGCCGGATCGATGAAGCTGCACGTATTGACCACCAGCACGTCGGCCTGGTCGGGATGCGGCGTCAACTCGTGGCCTCTGGCGACAAGTTGGCCCATCATGACCTCGCTATCGACCAGATTTTTGGGACAACCCAAGCTGATGAAACCGACCTTCAAGAGTGTATCCAGTGAGGAATGATGTTATCAGGATAGCAGACCGCGTTCGGTTCGGAGCCACGACCGTGAGGGAGTGGAGGGAGCCGGCTTCTCGAAACCCGCGATTCGCATTTCTAAGACAGCGTGCTTAGCTGCGCGAAAGTACGGTGCTCAGCAGGCGGGACCGCACCAGCGGGACGGACAAGAGCAATCCGAGACCCGCCAGCAAGACCCAAGTTGAAGGCTCGGGATTCGAGGTAGGCGTATTCAGCCCGATAAATTCCTGGTTGCTGGTGTATCCGGGAACGGGGGTGTAGATAACCAGAGCCTGTTCATCGGCGATTGTCTGAGCAGTCGGGGTCGTGGCCGTGACTGCGGCGAAGGCGTTTACCTGGTTGGCCGTCGCGGCGGCATCAAGGGGGTTATCCTTTATGCCTCCGTCCGCGCCGGCGGGCAGCATCAGATTCCAGATGGCATACTGAAAATCCGCGATCGTTTGCGCGTTGCCGGCGGGCGTCGCCGCATTCAACTCCGTCATCAGTACAGCGGCCGTGTCATATGCCTGGACTTCGGTGAGGGTGTGCCCCGAAATCGGCGCGTAGCCGCTGGTGAAGTTTACACCGGACAAAGAGGCGAGCGTCTCTACGGAGAAATCGACGATCGAAGGAACGCTGGTCGAGGCCGAGATAAAGTCGCAAACCAGTTCTGCGACGGCCGTCCCGCCGATGGTGCCGCCAGCCTCTCCGTCGTACGTGTTGCTCTGAGTGTTCGTTGTGCCGTTGCCTTGCGTCGAGGGTAGCGTGGTGAAATCAACGACCACAATATTATTCGCGAATGCCACTGAGCCGGCGGAGGTTACCAATATTGCCAGGATAAATTTCTTCACTTGTTGTCTTGTCCTTCTCTGCTTCCTGAGTCAGACTAGCAACACGCCAAATATTGAGCAATGATACCTATGAGCCTACCAGTTCTACTTTCGGCCCAGTACTCTTCGATTCAAACCCTCTCTATTGTGCCGCCGATTGTTCGCTAAGTGCTTGAAACTCAAACTCCATCGCCTTTCCGCGCACCAGATAGCATAGATAGTACTCCCAAAAGCGCCGGTAGCGGGGAAAGCGGTTCACCAGGAATTCAAAACCCAGCCACCGCCAAAACGCCAGCAGCTTGACGCGCACCGAAACCTCCCGGAAGCGGGCCTTGGTATAGTAGCCGAAGCCTCCGTGGTTCTCGCCGAAGTAGCGGAAACTAAAGCTATTTAAGTGGCTCTTGTGGGTCGGGTCGCAGAACGAGCTGAAATCCGTATAGTGCGGCGTTTCGATCCGCACCGTGCCCCCAACCCGCACCAGCCGGTGGAATTCTTCCATGGCGCGGATCACGTCGTTGAGATGCTCGATCACGTGGATCGCCGTCACCCGGTCGAACGATCCGTCCGCAAACGGATAGGGGAAGCGGTCCAAATCGGCCAGGACGTCGGCCCTGCTGGCGGGATTGCGGTCGAGTCCGATAGCACCGGGCTGCTTCCGTATTCCGCAGCCGACGTCGAGTATTCTCATCCGCCGGCCCTGGCGATGCATTCTTCCAGCGTCTGCACCGCAAAATCGCACTGATCGCGGCTCACCACCAGCGGCGGACACAGGCGGATGGTCGAATCGCCCGCGCCCAGCACCAGCAGCCCTTGGTAAAAGGCCTGATCTACAATGGCATCGCGCAACCATGGCGCTGGTTCCCTGGTCGCCTTGTCAACCACAAATTCAACTCCGATCATCAATCCCAACCCACGCACATCGCCCACGCACGCAAACCGCGACGGCCAATCGCGGATGCGGTCCATCAAATAGGCTCCCATGCGCGCCGCGTTCTCCACCAGTTCCTCTTCCAGCAGCGCGATGGTCGCCAGAGCCGCCGCGCACGCCACCGGATTGCCGCCGAACGTCGAAGCGTGCGCTCCTGGAGGCCATGTCATCAATTCCCGCCGCGCCACCGTGGCCCCCAGCGGCATACCGCTGGCAATCCCCTTGGCCACCGCCATAATGTCGGGCACGGCGCCGAAATGCTCGGCAGCCCACATCTTGCCTGTGCGCCCCATGCCGCTCTGCACCTCGTCGAAAATCAGAAGAATACCATGCTGTTTGGCCACCCGCGCCAGCTCGTCGAAGAACTTCTGCGGCGGCACGATGTACCCGCCCTCGCCTTGCACCGGTTCGACTGCAATAGCCGCGGTTTCGCCGGCCGGCGAGACGGTCCGCAGCAGCGTGTCTTCGATAAACTTCACGCACTCCACAGCGCACGAATCCGGTTGCTTGCCGAACGGGCAGCGGTAACAATTAGGATACGGCGCATGCGCCACTCCCGGAATCAGCGGCCCGAAGCCCTCGCGCTGCACCGCCTTTCGCGCTGTCAGCGAAAGCGCGCCCATAGTGCGCCCATGGAAGCTCCCATAGAACGCGATAATCTTATCCCGCCCCGTGGCATAGCGCGCCAGTTTGATGGCGCCTTCCATGGCTTCCGCCCCCGAGTTGCCAAACGAGACGCGCCGCTCGACGCCGCCCGGCGCATTGGCCGCCAGCTTCTCGGCCAGCGCCACCATCCCTTCGTAGTAGAAATCGGTGCACGACATGTGGATCAGCCGCGCCGCCTGCCGCTGGATGGCTTCGACC
>Ga0302325_10033264_pt1 | contig 10565 bp, 6 predicted proteins | sample Palsa_T0_2_FD_201948 | JGI IMG/M metagenome (GOLD analysis project Ga0302325, IMG submission 201948) | Peat permafrost microbial communities from Stordalen Mire near Abisko, Sweden - Palsa_T0_2 | ecosystem: Environmental > Terrestrial > Soil > Palsa > Peat permafrost | place: Sweden: Abisko...
GGCCCTGGAACAGGGGCGCATTCCACCCCATTCGTGGGACTGGCTGGATTACAGCCGCAAACTGATCGTGGTGACGGCCCACCGCCGCGAAAGCTTCGGCGAAGGCATGGACCATATTTGCGAAGCATTGTCCGAATTGGCTGGCCGGGACGACATCCAGATTGTTTACCCGGTACACCGCAACCCTAACGTGCTCGACACAGTGACCCGATCTCTGAGCGGGCGAAGCAATATCGCGCTTATCGAGCCGCTCGATTACACATCGTTTGTGGACCTGATGCGCCGCGCATATCTGCTGATCACAGATTCGGGCGGCATACAGGAGGAAGCTCCATCGCTGGGCAAGCCGGTGCTGGTGATGCGCGACTGCACCGAGCGCCCCGAAGCCGTGGAAGCCGGAACCGTGAAGCTGGTGGGGACCGACCCCGCGCGAATCGTCAGCGAAGCCGCGCGGTTGTTGGACAGTCCGGAAGAATACGAGCGCATGTCGCGCACCCACAATCCCTATGGCGATGGCCACGCGAGCCGGCGAATCACGGAGACCATTGCGAAGTTCCTGGCATAGAAGATCGCCGGGTAGCCTGTCTGACTGACTGGGCAGCAAGTCGAGTTAGGGGAGCATGCGATGAAAATGCGCAAAGGATTTATTGCGTTTGCAGGCCGTCGTCCCATCGAAATACTTGAGCAGCTCCAACAGGAAGTCGAGTTGCGAGTCCAATTCCGGCGGCGCCAGCCGGTCTAAATCCTGTTTCGTCAGATAATCTGTGGATAACGGAGCACTGACATTCAGCGCACTCGCGCCGTCCTTAGTGATCCCAGCGAGATACCAACTCTCGATCTCCTTCGAGACAATGACAATCTCTTGATCTTCGATCTCCGGGTAGCGCTCCCTCACCTTCTCCTTGCGGGTCGTGACACACGGCGCGGAGTCGATATCCGCTATGAACAGACGGCCGAAGCCCTGGTGCGCCATAGCGCGCAGCAGGCGATTGATATCCGCGGTCTTGCGTTGACGGTACTCTTTGACAAGCACTTGAGCATACGCCAACTCCAGCCGGGGCTTTATCACTGCCTCAATAAAGCGCCGGTCCCTGTCGCCCTCTACCCACACCGCCAGCCGCGTCGGCACAGGCTAAACCTCAAGCAGGTTCTCGATATACAACTCGTGCATGCCGATTTCCTCGCGAAGAAACCGCTGCACCTGGGCCTTGTCGGCTGGCCTTTCAGCACAAGATGAGCCGGAAGCATCACGAGATATCAGGATCAGTTGCCCCGGCTCCGCATACCGCACAATCTCCGGGTTATGGGTGCTGACGATAACTTGCTTAAGCCGCGAGGCGTCTTTGAACAACTCGACCAGCCTGGAGATGAGCGAAGGATGCAAGTTCCGTTCCGGCTCTTCGATGACAACGACGGATTTTCGCTCGAAGTAGAGAATCACAATGAGGGATATAATGTCGATCGTGCCGTCGGATAGGAAGGCCGCCGGCATTGGCTCCCGCGAGAATCTCTCCCGCATATTGAAAAAAAACGAGCTGTCCTGCATCTGTTCGGCATCCAACCCGTCCACGAAAGGCAGGACGTCTTTCAACAGGTTCAACAGTTTTCGACGGCCCTGGTCGTCGGAAAGGATCCTGTCCAGTGCGATTGCAAGGTTCTCCGCGTTGGGTTCCAACTCGCTCTTGGCGCCTAAGAACACGCCGGATTTGGGCCCCTTCGGATCGATATCATACGTTGCGATTGATTTCAAACCGTTGAGTGGCAGCATCGAGCGAAGGAACTCATTTTCGATCAGCAGCATCGGCTGACGAGCGTCTCCTCGGCGCGAGTTCAAATTTTCGACAAGGACCCCGCCGAACATACCGGGGCTGCCTTCGATCCCATATTCATTCTTCGTTCGTTTGAGTATGAAGGTCGAAACGGATCGGGGCCCATTACTTAGCTCCACGCGCAATTCGTCTTCCTCAATGGACACGTTCCGTCCACTCGGAAATGCAAGCGAGAAACGATACGCGAACCGAATCACCGATGAGGGATCAACCCCGGGAAGAAAGGTCGGATCGCTAGGATCAGGTTCAACCGACAGCTCGATCGTGAGATTGGCATCTCTCTCGCAGTTCATATTGCGGAGGTATTGCGCGCCGCCTTGAATCGAAATCGCGTTCTCCAGCCCACTCTCGACAATGTCGCGAACAAAGGCGAAAACCTGGACAAAGTTAGATTTGCCGGAGGCGTTAGCCCCGATCAGTACGTTTAGGTTGTCGAGCCGAATATCTAGTTGCGTGAAACTCTTAAAGTTTAAAGCGCGGACGCGCGTTAGTCGCATGCCTCACCCACCCAGTCGATACCGGATAGCGTTTAGTTTAGCAACGATCGTAAACCAAACCGTGCTGGCAAGAGCGGGTCTGCTGCTTGGTCGCCGTCCGCTCGCGCGGAGCATTCGGCGGCAAGTCAAAGCCGCAGAGACCTCTGCCGTGCACTCCCTGCACACCCGTTCGGCGATTTCACGCATCTCCGCGCTCAGCCCTTTGATTCCGCGCACCCTCGCTCCTGGCCGTCGGCGTGCACAATGGACCCGCCATGCCAAGAGCTCTCCGCGCCGCGCGCCGCTATTGGAAGATCACCGCCATTTCCGTCTTCTCGCTTTCTATCGCCATGGCGCTGGGCATCATCGCTTTGAGCATCTCGAACACCGTGCTGCTGCTGCCTCCAGCCGCGCCCGCGGCGGACCGTCTGGCGATGATCTACTTGCGGTCGCCGGACCAGGCGATCGGAGAGATCTCATACCCGGATTATCAATACTTACGGGAACACAATCACGTCTTCACGGATATCGCTGCCGCGCCCAATTCGGTGGGGCTCAACGACAACTTCGATTCACAAGGGCGCGAGGTTAAGGTTGTCGCGCGGCCAGTGTCTGAGAACTACTTCGCGGTTATGGGAATCCGGCCGTATCTGGGGCGCTTCTTTTCGCCCGGCGACGATCGGCATGACTCGTTGGCGGCCGTCATGACATGGTCATGCTGGAAGCGACTCGGTTCGGACGTCCATATCGCGGGTAAGACGCTGTTTGGCCGAACCATCGTCGGAGTGACGCCTCCGGAGTTCACCGGCGCCTTCTATGGCGTTAATGGCGACCTTCTCACCAATCTATACGGCGACTACGACCGCGCCTGGTTCACGCAGCGTGAGACGCGGCGGCTCTTCCTCACCGCACGCCTCAAACCGGGTGTCACCCGCGAGCAGGCTCAAGCCGAAATGACCGCCCTTTCCGGGCAACTGGCTTCCGCTTATCCGAATGAGGATAAGGGACGGTCGGCGGTGCTCACTCGCGCAACGCTTCTGCCGCCGGACGCGATTCCCGATATGATCTGGGCCACCAGCGTCCTCATGGGGCTGGTGCTGCTGGTGCTTCTGATCGCCTGCGCCAACGTGGCGAACCTGCTGCTGGCCGCCGCTGTCGGGCGCCGTCAGGCGGCAGCCATCAAGCTGGCGATTGGGGCGCCTCGCGGGCGGTTGATTCGCGAATTCCTCGCCGAGAGCCTCTTGCTTTGCGCCGTGAGCGGCGCCTTGGGGTATGCCATCGCCGCCGCGGTAGCCGCGCGCTTCGCGGATTTCACCGTGGTCTTCCCCATGTGGGGGGCGTTCTCTTTCGGAGTGAACCTGAAGTTCAGTGGAGCCGTGCTGGGATTCACGCTGGCGCTCATCGGAATCGCCAGCCTCGCCACCGGATTGCCGCCCGCTCTCTACGCCTCCTCCCCGGCGCTCGCGCAGATGATGGGCGGCGAACTCGCGGTTGGCGGAACGCGCAAAAGCGTGTGGCGCAACGCGCTGGTGATCGTCCAGGTCGCGATCTGCACCTTTGTCCTGGTGGGAATGGGGTTGGGCCAGCGCAATCTCTACAACCTGCGCCACGCCAATTTGGGATTCTCGGCGCGGAATCTAATCGCGGTCAACGTATTCCTGCGAGCCGAAGGGTATGACACTGAGGCGCGCGGCAGGGAGTTCTATGACACGCTGCGGCGTACGGTTTCCGGCCTGCCCGGCGTGCAATCGGTCACGCTTGCCTCGGAATTGCCGCTCTTGGGATCGAGTGCGATTCCATTGCAAGCGCCCGCTGGCGTGAAGATAACGGCGGTCAACCATATCGTTGTGGATGGCGCTTACTTCGCCACCATTGGCCTCCCCCTGCTGGCCGGACGCGCCTTCGATAATTCGGACCGGCAGGACGGACCGGCCGTCACGGTGATCAATCGCAAAATGGCGGAGACCTTCTGGCCCGGCCAATCTGCGCTGGGAAAGACGTTGATGGCGGATAAGCCGGCGCGCCCTTTCACCGTGGTTGGAATAGCCGCTGACAGCAAGTACGATGACATCGACGAGCCGTTGGCTCCCTTTATGTATTGCGCCCTGAGCCAGAACTACAGCGCCCAGGTCGACCTTCTGGCGAGAACCAGCGGCCATCCGAAGCTCTGGGTTGCGCCGCTTGCCCAGTCTCTGCGCGGGCTGGGGCTGAAGGTCATGGTCGACCCCGTGACCTTCGATGGGTGGATGAATCTCGCTACGTTTGGCGAGCGCGTCGCCGCGATTGGCGTCGCCATCTTAAGCGGGCTTGCGCTCTTGCTCGCGACCATCGGGCTGCTGGGCGCCATCTCCTATTCGGTGGGCGAGCGAAAGAAAGAGCTCGGCATCCGCGTCGCGCTCGGCGCCCGGCCGGGGCAACTGTTGAGCATGGTATTGCGCCAGACTGCAATCGTTACCGGCGCCGGCATATTGATCGGCATTCTGCTCGGCATCGCCGCCACGATGGTTCTTCAATCCCAGCTCTATCGCATCGGCGCTATGGAATGGACCGTGCTTCTTCCGGTAGCCTCTGGGATGCTCGCGCTTTCGCTGCTGGTTGCCTGCTTCTCCGCCAGGCCATGGCTGCTGATCGATCCCATGGACGCGGTTCGCCATGCATAGGCGTTACTTTGGGTTTGCTTGTTCCTCCGGTGCGCGATTGATCCGGTCCACGGTCTCAGCCGGATCTGCGACCTCCACGATAAGTTCGTCATACCTGTCCTCAATTCCGGCGAAAAGATCCTGAGTATTCTTGAGTCTGATACTTATCGCGTTATCCGGATTGCGAACGTCCCAGAATGTTCGTTTCACGCCTGCATTGAAAGTCCCGGCCGTGAGCAGGCCTTGGATGCTCGTTCCGGGATTGCGCGTTCCTTCCGGTCCGGCTCGCGCTCGTTCGGCATCCATACGAACGATTTCTATCGATGCCAGAGGTATCTGGATAGAATCTCTCATCGCGCAGACCTTGTGCAATCCACGCACACGCAACTCCAATACTCCATTAGTAATCAGTGCGTCTACCAATTTGGCTCTCCTTTAAACCACGCCGCAAACCCACATTGCAACCCGCGGCACTTGCCCTAATGGCCTGTTCCGCGCTCGCGCGTAACTCTACCATCCGCGCGACCGGTGGCGCGAGGAAGTAAAAAATCTGGAAAGGCTGCTGCGGAAAAAAGCGCTGCCGGCCACACCATTTTCCAAAGCCAATCACAAAGCCCACCCCAACCGCCTCGGACAGAAACAGCAAGCACCCCCAGATTGCGTCTGACCATATTCTGTAACCCTCTCTTCGTGACACTCGATCGGCCTATCGCCACTCCGACAGGCCGGCCCTCGATGCATAGTGTCCTCACACGCCGGTTCCGTTTCGATCTCAGTACTACTTCGCCCGCTCGAACTCGCGAATCGTCGCGGATCCTCAACCAATCGCGCCGCGCTCCCGGCCGCCTCATCCGCGGCCCGCGCCGCGCCCGATGTATCGGAAACGACTCTCCGCCATGCTAGTATTCCTCTAATGATTACGCCACCGAACCGTCTGCTCGGCATCTTGACGCCCTTGCTTTTGGCCGGCGCTGCCAATGGGCAAACCAAGCGGCAGCCCTTCAGCGTAGTGGAAGCCACCATTCCGGAAATGCAGGCGGCGCTGCAGAGCAAACACACAACGTCCCGCGAGCTGGTGACGCAGTACCTCACCCGGATCGCAACTTACGACCGGGCGCTGCATTCGCTCGTCACCGTAAACCCTAAGGCGCTCGCCGAAGCCGACGAACGGGACCGGGAGCGTGCGGCCGGCAAAGTGCGCGGCCCGTTGCACGGCATCCCCCTCGCGTTGAAGGACAACATCCACACCACTGATATGCCGACCACCGGCGGCGCGCTTGCCTTCGCTGACTTGATCCCGCCGTATGAAGCGACGCTCACCAGGAACCTCCGCGAAGCCGGGGCCATCGTCATTGCGAAGACCACGTTGATCGAGCTGGCCAACTGGGTGGCAGGCGCGCCCACACCGATGTCCGCTTACAACGCGGTTGTCGGTTTCGGATTCAATCCGTACGACCCGCGGCGCGACCCCCGCGTCAGCGGCGATGGCCGCGCCGTGCTCAGTCCCGGCGGCTCCAGTTCCGGCGCGGGGACCGCCGCTAGTTTCTGGGCGGCCAACGTGGGAAGCGACACTGGGGGGTCGATTACGCAGCCCTCGAACCAGGCCATGCTGGTCGGCGTTCGGCCCACGCTCGGAAGGATCAGCCGCTACGGGGTGATCCCCATCACAGCCGACCATGATACCGCCGGACCCATGACCCGGTCCGTAACCGACGCGGCGATTCTGTTGGGCGTCCTCGAGAGCGCCGCGCCCGATCCCAACGACGCCGCAACCAAGATCTGCACCCCGCCCATCAACCGGGACTACACGAAGTTTCTGCAGCGCGACAGCCTGAAGGGCGCGCGCATTGGGATTCCACGGGCCTTTTATTACGAGCGCGTGAGCCTGCCGGGCGAAGAGCGGCCGCGCGGAGGTCTGAACGCGGAGCAGCAGAAATCGATGGCCGAGGCGATTGAAGTATTGAAGCAGCAGGGAGCGGTGATCGTCGATCCGGTGGAGATTCCCAGCTTCGTCGACAAAGATCCGAAGAAGAACTTTTTGCTGTGGCCGTACTGTTCCGGGGCGGAACAGGCCAAGGGCAAGGATGAAGGCTGCTCGGTGAATTTCAAATACGGCATGAAGCGGGATTTTAATGCCTGGCTGGTGAGTCTCGGACCGGCGGCTCCAGTTAAGACATTAACTGAGTTGCGCGAGTGGAATGTCGCCCACGCCAAAGCGGGCGCGATCAGGTATGGACAATCGAGGCTGGATATTTCCGACGAGATGGATCTGGAAGCCGACCGCGCTCGCAATCAGGCAGACGTTCAGAAGGATCAATTGCTGAGCCGGGCGAAGGGGATCGATGGAGTGCTACAGGCGTATCAGTTGGACGCGATTCTGACGCCCGGAGCCAACGGGGCGGATCTAGCCGCCAGGGCCGGATACCCGCTCATAGTGCTTCCGTTCGGGATGGTCCCGAACTCACCACCGAACGGCCCGGCCGGTGGCGCGCCGCAGCGGCAGGGGCCGTTTCCTCCGGGCTTTAACCCAAAGCCGGCGCCATTCGGCGTGGGCTTCACCGGAACCGCTTGCAGCGAGCCGCGCTTACTCGGAATCGCCTACGCTTTTGAGCAGGCGACCAAGCGTCGCGTGCCGCCACCTTTCGCTCCGTAGCGCCGGCAAAGGGTTGCCGTTTCGCCGTTGCCGCAGCGGTGGCGGGGAGAAAGAACCGCCGGTTCCGTCGCAGCAGCTCTGCATACGCAGCGTTGGCGATTTCTCGTAACGCAGTCTCGATTTTCGTCATGCCGTCAATGGTCATCCAATGAGCACAACTATGGGGAAACGTGATGTGTAGCGGATATTGTTCCAGGCGCGGCGTTGCCGCCGCCGCGGATGGTAAGGATGCCATCGCCGCCTTCAACTGCGCCCAGAGCTTCTCAGTTGTCCTTTCGACTATTCTACTGGCCTGCGAACTTGCCGGACTTCACCCACAGCCAGTCCGCCCCCTCGCCCAGCTTGTCCCAATTCTTGGCCACCATCAGAAGCGTAGTCTGCGGCTTATTGCATTGGCGGAAAATGGGGGCAGTGGCCCCGCCGCTGGGAACGCGAACGTCGAGATTGAACTGTTTCGGCATATTGACGAGGCGGGTAAGGCCATTCGGTAACACCGGGACTTGCTTGCCGTCCACGAAAACCTGGAAGCCACTGGTCACCAGGGTCATGGAGCCGGCGCGGACTATGTGGAACAAGATCATGCAGCCGCCACTCGCGCCGGATGGCTCCCCTTTGTTGGCGAAAGCGTAGTCGGCACCAGGTCCGCCCGTGATGGCAGCGATCTTATCGTCGTCTGTAGGTACAGGCGCGCCGGCCTTGCAGGCAGGAACGAACATCGCGCCCGGCGGGGCGGCGAAAGTCATCTGGGTGGTCTCGAAGGCGACCTTAGGCGCGCCACCCGGCTGCGCCATCAGGATCCGCATGATCATGCCGTACTTCGGGTCGATCCAAACCTTCGATTTGCCGGTGGCGCCTTCCATGACGAACTCCGAGACTTTGTCGGAGACGCCATTCACGCTCTCTGTGCCGGCGGGGGTGGGATGCTGTTTGTTGAGTTCATCCATGATGCCGGCCGCTCCTACGAAAGGATCGCCCCAGTCGCCGGTAAAGGCGCCGTTGCCGCATTCCGCCGCGGCTTGACTGGCGTCCCAGCTGATATTGGTGTGGGCCTGGAGATCATAGACCGTCCGGACATGCGTCCCGGGGTGCACAATATCAACGGCGGCTTTCGAGCCGTTGCGATAGACGCTCGTGGTAGTGGCCGTTCCGAACAACGAATTCTGTTGGACCAGGGTGTACGACAGCGGCGGCGGCGTATATTGTGCGCACGCGATGACGGCGGTTGCCAGACACGACAGCATGAGCCTCTTCGGCATCGATAATCTCCTGACTGGTTATGGTACCGGAATTGGTCCGAAAACGCTCTGCATAACTTCTCCAAATCGGCCCAGAGATGGGCTCCGGCCGGTAGCAGTATTTGGCCGAGAAAGAGCGGCGCCAGGCTAAGCAACTGTTGGCTGCCTTGCTGCGCATTGGGTGGCGCAGATTGCGAAGACGACGGGCGGGCAGCCCGACGACTTGTAATCGCTGCATATTCCAGCGGCAATTCCACCCTACTCGGCAACGTCGCGACCTGTTACTCAGAAACACGATGCATCGCGCTCCCGGAACGGCAAAGGCTCAGTCCCTTTACGTGTACCTCAGAGTTCGCCAAAATGAAAGACGTGGATCTACAAGCTAAGCTTCGGGCGTGGTCGTCCGCCATTCAGGGTTCGCGCGCCGACAAGCGCCGAGCGGTCGAATGCGACGAAACCGGAGTTACACTAACTGCCATGCCTGCGACTGGCGAAGACACCGTTCGACTTCCCGGCTGTCCGGCTGCGGATGACTGGTGGCAGAGCATCGCCCTTCCACCACCACCACCGTTCGAGATGCAGTAGACACAACTGTACCGCAGGACTACTCCACCGACAATTCCACCCACCCCGGCAGCGTCGCGGGCCTGTTATTCAGGAACACGATGCGCCGCGTCTTGGGGAACGGCAGATTAGTCGCCAGCGCCTTGTTGTAGAAGCCGAACTGCTGCAATATCTGCCGGTAGTCGGTGTTCGTCGAATCGAGCCACGCGCTCTTCGCCGGCAGGCCGCCGCCCCAACCGATCGACAACACGCACGAGCCCTTAGCCCGCGCTTGCTCCACGCGTTGTTCGAGTTCCGTGAGGCTTTGATCGAGCAGACCCATGCCGGCCCACGATGCGTAGTGCCGTTGCAGCGACAACAATCCCGCCGCGTAAATGTTGGCGGCTTCGAAAATCTTCTCGCGGTTGAAGCCTTCATGCCAGCGGATGGATCGCCGCACTTCGGGCTGCAGAAAGAAGCTCTTCTCATCCCACTGTCCTGCAAACGCCGCGCCCGGCGCGGCCATCTCGGCGAATGCCGGCGTGCTGTCGTCGGGACGAGCGCCATCCACCGCGCCGCTCGGGCTCCGCTTCCATCCCAACGCGAAGTTCGCGCCCCGAGGCTGCAGCGTGGAGGTGCGTAGCAAATAAACCTTGAACTGCGCAACGCCGACCGTACCCGAATCGCCCGCGCCCACGAATTTCATGCGGTTGGTCCCGGAGGGGCCCAGCGCCTGCTCTTCGGCCATCAGCGCCGGTTGCCGCGGCGGGCGGTCCCCTTTTACGCGCTCGGCCACGTTCTGCAGCATGCCGTCGCGCCAGTTCGCGAATGCCATCCCCGTACGCAATGCGCCCTTGATCGCAGTGCCCGGCAAGTATGGCCCGGACGCGCCCGCGGCGAACGTGGGAATATGCAGGCTCTCACCCATGGCGCGGTTCCAGTAAGTGGAATAGGCCGCGTTCTCGAACGGAATCCGGCGGCCGGCGAAGTTCTGCGCAAAGCCGCCCCATGACGCGAAATCGAGCTTTTCCGACTTCTTGAGCTGCTCCAGATAAGCTTCCAGACGCGGCCCTTTCGCCAGCAGCCGGAAAATGCGCCACTGGTCGAGCACGTTGACGTGGTCCTTCCAGACCATATAGTCGATGGGGCTCAGACTGCGGCCGTCGCCGACCAGCGTGGGCGTGAGAACC
>Ga0302325_10033266_pt1 | contig 10565 bp, 4 predicted proteins | sample Palsa_T0_2_FD_201948 | JGI IMG/M metagenome (GOLD analysis project Ga0302325, IMG submission 201948) | Peat permafrost microbial communities from Stordalen Mire near Abisko, Sweden - Palsa_T0_2 | ecosystem: Environmental > Terrestrial > Soil > Palsa > Peat permafrost | place: Sweden: Abisko...
GCGCTGAGCAGCAACTCCAGGATCTCAGGATCCTTCAACGCCATCTTGGGATCTGCCTCGCACGTGGGGAGCCATCCGTGGAAGCCATGACCGTTCGTAAAATCTCGAAAATCTTCTTTGCCTTTGAGCAGTTCGGCGATGGAACTCAGCGTGTTGCCGACCATCCCCGTTAGTGAGCCGGGACGCGCAACATACTTGCAGTTTTCCAGACGTTCAAAGTAGCCGCGCATCTTGGCCGGCCGCCACGAATCGTCGCCGGTGATGTCCGCAATATAATTCCAATCGCTGGCTTGTGGAACCACGGTGATCATCGCGTTGTGTGCCGTGCAGCCGCCCAGAGTGCCGGCGCGTGGATAGAAAATGGCGTCTTTGCCTCGAAACTTTACCGCTTTCGAGTCTTTCGCCTGCTGTGCGTCGTCGCTGTAGTGCCGCACGAAATAATCCCAAGCGCACGCTTTATATTCAGTGGAAAGCCCATGAAAAATGGGAACCTCGTACAGCAGCCTGCCGGATTCATCTTCCGAGCAGGGATCGCCGCCCGCCTCCATCAACAACACGCTGAATCCGGCTTTCGCCAAATTCGCGGCCAGCGGTCCGCCGCCTGCGCCCGATCCAACTATTACGTAATCGAAATCGCCGCTCATAGTGTTTTCAGAAACTCGATGAGGGCGCGTTTCTCATCGTCGCTCAATCCCGGCTCCTCCTTAAACATGCTGGTGCCGAAATAATGTCCCCGGTTGACAATGTAATCCGGACACTTGCTCAAATCCATGAGGGGCTGAACCAGATTCGCAAAGACCTTGCGAGCGTCGTCGTCGCTGGCGTTAGCCGGCAGCGCTTCCAGGTCGTGCTTCAGTCTCAGAACGGTGTCAAGCAATTTAGCATCGTGTCCTACCCGGCCCGCAACGTCGGAATCGTCAGCTAATAGATTTATGTTTGCCAGCAGACTAATCGGCGTGCCGGGCGGAATGGGACCGATCTGCACGCCGCCGTTGCCGAACAGGGCAGGGAAGATCCGCTGTCCAGTGGAAACCAAGCCTGTCAAATTGTCCGGTACATAGCCGGACAAAATCCGCAGATACGATCGCGTTGTGGTGCGGTCCATCTTGCCAAATATTTTGTCGCCCAATACTTCGTCTTTGTCGCGCTTTTCGGGCCACAACATTTGCTCAATCGAATTTTGGAATGAATCCATGCGCGCCGCAACGGACGGGCTCGCGTTGAACTTCCCGACCGAATTGTTGAGCAGAAACGGCGCGGTCGACCAAAGGCTTATCAAAGAAGCGGGACGCGTGTAGCCGCGCCCGCCACCGGGCATCTTGAACTGCTTGGGAGCGCCGGTGACCGGATCATAGATCGTGATCTCGCCCACGGAAGGCAAGTCCTTGTAAGTGTCCGAAGAGAAGTTGTCCCAAATGTTGTCGCGGATCGCATTTGTCGCGAGCGGACTGCAGGCGTTGGTTTGAAGCAGAGTGACGGGAACTCGGAATTCGGCAGCCATGTAGTTGTTGTCGGTAAAATCGGCTGCGCCGGCGATGGCCCGCATCTTGCTTTTGAAATCGTCCGTCTTGGTCCAAGCCCAATACTTGTTCCAACAGGTCAAGTAGTCCTTGCCGGAGCAGCCGCCCGGATCGAGGCCTGGTGCGTTCGCCGGCAATTTGCTCGAATGGCAACGCGCGCATCGTTCCGCGAAGATCATCTTACCCTGGTTCACCACTGCCGGCGACTTGCTGAGATAATCCTGGCCACCGGGAGCGTCTTTGAGTTTGTGCGGCGCGGTGCTCTTCAGGAAGAACAACGCCATGTCGGGAGTTTGAGTCTCGGTAGCTTCCCAAAAGCCGGAATTCTTGCGGGCGACGGAGATTTCAATCGGCGACATCGTTTTTCCGCCAACAATCGGATTGAAGTGCAGAAGCCATTCTTCGCTAAATAGTCCAATGTTGAGGTAGACGCGGTTCAGCGCGCCCAGCGCGCCTACTGAGTCTGAGCCATCTTTCAGCACGCGCGGCGAGTAGGAAGTCGAGGGGGGAACGAAGAGTTGCGACAGCGGTGACGAAGCAGGCACGAAGTCGTTAAATTGCTTGTTATTCAAGCCGCCGCCCGCTAGCGTTTCCTTGCCAAATCGTTTCGCGATTTCGAGCCTGGGGCCAAGCAGGTAAACGGCGTTCATGGTGCGCGGATTGTTGATGTTATCCGCCGACACCAGCGACGTATCTAAGGTCCCTGGCCGCGAGCTGCTGAACAATTGATGGACAAAGTTGGTCTCGTCCGCTTTCCAATCGAAGATACGGCTAATCCAGAAATACTGCGCGCCCACATTCGACGAAAGGTTCTCCCACTTCGGATTTTCGGGGTCCGCCGGCGGCTTCAGGGGGTTCGGACCTACATGGCAAAAACCGCAAGACATGCCGACTCGGTAAGGTTTGATCAGGTCTTTCGATTCGTAGTAGGTGGGATCGTTATAGAAACGCACGGGATCCCACTTCTTCGCTGCGGCGTCATCGAAATCCGGGTTCGGGAAAAGCCGCAAACCAACGATTCCGGTGGCATAGCCGTAGTAAGATCCTGCCGGCAGATTCTTGCCTCGAGCGCCCACCTTCACGCCCGGATACTTCGTTTCGTTTTCGAACGGGTCGGGAGGGCACGACGCGGAACGCTTATCGAGCCACAGCCCAAAACGGTTGGGGTCGGGCCCGGTCGCCTTCTCAAAACAAGGTTCGTTCACTAAGCCGAGATAATCCCAGCGATTATCACGGCTGAATTTCAAGCCGTCATGCGAGGAAAGAGTTTTGAGGAAATCGAGAGCCCCAAAGCTGGAGGCGTTCAACTTGTCCCACAATCTGTCATCGCCGCCCGTCCAGACGATCCAGGTGTTACGCCCCTTGACTTCGTCCGGACTGAGCGCGATAGCGCCGTCCATATCGTGGAAGTAATCTTCATCGGCTGCGGGAAGCGAACTGGCCGGCCGGTTCGCCTGCCGGGCTTCATCCAAAACCGTTCCGGGCTTTGGCTGGTTCCCTCCAACACAGGCTGTAAAAAAGATCAGGGCTGCCACGGTCGCTCCCCCGCACACTGTAACAAGACGGCCTCTCACTTGTCGAATCCCCTCCCTAGCGTTACACGAGTCAAGTGGATCCGAATCGATATTCGTTTCACTTCAGCATCCACTTAGGCTAGAATGATGTCGCACCTGTGGTATGTAAGTCAAGTGGCTCCGGGAGGGATTAAGTATGGCAGATCATAATGACCCGAATTCGGTCAATTCGGCCTTTTCAGATATCGATGTAAGTGCTGCCGATCTTTACGATTTTTTTGGATTTCCGACCAATAGCGAGGCGGGCGCTGAGAAAGTCTATATGGCGCTGACGTTCGCCTCCGTGCCTCAAACGGGCGTGTTCGATAGCGATATTCTTTATCGTGTTCAGATCCATGCAGCACCGCGAGCCGCTTGGCCCGAGGCGGAGGGGCGCGGCATCGAATCCCTGCTGAAATACGTCGATGCGGTGAAAGAAAAGTATCTCGGCAGTTTCAAAGCCTCTGAAATCCGCGTGAACGTGGATACTGCGCAAAGAGCCAGTGTCAAGTTCCTGAATTTCCATCAAACCGGCAACTTTTCCACGACCATCGACACGAATAAGGTATCGGAGATTAAGACGCCCGATGGCCATGTGATCAAGGCGTTCATTGGCGGCCGGGAAGAAGCCTTTTTTAACGATTTAACCGGTTTCTTCCGGTCGATCAACTATGCGCCGCAGTTCTATCATGTGCCGCATACGATGCTCGACGGGCGCGAACTCCCCATTCCAAAGACCTTGCTGGAATTGGAGGGGAACGATCTATTCAATTTCAATCCTGCCGAGCCCGAGGTCGGTTACAGCCAAAAGAAGAATATGCCGCCCGGCCCGTATAGCTGGAGTGGCAACAAATACAAGAAAGACGATAAAGGCAATTTCCGCTTTGTATATACGGGCAACGATTCACGCAAGGGCCTCAACTCGAATGCGATTGTGTTTGAAATTCCGCTGGCCTTTCTCACTGCCGCTCCCGCGCAAGACCGCATCGTCAATTGTTGGGGCGAGAGTTGGGTGTTGAAAGCGTCGAAGAAAGTCCCAGGTATTCCGGATCATCCCGTATTGTCGGAAAATCCCATCGCTCTGCTGCGCAACTTCAATCAGGATGAGGAGCTCAAGAGCTACAAGTTGGTGGATACCGACGGCCAACCATTCGCCGACGCCGCGCTGAGCGAGCGCGAAGACAGCCGGCAAATGGGCGCGAATAATTTCTGGCTGGCGCCGACATTCGTGAAACGGCTGGCGCATCTGGGCTGGGGATTTGGCCCGTCGATCAGCGCGCTCGGGCTGAAGACTTCGTTCAATCACGATAACTCGCCGATTTCGATTCATAAAACGTACAGCAATGTATTTGAGGCGTTTCCCCGAGTTGCCAAGACGTTGTTCCAGCCGTTGAACATGCCGGACGATTCCTGGAATCCGAAATGTCTCAATATCCCGTTGCGGAGGGCGTTCGAGGTGTTCGTACCTAACGTCTGCGCCATCGACGTGGATACCACGGGAACATGGCCGTTCGGCCGCAGATTGGAAGATCAGGTAGCTACGCGCTTCCTCGCGCTGTTCCTGGATATGGAAGCCGAGCTGAATGGCAAAAAGTATCACATCGAGCTATTGAACGATCAAGCGATGTGGGATTCGGCTCCCATCGAACCGAAAACTCCACCCAATCCGCTCAGGAACGACAAGGAGTTTTTGAAGGAGTTCCCCTATCTTGCCGAGCCTTGGCCACCACGCAGTTGATTTGCGGCGTGTTGAAGCGGATATCGCCGAACTTGAGAAGACCGCCTTTCTCGAGCCGCTGCAACATGCAGAAGTTGCGCGTTATCTTTACCGCTTGTATGCGCGGAGCGCGCTGAACGGCGATCTGAAAGAACTCCGGCCATTAGAGCGGTTGATTAACCGTGCGATAGAGTGCTTGGGACCGCGGGAAGACATTTGCCTGTTAAAAGCGAATCTTGATTTCAAATTGCACCGGCTAGCGGAAACCAAGCGCGATCTGAGTCTGGTTCCCGCGCTAAAAGACAGACGGGAAGGACGGGTAATTCTTGCGGATGTCGCTTTTCAGGAAGGCCGGTATCAAGCAGCGCGCGTAGCACTGGAAGCGCTGACCGAGGAGGACCAAACCTGGGACGTGCTGGCACGCCTCGCTCATTTGGAAGCTAAGATGGGCGATGCCGCCCTAGCCGACGAATTGTATACGCGCGCTGAAGACGACATTACGGCGAAGGAGATGCGCGCATTCGCGTGGGTCCAGTTGCAGCGCGGTTTGTTAGATCTGTCACGCGGCCGGCTAGACGACGCACTCGCGCATTACGACGTTGCGGATCGAGCTTACACCGGCTACTGGGTTACTGAAGAGCATGTTGGCGATGCGCTCGAAAGCCCTTCGCACTACGAACGCGTACTCGAGCAGGTGGATAAGCCGGAACTGGCGCAGAAACTTGGGGGGCTTTATGCCAAAGCCGGCAATGAAAGCCGTGCTCAACAATTATTCACGCGCGCACTGAGCGGCTATTTGGACTCGGCCGAGCGAGGCGAGGTTCACTATTACCATCACCTCACCGAATATTTTGCAGACGTGGCTCACGACGGAGAGGAAGCCGTGAAGTGGGCTCGCAAAGATATCGAATTGCGCGACAATTTCAATACGCAAACTGCTCTCGCCTGGGCGCTCCATTGCTCGGGGCAGAGCGCCGCAAGCGTACCTTATATCGAGCGCGCGATTGAATCCGGCGTGAAGGACGCCGCCATTTTCAGCAAGGCCGCCATCATTCTGGAAGCAGCCGGGCTTCGCAGCAAAGCACACGAGTACGAACATCGGGCTGCGCACCTGAACCCGCTGCGCCTGCATGTTCACGCTCATTGAAAGCCCCGATTTCCAATCGGCGCGCAGGATGCCATCCTGCCCCACGAATGGTAGGGGTGGCAGGACTCGAACCTGCTACCCCCGACTTAGAAGGTCGGTGCTCTATCCAGATGAGCTACACCCCCAGGTGGGACTTTTTCATTTTATGCTTACGATGCGGTCGCCGCTTTATTCGGGTATTTCGAAGGGTTTAGTTAGCAACGCTTCCTTGCGGTCGCGGCTCTGAAAGCCACTAGGGCATTGTTGACCAATAACGTTCCATATAGGAGGCGGCTGGAAAGCCGCCTCGCAGAGCCATGAGGACAGCCAAGAATGGCCGCCCTCCGAGTGCCGAGGCCGTAAGGTTTCCTGACGATCTACTCGATGACCAGCATCAAATCGCGCGCCTCTACGGCATCTTTAACCTTCACGCAAATCTCTTTCACGGTCCCGCCCGCCGGTGCGTAAATCGTCGTCTGCATTTTCATCGCTTCCAAAACGAGCAGCCGGTCTCCTTTGGTCACCTGTTCCCCCGCCCCCACGTGCAGCAGCGTCACCACGCCTGGAATCGGAGCACTCACCTCGCCCGCCTTCGCCGCATCGGCTTTACGTTTGGCCGATACTTCCTCCCGAATGGATCGGTCCCGAACTTCCACTTCTCTGGGTTGCCCATTCAATTCGAAGAATAGTGTGCGCATTCCGTCCGGACGTGGATCGCCGATTGTCAAGAGCCGTATAATCAGTGTCTTACCTGGCTCTAGTTCAATCGTCACTTCTTCGCGCTGGTCCAGCCCGTAAAAGAAGGCCGGGGTCGGCAGAACCTCCAATTCTCCATAGCGCGCCCGCGCTCCCGCAAAACTTTCGAAAACTTCTGGATACATCAGATAACTCAGCAGATCCGTCTTGGCTTCCGCCCCCGTTTTCTCTTTCATTTTGGCGGCGGCCTGCGCAAAATCGATCGGGGCCAAAGCTTCCCCTGGCCTTCCGGTGATCGGCGTCTTGCCCTGCAAAACCACGCTCTGCAACTTCGCCGGCCAACCACCTTCCGGCTGTCCTAGCGATCCCATAAACATATCCGTCACCGAATTAGGCAACGTCAACTGACGATCCGCCGGCAGATTCTCCAGATCCTTCACGGTCATCCCATGGCTCAACAAATAGAGCGCCAGATCCCCCACCACTTTGCTCGACGGTGTCACCTTCACAATGTCGCCAAACGCAAAATTGACATCGGCGTAGGTGCGCGCCACTTCCGGCCAGCGCCCGCCCAAGCCCATGGCTTCCGCCTGCGCTTTCAAATTGGTGTACTGGCCGCCGGGCATTTCGTGTATGTATACTTCGGCCGTGCCGGTTTTCGGCGCTTCGTCGAACGGCGCATAGTAGGTTCGAACCGTCTCCCAATAATCGGAGCACTTGTTCAAAGCGTCAAAGTTCAGGCTGGTTGCCCGTTCCGTGTGCGCCAGCGCCGCCACAATGGAATTCAGATTAGGCTGACTGGTCGTGCCGCTCATGGAGGAGATGGCCGCGTCCGCGATATGCACGCCTGCTTCCGAGGCTTTGAGAATGGTCGCCGCGTTGATGCCGCTCGTATCGTGCGTATGAAGATGAAGGGGCAGCGCTATTTCCTCACGCAAAGCTTTAACTAATTGGAACGCCGCATAGGGCCGCAGCAATCCGGCCATGTCTTTGATCGCCAGGCTATGCGCGCCCATCGTCTGCAGCTCTTTGGCCAGCCGCACATAGTATTGCAGCGAATATTTGCTGCGCTTCGGATCCAATATGTCGCCCGTGTAGCAAATGGCCGCTTCGCAGATGCGTCCGGTCTTCAGGGTCGCTTCAACGGCGACTTTCATATTGGGCAGCCAATTCAATGAATCGAAAATGCGGAAAATGTCTATGCCTTGCGCGGCGGCTTCCACAATGAAAGCACTCACCGCGTTGTCTGGGTAAGCGGTGTAGCCCACCGCGTTTGAAGCGCGCAGCAACATTTGAAAACAGATGTTCGGTATGCGCGTCCGCAATTCCGCCAGCCGCTTCCACGGATCTTCGAGCAGGAACCGCATGGCTACGTCAAAGGTGGCGCCACCCCACATCTCCAGGCTGTAAAGTTGAGGTAATTCTTTAGCTACGTAATCGGCAATTTGCAGCAAATCATACGAACGGACGCGCGTGGCCATCAGGCTTTGATGCGCATCGCGAAAGGTCGTGTCCGTCAGCAACAAGCCTTTTTGCGAACGGCTCCATTCCGCGAACTTCTGTGGCCCCACCCGATCCAGAATCTGCCGCGTTCCTTCCGGCGTAATCTGCACCGTCGAACGCGGTATGGGAGCTGGACGCATCACGGCGGGCTTCGGCCGGCCCGCGACTTCCGGATTGCCGTTCACCGTTACTTCAGCCAGATAGCTGAGCAGCTTGGTCGCCCGGTCGCGCCGCGCCACGAATTCGAACAGTGCCGGCGTTTCGTCCAGAAAGGAAGTGGTAGCGGCACCGCTTTGAAACGTGGGATGATTCACCACATTTTCCAGAAACGGGATATTCGTCTTCACACCGCGAATGCGGAACTCGCGCAAAGCCCGATCCATGCGCTGGCAGGCGTGTGGAAACTTGCTGCCCCAGGCTGTCACCTTCACCAGCAGGGAATCGTAATAGGGAGAAATCACCGCGCCCCCGTAGGCCGACGCGGCGTCAAGCCGGATGCCAAATCCGGCGGGTGAACGGTAGGTGTGGATCTTACCGTAGTCCGGTACGAATTGATTGCCGGGGTCCTCCGTTGTGACGCGGCATTGCAAAGCGGTTCCATGCAACGGAATCGCGTCTTGCTGCGGTATGCCAATTTCCGGCCCATGCAGGCTCAAGCCTTGGGCGATTTGGATCTGCGCGCGGACAATGTCGATGCCCGTTACCACTTCGGTGACCGTATGCTCCACCTGCACGCGTGGATTCACTTCAATGAAATACCATTCGAACGAATCTGCGTCCACCAAAAATTCAACCGTGCCGGCGTTGTAGTAATTTACACTCCGGGCCAGTTTCACGGCCGCCGCGCATAGTTGGGTGCGCACTTTTTCGGGCAAGCCGATGGCGGGCGCGATCTCCACCACTTTCTGGTGTCGCCGCTGCACCGAACAATCGCGTTCGTAAAGGTGTACGGTATTGCCTTGCGCATCGCCTAGAATTTGCACTTCCACATGCTTTGCCCGGCGAATGTAGCGTTCCAAAAACACCGCTGCATTTCCGAAGGCCGCACCTGCTTCCTGGCTCGCCTCCGCCAGCTTGGCTTTGAGCGAGAAGCGCGAGGTGACGACACGCATACCGCGCCCGCCGCCCCCAAACGCCGCCTTGATAATGAGCGGAAATCCAATCTCTTTTGCCGCCGCTTCCGCATCGCCTTCAATTGCCGCAGTACCCGGAACAACCGAAATGCCCGCAGCTTGTGCCAGTTTCCTGGCGGCGGTTTTGTCCCCTAACTTTTCAAGCAACTCGGCGCTCGGCCCAATAAAGGTAATGCCCGCTTTCTGGCATGCCCTGGGCAGCGCTGGATTTTCAGCCAGGAAACCGTAGCCTGGATGAATCGCATCCACGTTCTTTTCTTTAGCCAGCTCAATAATGGCGTCAATATCGAGATACGCTTGAACTGGCCCTTTGCCTTGCCCAATGAGGTAAGCTTCATCGGCCTTGAACCGATGCAGACTAAGGCGGTCTTCTTGCGAATAGACGGCTACTGTGGTGAGGCCGAGTTCTGTGGCGGCGCGAAAAATGCGTGTGGCGATTTCGCCGCGGTTCAATGCTAATAGTTTTTTCAACACCCAAACTTAGCATGAATCGAGGGTTGAGAGGCAGCCCGATTTACGATAGGTCGCGATAGTTCGATGACCCAACCCGGATTTGACAGAATGACGATGTACTTCGTTTAGGAGGACCGCCTTTGTTTAACCAAGATTTGACCCGGCGCGCTTTCATCGGCGCGGCCATAGCTGCTCCTTTGGCAAGCCGAGCCGCGAGCGAAGATTGGATAGATCTGTTCGATGGCAGGAGCTTGAGCGGTTGGCGTCCGAGTGAAAACAAAGGTTCGTGGACCGTCGTCGATGGTCAACTTGCCGCCGATGGGCCGCGTTCACACCTGTTCTACACGGGGCCAGTACATGGGGCGGACTTTAAGAATTTCGAAATCGAAGTGGAAGCGACGACCAAGCCCGAGTGCAATTCGGGTGTCTACTTCCACACCCAATACCAGGAAACCGGCTTCCCCGAAAAAGGCTTCGAAATTCAAATCAACAACACGGCCAAGGGTGACGGCGGATATTTGGAGCGAAAGAAAACTGCGTCGCTCTATGGCCTACGGAACATGTACAAGCAGCTAGTCCCCGATGAAAAGCCATTCCAAATTCGTGCAGCGGTGCGCGGCAAGAATGTGCAGATCCGTCTCAATGGTCAACTAGTGGTGGATTACGTCGAGCCCACTCCTCCGGTGATTCCTATTGGCGGAGAGAAACAGCGTTTCCTGGACCATGGCACCTTTGCGCTGCAATGCCACAACGATGGCTCGAAAGCGTTTTTCCGCAGTGTTCGCGTACGCCCCTTGTCCGACGATCTCCCGGCTTACACTGGGCCGCCCCCGGTGGTCGATGAAGTCTACCGCAATATCATCA
>Ga0302325_10033269_pt1 | contig 10565 bp, 7 predicted proteins | sample Palsa_T0_2_FD_201948 | JGI IMG/M metagenome (GOLD analysis project Ga0302325, IMG submission 201948) | Peat permafrost microbial communities from Stordalen Mire near Abisko, Sweden - Palsa_T0_2 | ecosystem: Environmental > Terrestrial > Soil > Palsa > Peat permafrost | place: Sweden: Abisko...
CTCTTTCGAATCGTAGCCAATCCGCTTGAGCGCGCGCGGCACCGTGTTGTTGACGATCTTGAGCATGCCGCCGCCGACCAGCTTCTTGTACTTGATGAGAGCGATATCGGGCTCGATGCCGGTGGTGTCGCAGTCCATCATGAAGGCGATCGTGCCAGTCGGTGCGATAACGGTCGCCTGCGAATTGCGGTAGCCCGCGCTCTGACCGACGCGCAGGGCGTCGTCCCACGCCTCGCGCGCCGCGCGCAGCATGTCGAGCGGAACCAGCGCCGTGTCGAGCTTGTAGGCGTAGCCGCGATGGCGCTCGATAACCTTGAGCATCGGCTCGCGATTGGGCGCGTAACCCGCAAACGGGCCGAGCGCCGACGCGATCCGCGCCGACTGCAGATAGGCCTCGCCGGTCATCAGCGCCGTGATTGCGGCCGCATAGCCGCGGCCCTGGTCCGAATCGTAAGGCATGCCAAGTGCCATCAGCAGCGCGCCCAGATTCGCATAGCCGAGTCCGAGTTCGCGGAAGTCGCGCGCGTTCTTGGTGATCTCCTCGGTCGGATACGATGAATTATCGACCAGGATTTCCTGCGCCGTGATCATCACGTCGACCGCATGGCGGAAGGCGCGGACGTCGAACTCGCCGCGATCATCGATGAACTTCAAGAGGTTGAGCGAGGCGAGATTGCACGCCGAGTTATCCAGATGCATGTACTCGCTGCACGGATTCGACGCGTTGATCCGTCCGCTGGCCGGGCAGGTGTGCCACAGGTTGATCGTCGTGTCGAACTGCATGCCGGGGTCGCCGCATAGGTGCGCCGCCTCGGAAATCAGGCGCAGGATATCGCGCGCGCCGTACTCGCCGGCCGGCTGATTGGTCTTGACGAAATGAGTCTGCCACTTGCCGTCGGCCATCACCGCGTCCATGAAATCGTCGGACACGCGGACCGAATTGTTGGCGTTCTGAAAGAAGACCGAGCCGTAGGCGGGACCGTCGAGCGACGAATCATAGCCCGCATCGATCAGCGCCCAGGCCTTTTTCTCCTCTTCCTGCTTGCACTTGATGAAGTCGACGATATCGGGGTGATCGACGTTGAGGACGACCATCTTGGCCGCCCGCCGGGTCTTGCCGCCCGACTTGATCACGCCGGCCGAAGCGTCAGCCGCCTTCATGAACGACAGCGGGCCCGAAGCGGTGCCGCCCGCCGACAGCTTCTCGCGGCATGAGCGCACCGCCGACAGATTGACACCCGCTCCCGAACCGCCTTTGAAGATCATTCCTTCGTTGCGGTACCAGTTGAGGATCGAGTCCATGTTGTCCTCGACCTTCAGGATGAAGCAGGCCGAGCATTGCGGACGCGGCTCGATACCGACGTTGAAATAGACCGGGCTGTTGAACGCGGCATTCTGATGGAGCAGCAGATGGATCAGCTCGGCGCGGAAGGTGTCGCGCTCGCCGTCGTTGACGAAATAGCCGCCGCGCTCGCCCCATCCGGTGATCGTATCGACGACGCGCAGGATGAGCTGGCGGACGCTGGTCTCGCGCCGCGGCGTGCCGAGCGGGCCGCGGAAGTATTTCGAGACGACGACGTTGGTGGCCGTCTGCGACCAGGTGCGGGGCACTTCGACGTCGGTCTGCTCGAAAACGACGCGGCCGTCCTCGCCGGTGATCACGGCCGCCCGCCGCTCCCATTCGACCTGGGCGAACGGATCGACGCCCGGTTCCGTAAAGAACCGCTCGAGGCGTATTCCACCGGCGGAGGCCGGCGCCTTGGCCATTTCGGCTATTTTCTTGTCAACTTCCGCCATGTTACCTATTCCCCCGCCACCGCATCCACCACCCAGCCACAGCCCAACGATTCTCCATTGCCGGCTCCATTTCCGGCCCGTTCTGACGCCGAAACGACCGTTTTACGGCCCTCTTTCCGGAGCCCGTCGCTCGCAAACGTCATACTGAATGGGTACATCGAAGGACTCTTTTACTCCCGCATTACGCCCAGCTTTATTCCCACGAACCGTGGGGGTTGTCAAGCCGCTTACCCCTATATCTTGTGTGTATAGGGTGTGGAGAACCCATATATAAGCCTGTTGACACTTGAAGGCAATCCCTTCGCCGAATAAGAAATCCCAACTTTTACTTAATTATTAAATTAGTTTGTTTCATCTGATTTGGATGCTGATTTGGCGGTCCGCAGGCTAAAGCGCTAAGCTCGGCGCCGATGGCACACGGACCACGCCGCAAGGCTCCCGAGGCGCTCGGCAGCGCGCTGAGACCGCTTATCGACCGGCTCGACGGCGGCGGCAATTTCGGTATCGTGCGGGTGGCGCGGGCATGGCCGGAAATCGTCGGCGAGGCGATCGCGCGCCGGACCGAGGTCAGCACGTTGCGATTCCATACCGCGACCGTCAAGGTTTCTTCGGCGATGTGGATTCAGGAGCTGAATCTTTTGCGCGGTCAGATTCTGCCGCGCCTGCAGGCCGTGGTCGGCGCCGACGTGGTGCGCGATATCCGCTTCGTCAAGGGCGCTCTCACCCGGCGCGATCGGCCGAAGCTCAAGGCCGTCGCGCGGCCGACGCGGCGCACGTTCGAGCTGCCCGAGATGCGCGACCCGGAGCTCAAACGCGCGTTCGAACGGCTGATCGAAGCATGGGGCCGCTCCCCGCGCTGAACGGCATCCGCGCCGCGCAACCGCGCAAGCTACGGTCTATTGGTCGATATAGCGGACACGAAGAATCGGGGCGGATACTCGAAGGCTGCGACGACCAAGCGAATCGCGACCAGCACCGCGAGGAATACGAGCCCGCCTAACAGGAACTGCTTAATCACGTCCACCCTGCGCGCGTCGTGGCGTGTCGTTCCTTCTGCGGAAAAGTGGATGCGGCAAGGATAGTCGTCCCGAGCGGGACGGCGGAATCGGTGGCGTCAGGAACCGACGGCTACCATTGCTGCTCTTGCAGCTTCTGATCGACTTCGCGCATCTTCATCAGCCGTTCGTAGGTCGGAATGTTGTCCTTGTCGCGTTCCGCCGCCACCTGCTCGCTGTGAACGCTCGGCAGCTCGCCATTGATCTTTGCCAGCGCCTCTTCCGCCAGCCGCCGGACCATCTGGCTCTTGTCATTCGCCACGATGTTGGTGAGAACATCGGCCGCCTTCGGACTGCCAATCTCGCCCAGCGCGAAGACTGCCGTGCCGCGGCTCTGTTCGTCGTCGGATTCGTCAAGGTACTGCATCACGGGCAGCACGCCCTGCTGATCGCCGATCCGGCCAAGCGCCGCGACCAGGTGCAGGCGTACGATCGGCGGCGTGTCGCGCAGAAAAAGTTCCTGCGACATGGGAATCGTGGCGTCGGTGAACTGATGAGCGCCTAGAATGTCGATCGCTTTGATTTTTACGCGTATATCGGGGTCGACCATGCCGCGCATCAGGAGCGCGTTGGCGTCGGGCGTGTTGATCAATTCGAGCTCGTCGAGGGCCGCCACGCGGACCCGTGGATCGATATCGTCCATATGCTTTCTGACGTCATCGACGGATTCAGTGGAGGACTTCGAATGCGGCTGCTGCGTCGCACGAGCGGCCTGACCAAATATCGACGACGACATCGCTGAGCCGTCGGTGCCGAAGGACTGTGCCCGCGCAGGATGGGGCGCCGCCGCTCCCAGGGCCATCGCCGTCGCCGCCACCATCAGCCAACCGCCCCTGGGCATATGCTGCGCCTTAATCATCGGACAAAATGATGGGTCAAAGTGATCGCGAAAGCAAGCATAATCGTCGGGCGCAAACGACGGATATCAGGCTGGATAGCGCTAATCAGCGCCTTTTTTGCTTTTATTATCGCGGTCGCCGCGGTCCCTGCGATCCCGATGTTCGATGCGGATGTCGCGCTGGCCGCTGACACTCCGTCGGCCGATTCGACACCGAGCGTCGCGGGCGATTCGACGCCGAATCCGGCTGGCGACACTGCGCGGCCGTCTCATCCGAAGATCAAATCGTTGCCCGCCGACGTCAAGCTGCCCAACTATGCGCCCGGGCCGATGCCCTTCCGCGACGGCGAGCGCCTGACCTTTCAGGCGTCGTGGTTGGGAATCCCGGCGGCCGACGCTCAGATCGTGTTGCATCAGGATCCGCACAATCCCGATCTGTGGACCGCCGAAGCCTGGATCAATACCAATCGCGCCGTCGACCTCGTGTACAAGATGCGCGACTACCTGCGTGAAGACTTCAGTCGCGGCGACTTCGCCCCGCATACGATGTATGTGCGCCAGCACGAGGCGAATCGGCGCGACGAGTTCACCGTCACATTCGATCGATCGAACCAGCTCGTCACGATGCGCAAAGTCGGGCCGCGCGGCGTCAGGATTCAGCAGTTCCGCGCGACCAATCCGTGGGGGATGGCTTCGGGCGCCGCGATGGCGCTGTCGCAGCCGCTGACGGACGGCAGCTCGTTCATCTTCGATGTCTTCAGCGCGACCAGCCGCTACGTACTGGACTTTGCCGTCACCGGGCACGAGCATCTCGACACGGCAGTCGGCCCCTTCGAAGCCGTCAAAATCGAGCCGTCGGTGGTCTGGATGAGCGACAAATCGATGCGCGATTGGGCCCGCGAGACGATCGTATGGATCTCGGCGGACTCACGGCGCTTGCCGCTGCGGATCGACGCGGCCATCTTTATCGGCACGGTGCGGGTCGATCTGGTGAAGGTCGAAGAGCCGGGAAAGCCCGATCTGCCTCTGCCAGCGGCGCCCGCACCATCGGCAGCGGAACAACCTTCATCTGCGTCGGGTTCTGCGGGCGATGGCAAATGATCCAAGTCGGCCGGGGCTGTTTTCCTCGATAGGTGCCCTGAAGACCGCGGTTTAAGTAGATTGGTTAATGGGCCCCATTAGAAAGTTTGTGTTTCACGTGAAACATTTTGGGACGCTACAACATTCCGGCACGCTGCGAATCGATCTGTCTGACTGATCTGTACCCTCTCCCTCATGGGAGAGGTCGTGCCGAAGGGTCTTCTGACCCTGAGGCGCGGGTCAGGGTCCTATGGTATGGCGATCGTGAGAAGATACTGAGATGACCACCTTCTGGATCGGCGTTGCCAGCCGCGATCATGTCCTCGCCGGAGTCGAGGGCGGGTTTTGTCAGCTCAACCATGGCAAGTCTGCGCCGCTTGGGCGGATCAAGCCTGGCGATCGCATCGTTTACTATTCGCCGCGTGAGCAGATGAGAGCTGGCGCGACCGTACAGGCCTTTACGGCGATCGGCGAGATCCTCGACGGCGAGCCGCGGCTTGCGCTGATGCCGGGCGGCTTTACCCCATACCGACGTGACGTGCGGTTCTATACCGCAACCGAGGCGCCGATAGCTCCGCTGTTGCCACTACTGTCGTTCACCCGCGGCAGATCGTCGTGGGGGATCGCCTTCCGGCGCGGCTCCTTCAAGATCGAACGTGACGACTACCTAACGATCGCGCGCGCGATGGGCGTCGTCGACGACGCCAACATCTGAGGCAAATCTTAACCCTCTCCCTCATGGGAGAGGTCGTGCCGAAGGGTCTCGACCCTGAGGCGCGGGTGAGGGTGCTGTGGCGAAAGCTGACTGCCTTCGCGCGACTGCTTGCCGCAATTCCCATCGTATCTGACTCGGTGTCGCACCGACTCGGCGCCCTATCTCTATTGGCTGCCGTTTGTGGCAAGATCTCGATGACCACATAGCCATAAAAAAGAGGCGGGGGCGGTGCGATGGCGCAGGATATCAAGGGCAAGGCGCTGGACCTGGCGCTCAGTCAGATCGAAAAACAGTTCGGCCGCGGATCGATCATGAAGCTTGGCGAGCAGGCGATCTCGGCAGATATTTCGGTTATTCCAACCGGATCGCTGGGGCTCGACCTGGCGCTCGGCGTCGGCGGAATGCCGCGCGGACGTGTCGTCGAAATCTACGGTCCGGAGTCATCGGGCAAGACCACGCTCGCGCTCGAATGTATCGCGGAGGCGCAGAAGCTCGGCGGTATCGGCGCTTTTATCGACGCCGAACACGCGCTCGACGCCGCCTATGCGCGCAAGCTCGGCGTCAAGGTAGAGGATCTGCTCATCTCGCAGCCGGACAACGGCGAGCAGGCGCTCGAGATAACCGAAACGCTGGTGCAGTCGGGCGCGATCGACGTCCTCGTGATCGACTCCGTCGCGGCGCTGGTGCCGCGCGCCGAGATCGAAGGTGAGATGGGCGAGCCGCAGATGGGCCTGCAGGCGCGACTGATGTCGCAGGCGCTGCGCAAGCTCACGTCGATCATCGCGCGTTCGCGTACCGTGGTTATTTTCATCAACCAGATCCGGATGAAGATCGGCGTGATGTTCGGCAATCCGGAAACCACCACCGGCGGCAATGCGCTGAAATTTTATTCGTCGGTGCGGATCGATATCCGGCGTATCGGCACGATTAAAAACGGCACCGAAGTTATCGGCTCGCGGACCAAGGTCAAGGTGGTCAAGAACAAGGTCGCGCCGCCGTTTCGCGAGGCTGAGTTCGACATTCTCTACGGCTCGGGTATCTCGAAAGAGGGCGAGCTGGTCGATATGGCGGCGGAGCATAATATCGTCGAGAAGCTCGGCGCCTGGTATTCGTACGGCGGCGAACGGATCGGCCAGGGGCGCGAAAATGCGCGCGACTTTCTGCGGGCGAATCACGACGTTGCCGATGAGATCGAGGCCAAGGTGCGCGCCAAGTTGAGCGCGCGCGTCGGACCTGGCGTCCCGCCCGTCGAGCTCACCGGCGAAGACGAGGCCGAGGAAGAACCGCCCGCCGCCCCCAAACGCAAGTAACGCCCATAACCGCGCCGGGCGATATTAGGCGCGGCCGTTTCCTCAGTTACGTCCCGATGCGTTAGACTATCTTTCCTGATGCGTTGGACCACTGACCACGTTCGCGAAACTTTCCTCGATTTCTTTCGCGAACGCTTACATAAAATCGTCCCGTCCGCGTCGCTGATCCCCAAGGGCGACCCGACCCTGCTCTTCGTCAACGCCGGCATGGTGCCGTTCAAGGACTACTTCCTCGGTATCCGGACGGCCACCGATCGCCGCGTCGCCGATTGCCAGAAATGCCTGCGAATCTCCGGCAAGCACAACGACCTCGAAGCGGTCGGCCGCGACGGCTATCACCATACGTTCTTCGAGATGCTCGGCAACTGGTCGTTCGGCGACTACTACAAGCGCGAGGCGATCGAGTTCCATTGGAACCTGATCACCGGCGTCTGGGGAATCCCGGCCGACAAGCTCTATGCGACCGTTTACAAAGACGACGAAGAGGCCGAACAGGCCTGGCTCGATCTCAAGTTCTTGCCGCCCGAGCGGGTGATGCGCTTCGGCGAGAAGGACAATTTCTGGGAGATGGGCGAGACCGGTCCGTGCGGGCCGTGCTCGGAGATTCATATCGATCGGGGCGAAGCGGCGGCAAGTCTGTGCGGCCATCGCGGCGCGCCGTGCGGCGTCAACGTCGACGGATGCGCCCGTTTTATCGAGCTCGGCAACCTGGTCTTTATCCAGTACGACCGCGACTCGTCGGGCAAGCTGAATCCGCTGCCGATGAAACACGTCGATACCGGCACGGGGCTCGAACGCGTCGCGGCGGTGCTCCAGAGTCTCGAGACCGGCAAGCTGCTCGGCAACTACGAGACCGACGTTTTCCAAAAGATCATTAAAAAAACCGAAGCGTATGCCGAGCCAGGCTCCGGCTCGCCATATGGAAGCTCCGAAAATACCGATATCTCATATCGGGCGATCGCCGATCACGCGCGCGCCGCTACGTTTCTGATTGCCGACGGTATCGTTCCGGGCAATTCCGATCGCGGATACGTTCTGCGCCGCTTGATTCGGCGCGCGGTCCGCCATGGCCGCCGACTCGGAACGACGCCGGGCTTTCTTGGCGCGGTTTGCAGTTCGGCGGTAATCGACGCGATGGGCAATGCATATCCGGAGCTGATTGCGCAGCGCAAAAAAATCGGCGGCGAGATACAGGCCGAAGAGGCGCGCTTCGCCGTAACGCTCGATCGCGGACTCGAGCTGATCAACGAATGGCGCGAGCGCCAGCGGACGATCAAGAGCAATAGTTTTCCCGGCGAGGTCGCCTTCCAGCTTCACGACACCTATGGGTTTCCGCTCGATCTGACGCAGGACATCCTGCGCGACGACGGACTCGAAGTGGACGTCGCCGAGTTCGATCGCCTGATGACCGAGCAGCGCGAGCGCGCCCGCGCCGCCCGCAAGGACGACTCCGCCGCGCCGGATCTGATACTCGGCAATGGCGGGCAAGCCCCATCACGCTTCGTCGGCTATCACGATCTGGGCGCACAATCCGAAATCGTTGCGAGCCGCCTCCATGGTACCGATGATGGTGCGGATACGATCGCCGTGGCGACTGCCGAGACTCCTTTCTACCCGGAAGGCGGCGGCCAGGTTGGCGACCGCGGCGTGATCGAAGCCGAGACCGGCGGCGTCCTTGAGATTACCGACACCCGCAAGTCGGGCGCCTCGATCGTCCACGTCGGCAAGCTGCTCAGTGGCGACGCCGCCGAATTCGAGCCGGGCCGGCGCGTGACGCTGAAAGTCGATCGCGACCGGCGCACGGCCGCGATGCTCAACCATTCGGCGACCCATATTCTGCACTACGCGCTGCGCGAGTTCCTCGGCACCGGTGTCCATCAGGCGGGCTCGCTGGTCGCGCCCGGCCGCCTGCGTTTCGACTTCGCCCACAACGGTCCGGTCGGCGCGGAAAAGCTCGGCGCTATCGAAGAAGAGGTCAACGCGCGGATTCGTGAGAACGCGCCCGTTTCGTTCGACGAGATGGCCTACGACGACGCGATCAAGGCCGGCGCGCTGGCGTTCTTCGGCGACAAGTACGGCGACCGCGTCCGCGTAATCCGGATGGGCGACTTTTCCGTTGAGCTGTGCGGAGGGACCCATATCAGCCGCACCGGCGATGTCGGCCTGTTCAAGCTGGAGGCCGAGTCGGGTATCGCGGCAGGCGTGCGGCGAATCGAAGCGGTGACCGGACTGGGGGCGCTCGATTCAATCCGGCGGCGCGAAAAAATTCTCGATCAGATAGGCGGCCAGCTGGGCGCGCGCGACGAAGCGGCGCTCGAACGACTCGAAAAAATTCTTGCACGCGAAAAAGATCTCGAAAAGAAATTGCGCGCGCTGGAGCAGAAACTGGTTTCGGGCGCGGCGACCGGCAACGGCGCCGACGAGCAGATTCGAGATCACGGCGGGCTCAAGATTGTCACCCGCCGCGTCGCTGGTATCGATGCCAAGGCCCTGCGCGAGCTGGCCGATCGGATGCGCCAGAAGCACGGCTCGGCGGTCGTCGCGATAGGTTCCGACCTCGGCGACGACAAGGTCGCGCTGGTGGTCGCCGTAACGGCCGACCTGGCGGGGCGGGTCAAGGCCGGCGACGTGATTCGCAAAATTGCGCCGATTATCGGAGGCTCCGGCGGCGGCAAGTCGGACTTCGCGCAGGCCGGCGGTCGCGACCCGGGCAAGCTCGACGCGGCCCTGGCGGCGGTGGCCGAGGCGATCGCGTAATCCGGAATTAATCGATGGCACTTAAACCGGGGCACAAAAAGGATTAGGATTGGCACGCGCTCGGGGCAAACCACCAGCGCAAGTAACCAGCGGATGACAAGCGCCACAATTTCGCAGCCGACTACCGACGACGCAGTCGAACTCCATTTCGACGACCAGAAACTTTTTACTGACCTGCTAGGCGAGCACGACGCTCATCTGCGGACGATCGAAAATGCGCTCGGCGTGCGAATCGGCGCCAACGGCTTGTCGCTCAGAATCTCCGGCGGCCACGACGAGCAGGCGCTCGCCGGCAAGCTGCTGGGTGATCTCTACGAGCTGCTCAAGCGCGACTATCCGATCTATCCAAGCGACGTCGAGTACTCGATTCGAATCCTGCGCGGCAATCGCAACGCCGACCTCCGCGATATCTTTCTCGACACGATCTATGTATCGGCGCATAAGCGGATAATTTCGCCCAAGAGCGTCAATCAGAAGATCTATATCGACGCGATCCGCAAGTACGACATCGTGTTTGGAATCGGTCCCGCGGGCACCGGCAAGACTTACCTCGCGATGGCGATGGCGCTGGCGGCGCTGATGAAAAACCAGGTCGCCCGGATGGTGCTGTGCCGCCCGGCGGTCGAAGCCGGTGAGAAGCTCGGCTTCCTGCCCGGCGATCTCGCGGAAAAAGTTAATCCGTACTTGCGGCCGCTCTATGACGCGCTGCACGACATGGTCGATTTCGATCGCGCGCGCCGGATGATCGAGCGCGGCACGATCGAAGTCGCGCCGCTGGCCTTTATGCGCGGCCGCACGCTCAACGACTCGTTCATCATCCTCGACGAAGCTCAGAACACGACCTCCGAACAGATGAAGATGTTCCTCACCCGGCTCGGCTACAACTCGAAGGCGGTCATCACCGGCGACGTGACGCAGATCGATCTGCCCAGCGGCAAGCTGTCGGGTCTCAAGGAGGCGCGCACCGTCCTCAGCAAGACGCCCGGAATTGGATTTATCCATTTCACCGACGG
>Ga0302325_10033270_pt1 | contig 10565 bp, 7 predicted proteins | sample Palsa_T0_2_FD_201948 | JGI IMG/M metagenome (GOLD analysis project Ga0302325, IMG submission 201948) | Peat permafrost microbial communities from Stordalen Mire near Abisko, Sweden - Palsa_T0_2 | ecosystem: Environmental > Terrestrial > Soil > Palsa > Peat permafrost | place: Sweden: Abisko...
CCTTGAAGCAATCGCTGATTAGATCAATCGAGTCATGTCGCGATCTCTGAAAACATCTGACAATACGTTGAGGGAAGAAATATCGTTTCCGTAATATTGACGTCTCCCTCCACAATTGCCATCTCCGTGTGATCATTGACCGTGATATCAGAGATACGTCTGAAGTTGGCGGCATTGGCGCATTTGTACAGACTTCTCTGAGCAGCGCATCAAAGTTTCCGAAACGTCCCGGGTCCGCAATTTTCAGTGAAGACAACTCGCTGCGACTTTGTTTGATAGCTGTCTCTGCAGCTTCCTCGTATTGCTGACCAATCATGCGCAAACGCAGGTACTTTGCAAGAACAGTGGAGCAGAGCAGAGCGAGCTGGCCATCCCGAATGCCATCCCGACCTGAACGCCGGTAATGACATGGAATTTCCACTGTCGTGATCGTCCTGGCTTTCAGAGCGAAGGTCCCAATTTGAACCTCGACATCGGAGAATTCGTAAATGCCGGGAGCAGCATATGTCAGCGACACAGACACCCAGATGTACCCAGTGGCACAGGCGCAAAGCGAGTACTGTGCCCCAGTCGAGAGATTTTGCTTTTGAAAAAACGCGTTGGAACCGTATGCTCTGATGTCTGCGAAATTTGCTGTGAGATCCGATCCATATTTGCCCAATATCTTTTCATCGGTCAAGTTAAGGTCAGGTAAGTCGATCCCTGAATCTGTCCTCGCGGTGATGAAAAACATAGGCTGTGTCATGATGAAATCGCTATCGACGACTCTTGCATTTTGAACTCGACTAATTCGTAGCTTGGGACTCGAAACTGCTCACTTTCAGCAATCGCACTCTTCAAGAGCATGAAAACTCACATTCGGTTGAGACCGCAGCCTCTTGGATCAGGTCGGGTAGTTGCGCAAAGACTCGTTCATTTCGAGATGTAACGTCAATCAATGAGGGAGTCCTACTCCGACTTGTAACATAGATTTCGTTTTCTATGCTCATATTTGCGTTTCAAGATGAGCAATTGATCGACGAAGAATTTTGTTCTTAAATGATAGCCTTATCGTAGGCAACAATGGGCGCCGTGGCGAGTTTCATTCAACTCGTATTGTGTGCCACTAAATATAGGATGCGGTCCTGCGGCGGGGTAGAGCTGAATACGAGGCTGAGCTCAACCTCAATGGACGACCGATTTTCTGAAACGAGACTAACGGCATCTCGACCATGCGGACCGAGCCTTTAAAGAGGAAATCTTGTTCTGGAATGCGTTTCGTGTGTTTCTCGATCTAGAATCATTTGCTGTTCTGATCATGACACTACCTTCAGGTGTTGGAATATGGTGCCCAAGGCTACAGGGCTTTGCCACCATAGCTACGCTGTAGTCACAGCTAAATGGCTTTGTAAGTTTCAGCGTTACAGGGCATTTCAGCCGCTGAGCATACGAGATGCCGATATACAGTAGCTAAAGCATTTAGAAATATAAGGAGCTGAAGCCTATTTTACAGCATTTGATGCCGAGGCTTTAAAGCCTTTAGCACTTATACAAGCTACCTACTACTATAGAATAGTAGCCAATTCAGTCGTTATTATTTCCATTCTATGTTGCACGTGATCCTTCAGTAGAATAAATTCCAAACATCAGCCAATGGAGGGGCTATTCACGTGACATAGAATTACGGCCTCGGATAGTCTAAGGCTGAAGAGGCGCCATGAACACCTTTTGCAAATGAAAACGCCACCTCAAAGTACTCTTGCTCGCCGTAGACATCTTCAGGCTCCATCATTACACTTGGATACGAACGATAGGGAGTGGAGAAGCGGTCAGAAGCACTTGCGCTTGATATGTTCCATTGCGAGAGAATATGTTTGGAAAAGATTTAAGGGAGATGAAAAACAAGAAGAACCAATACAGGAGTCTAGCAATGTGTAAGATAAATCATAATAAAGGTCCTGGATGATCCCTGGCGTGTGATTGAAGAGTTACTCTAGATCATCTCTTCAGGGGTTCGCGTCAATCTCGCGAATTCATGCGAAGATTTTCCCCACAATTGCAGATGTTGCGTCGAGAGAACTTTCTCAGTCAACAAACCTCATTGCGATTGTGAGGAATAAAACTTTGTTAAAGAAAATCAAGATTCAGGTACTTCGTACTGCATTGTCAAGTTCAAGTCCCAGAGACGGACAAACGCGTCGAAACTGCCGACGCGCCGGCAGATTTTCTAGAATCACTCTACGTTGATCCTCACAATTCCCCCTCTGGGAATCTTCTCTCAACAACGTCTCCACCCAACCCAATTCAGCGGCCAGCATGTCTTCGGAAGCAGTGAAAAAGAGAGGAAGACCCAAGAAGGTCATCTCAGACCCCGTTGAGATCAAAATGTCGGAAGGGACGAAAAAAGCGACGACTCGAGCAAAATCCACGAAAGCCGCGCCAAAAGTCGTGAAGCCAGCACCTCCTACATCTGCGAAGCCTCCTGTGGCGGAGAAACCAATAACCAAAACCATTACAAGCTCCACACCGCCAGTAAAAGTTGTTTCCAAGCCTCCCGCATCTCCAGCAACTGCACCACAAAAGCCGACTCCAACTCCCCCGAAATCGACTGTCAAGGTCTCAATATCCCCAGAGTCGTCGAAGATATTGAAAGAGTTACAGAAACAAGTGCATTCTGCGAAGACTGTACCACCACAAGCGGATCCTCCGAAGTATTCAAAGCCCGCTTCGACCACAGCGGCATCCAAAACGTCCTACCCCACACAGCAAGCCAAAGCTGCTCCCTCGCCCACGGCCACCTTTTCGAATCCTAGCAAGTCTGCCACAAAGCCAATTCCGACTCCACATAAGCCTGCCTCTGCTGCAGCAAAGGCGGCACCACCTCCATCCGCGAAAGCCGCCCCGAAGCCTCACATTCCCCTTGCGGCATTGAATTCCGAAATTGTTTCCAATATATCTACAAGAGCTGGTGCAAGGCCGAATGTCGGTTCAGGAAATCCGCTGCCCAAGAACTATAAGCCGGTCGCAAGGAAAATCACAATGGCTATTGTGGCTATGCCAATTGCTATTGTTACGAGTTATGTCCTGTATCAAAGGCGTAAGCTTCCTACCAATTCCTATGAAATATAGAGCTAGGCTAACGTGTTTTGTAAAGTAGTGTTAGGAGAAGACAGGAAACTACTTGTGAAACCTGGGCTAGCTATGGTAGAGGCACCAGCCGTGGGGGAAGGAAAAGCAGAAGGCACCCCAAGCCCGTCATGAGTATTATGCGGCTGGAGGTCTGTTGTTGGTTTATATATTATGATTATACGAGACGATGCTCATGGTGATGGCATGCCACAGAAAAATCTCAACATTTTGATACCCCGACTTGGATTATTTGTAGTCCAACAACCTTGGAAGGTCTTGCAGGAGGTGAGTTGAAGCATTGACTAGGAAGTCAACTAGTTCAGAGCACGCTATTCCTACAGACGTATTTCAAATATCTCACCATACCAAGTGAAAAAGTGTAGTCCATATACCTCTCCTGCGCTGTTTTCTGTCTAGGTTGGTGGTTTGTCATGGCTTCCTCTTGTCTACACGGCACCAAGAAAATTATGTCACGTGATTTGTTATTTTTCACAATGGTACCTGTGTTTCGAAAAGATCGACAGTGAGAGAGTACGAAACTAGGGAGTTAAACATAGTGAAGAATCATGCATCTCCTTGTAAAGCTGTTTTTGAGACATACCAGTGATTGGAGTTCTGGCAGCCGCTGCTATTCAGCTCTACGTGGTTACCCCGCATTCAAGGCCAATCTAGTGGCTACTCTCATTCCCTACCCATCTAAGCTGCGTCTTCACTGCAGGGTCCTTGAAAGCTTCATTTCTCAACAACGCAGCTTCAAGGCTTGGCTATTATAAATAATTGCATCCCGCCGCTCATCTCTCTCCAACGAATTGCGTGCTGCTCTGAGCTGGTCATCCTTACTGCTATCCACTTCTTTATTGTCCCGGTGATAGCTATATCTACAAGCCACAATGTCAGGAGACGGGCCGAGCTTCACAGAGGTGGGAGCACAACCAGACGCGAGTTACGATACCAAAAATGTGGCCTGGTACATTGCCGATGGGGACCTGCCGAAGCTTGACCCCAGGCGCACGGGATCTTTGTGAAGTACAGTCACCTCCCGCCGGACGCGGTGCCGGCGCACGTGCTGAAGAAAATAAGTCATCGGCAAGGTACCCTCTGTTATGGCCGCTTAAGAAACCTAAGTATCACAGCGTGAAGAAGCATGGAAGATCTTCCCGTTTCCTTGCATCGGACAGATGCGTTTCTTGGACTTCTCATTGGCAAAAATGCCATCCTACAACAAGATCCTAGCGCGACTCCGCAAGCCGGCCGCGCCGGCAAAGCTCCTAGACGTTGGGTGTTGCTTTGGTCAGGACTTGCGGCGGCTGGTGGCTGATGGTGCTCCGAGCGAAAACTTGATAGGCCTTGATCTCGAGCCCCAATTCCTGTCGTTGGGCTACAACTTCTTTGCGGACCGCGAGTTCTTCAAAGGCCAGATGGTGGCGGGTGACATATTCGACGAGTCTCCCGACAGCGCCGTGGCGGCTTTAAAGGGCACCATCGACATCGCCCATGCTGCTTCATTCTTCCACCTCTTCAGCTGGGACGACCAGGTCATTGCAGGCGTCCATCTCGTGCGTTTGATGAAGAACGCTCCGGATGTCTTGGTACTTGGACGCCAATTAGGATCTTCGACGGGTGAGGAGCGTCCTAGTCCCACAAATCCAAACTCAAAGATGTACTTTCATTCTCCTGAGTCCTTTAAAAAGCTCTGGGTAGTGATTTCCGAACGAACGGGCACCAACTGGGACGTTAATGCGTGGTTGGAGGTGGTTGCCACGCACTCGAAAAGAGCAGATAAGAAACAGTGGATGGATAATCGTATACAATTGCTCTACTTTGAAGTGTGTCGGACCGAAGGCTAGTTGGCATCGACGGATGTCTTCACACTAGGATAACCATCGCATTAGTGGAAAATTTAGCAAATAGTATGAATTGGAGTGGTGTTCCTGTTTTGCTCAATGGAACGATTAAGTACATCACGTGGATAGTTACCACACTCGAAGTGGTATATTTCGGGAAGATCGACAGCGAGAGAGTAGAAGCAAGGAACTTTCAAAAGAAGTGGAAGAAAATCTGATTGAGGCTCGACCGTTAGACTTCATTGACTCCCCGGTAACGACCGTGTTCCTCCCAAAACACAAAATTGTACACCAAAGAAATTTCTTTTCCTTCCCTGTCATAATTTCGCTTTCCAGCCGCCCAATTCAACGAAATCCGAAGAACAGAAAAAGCTTTCGGAAAAGAAAATCATCCCCAGTAACGAGTGACTATACCAAAGCCAAACTCGGCAAACATAAATTAATCAGACCGAAAGAACGACCCAATCGACAAACACCAAAGAAATCGAATGAAATTAAAGTCCAACCTCGAGTCATCGAAGATCCACACATAGTATATTCTAATGACAGGTCAGCAAGTCCGTTTGATTGAGTAGGACGAGGATCGGACCATACCGAAACACCTTCATATGTATATATACACAGATTTCTGTGTATGTATATGGCTAACAGCAACTGATGTCAAATATGATATGATAAACCTCCGGCAGCCGCATAGGTCACCATCCATTCACAAAGGGGACATTCATATGTTCATTCCAAAGCGTACATTGAGCAAATTTGTCGAGGTCGTCAAACCGTTCGATTTTTCAAGTGTTGTCAGGTACAGTCTTGATGACTCGCTTCCGTGTTTGGTCCTCTTTCGTAAACTCACCGCCGGTCGAAAAGTCATCGATGCATCCTGTGGGCTACATCGAGTTGGTGCGACTACAAGCAAAGCGTTTCAGTACCTTCATTTAACACATCGGAGATAACGGAATGTCAGTAGACTTACTGTTAGATTACTCAGAAAAATGGAGCGAATTTTTAAGAGAATAAAAGAGACCGAATTCCTCCAGTAGTCGCTGGCCGACTCTTCCTCGAATAGAGTTCAGAGGCGAAGTTACTTGTTCCGTTTTCCCCCACAGATATGACAGCGACGATACTCATCATTTTCTGTGTGACCTTGCGAATATTGAGAGCGACCCCGGGTAGGAAAGAAGCCTGGAATGCAGTGCCTTCTGTCTTGGCTCGAGTTCACCACTTTCAAGTCAAGGGGAATACGAATGTTTCACAGCGCTTGAAATCCATACAGTCAGAGCATCGGCCCGATGAGTAGCCTTTATCGTTCTGATTGTTACGTTATTGTTTTCCTTACTCCTTTTTGATTACATTTGATAGATTCCTGGGACCGGTCCGCCATCTGAGTTGGGATGCTTGTTGTTGATATGTCTCGCAGCATTGTCGCGACGCCCAAATGGCAATTTGTGGCCATCCTGTCGGTATGGGCATGAGTGATAGGGGCAATAGTAGACAGTGCTGCCGGAGGTGAAGCCATGAGAGAGAGTATGTCGGGAGAGGTCTCTCGCAGTAGCCGCTTGGTGCTGACAAACTGAGCAGATGTGCGGCTTGATATGCGCATCCAGATGTTTGCTGTATAACCATTAGAAGCAGTTCATAAGTATATGAAAGACACAAACGAATGGGACTCACTTTAGGTCTGGCGTGGGCTCAATGACTTTGAAGCAACCGCTCCACATACACTTGGTTTGACGAGGGGCATGAGATCGCACGTGGGTTCTAAATAAAATATTAGCTTTTGAAAGGAGTAAAAAACGGACTAACTCACCTGAGCTTTGAAGTTCGATCGAAGATTTCCAAGCATGTGGCCCATCTACAAGGATGAGAAGCAGTTGGCTTCAAATGCTTGTGCTTTTGATCGGACTCTGGTGACGAGGAGTGGTTTGGCCTTGACCTCTTCCGTGGCGAAGTATCTGTGACTGATTGAGGCATCTCCGAAGATGCTATCAAGTCCGGGAACTGGGTTGCTGAATAATCGATCGCGGGGGGAGCTGGGCTTTGCGGTCCCACCGAGAAAGTTACTGGACAGAGCATGTCGGCGGAATCAATTGGATTGATCCAATCAAAGTCAAAATTCAAGCCACTTGATGGGAGACTCTCAGTACTCTCAGTGTAATCTCGGGTTTCTAGGCCTTGAGAGATCTGGTTCCAGATAAGGTCACCGGGCTCCGGATTGAAATACTCAGTGAGAATGGTTTCGGAATCGGTAACAGACTGAATCTGATTGTCCAGTGCATCGGACTCGAAAGTCCGCACGCTCGGCTCTGCTGAGATTTTTTCTTCACTCCTTAAGGCGTCGTACTGAAATTCATTGCAAGAGATGGCCGGTGACTGATAGGAGAGATCTAAGTAATCGCTAAAGGAGAAACAGGGCTGTTGTGAACTGGATGGAATAACATAAAGATCGGACGAAAAATCAAGGCTACCATCGTTAACTACCAAACCAGATCCATTGCAGGAGATGTCGCGTTGGCCGGGCTTCGCAACCCGGCCAAGACGAGGTTGGGGAAGATGAGGTTATCACCGCGCGCCCGCAAGGGGGGTGTGTTAAAGTGAGGGTGCAAGTCTTCACAAATGCTGCGATAGTAATTCGAAAGTAGGCGATGCCACCAAAAGGAAGTTGTGAAGGGGGATGAGGTTTTTATGCTCGCAAGAAAACCAGGAGGCCTCCGAGAGGCGGTTGGGCTTTCCTTCGTGCAACATGCTCGCGTAGCTACCCATACATCCAGCAAGAAAGGACGCCATCCTTCGGCACAAATGTTTGAGCAACTCCGCCGAGTGCCTCTCACCTACTCCCATTGGACAAAGGATGCAGGACTTCCAGAGGCCCCCGCTAAACCTTTCCTGGACCTTAGGATCTGCTGGTCACGAGACTCCTCGTGCCAATGAAGCCTTTCATCCTCGGATGTATTTTTTCATTATAACGTACAAGTCAGTTCCTGATATCTGTGTCATCCCCTCTAGAGATGGAGGAAATCGAACTCAAAGAGTTTCACTCTGTGCTCATCACTCTCGCATGCCAAACATGGACGCTCTCCTGCCTATTTCGACGATTCCCGTTCGCCACGAGTAGACTGCAGGAAACATTGGCATTGCTTGAGACCCGACTGAAGAAGATTAGCAATTTTTTGCTCATTGATCAATCACTTCTCAAATCCAACTCGAAAGTTTGGTCATCGCTATATCTCAAGAAAGCATCCGGGCTATCGCAGTACAGGCTCGCGAGGACAGCGCTTGCACAGATATTTTGCCTCTTCACTCCAGTGCATGCACTATGCTTTGCGCTTAACTACTACAATGGAACAGAAAGGACTTGGCCAGCACGGAATTCTTGCTATTTGGTCCCTGAAGGACACAAACCTGTCGAGATATCATCCAATAACGATACCATCTCTGAAATTTTCATTAGTATGGTAGACGCGTGTGAGACTAGATTGATCGACATATTATCGGAATTCGACTTTTTCGCTGAGAGAATGTCAGCTTTCTATCCACTTTTGTGAGTCGTCATATCCAATCAGTCTTAATTATAATGTTATATCTTCCGCTAAAGTGCTACTGGATAAGGTCTTCTTCCAAAACCGGCCGATCGGTCTCGCTCGAGGCTCCGCTTTTATCATATACCTCGAACTATATTATTCGAATCTCAAAAAGAGAGCTCTCAGAATGCCCAGTTGTTGTTGATGAGATTCATTTTGGCACGGACCCAAATAAAATTGTCACTGCCGAGTCTTGGAATTGGCATGTCGAGCAGCTATCTTGGCAGATACAAGTCCCCAGCATCGAAACGCTACAGCTTCGAGACATCAGTAAATCAAATTTCGAATGCTTCGATGAAGGTGGCTATAGCTTGAAAGACCTGGACGAAGTTAGCCGTATGCTCATCCACCTAGCTCTCTCAAGACGAAGGAAGTCTTTGTTCGCTGATATATTCCGCGAAATCGATGCAGGGGAGGAAAACGCAGCTGTGGGGATCCTTTTGCTGAGAGATAAAGCTCGAGTGTCAATTGGATTTGGGAGGATCAAGGAGAAGAACCTCTTCTTATTTGAGAAATGTTTGGTGTTTGCCAGGTCAAAATCTCTCGAGCTAGTAATTGTCCAGCGAATTTTTCTGTCTAATCTCCTGCAGGTCAGATATCGATCCGAAGATCCCAGGCAGGGTAATGGTATCTTAACAGTCTATTGGAGAGAAGGTCAATCCAAGGGGCAAAAAGTCTTTGGCGCAGAGATATTCTTCGACAACATGAGCGTGCTGAAAATCTGGGCAGCATTTCTGACAATCAATGCGTCAACAGAAGCAGCAGCAGCAGCAAATTATCGTGTCATCCCCACTCATTCTTGGTTGAAGGGTATGAATTTGCTTCCTCGCATTCCTAAATTACAGGAGGTGCTATCTCTCCTGTCGGCGATGAAATCTGGTTTCTTGGACCCCGATGACAGCGAATTCGTGTTGCGTTATCTCAGGGAACTGGTCACAGATGGCTGATCTATCGGATAACGTCAAACTGCGGCGTCGTGTACTGTACAAAGTTAGAAACATCATCACAATTATCTTAATTCATCTACAGCATCCATACTTTGCTTCAAAAATTCAACTCTCGTTTTGGCTTTGACATTCAACCACCAGAAACAATCCCAATCTAGGGCACGATTTTAGGACCCAAAACATCAAAACATCCAAATACTCAAATATTACCTTTGAACGAGATTGAAATTACTCCGTAGTAGATAGGAATTTATAATTATAGGGTAAAAGAGAGTAGTAAATAACAAATTATATCTTATAAGGTTGTTATTATTATATACGAGGGCTTCTTAGCTTTAAAATGTATATGCTATCTATTTACCAAGACTGCGGTCAAAGTCTGGAGATTATAGCGTCTATGCGCTATATTGCCCTGTAATTTCTATATCGCACGCTAGAAACAAAAGAATTACAGGCTTTTGGCCTTGAAAACGCCTGGAAGGATATATGTGGATTTATGCTCGGACCAAGCTACGGTATAACATTTGCTAAAGACACCTATAACACGCCGTGATTTTAGCGATGTATACCCTATATTACAAGGCAGCCCCCTGTAATCTCCAGACTTTCGACCGAAGTCTTCGTAGCTACGGCTAGGACCACATTTCGCTTAACTCTTAATATATTCAAAAGTTATTATTTCCCGAGATTTGTTATAAACCAACTATTTATTTTAAAGTAATAAAATATTAACAAGCTTGAATTTTAAAAGGTAATTAGGAGTTCTGCTAGAGTAACCAAGTTTTAATAGTTTGGGTGATGAGTTATTTAAACCCAAAGTGGCTAAAAATTTAGTGATCGAAGTGTGGTGATTATCCGTTCAGCTGCCACCAGGCCCGCGTTCGCAGAATACTTTCCTCTCTACTTTAAACTTAATAAATTACCATATAATAATATAAAATGTATATCCCTTTATTTTATAATAAATTGATTTTTAAACTACAAGTATATTAAGTTTATTTCAGTTTCTATAAATATTTAATAAAGTAAAGGTACGAGGTAAATAGGACTTTTCGTGTTCTTTTCTTTGTTTTAGCGAAACGCGGGCC